>Ga0056114_1000313_pt1 | contig 15521 bp, 13 predicted proteins | sample WorMetHERISLAND1_FD_77005 | JGI IMG/M metagenome (GOLD analysis project Ga0056114, IMG submission 77005) | Marine gutless worms symbiont microbial communities from Max Planck institute for Marine Microbiology, Germany - Olavius loisae HERON... ...
CACCGAACTTTGCGTTCCCGTCGCTTCAATTCGTCCGCGGTCTTCAGTACGGTCAGCTGCTCATGGCACACTGTTCGTCCCGCGCACTCGTCTGGAACTCGGCAAGCTCGCGTTCGCCGTCGCCGCCCCAGCTGCTTGGAACAGTCACCCTGACGACGTCCGGAGCGCGCCAACACTTGACAAATTTAAACAGTGCCTGAAAACCCATCTTTTTATACAGTCATTCATATTACTCATAGCCTAGTCTCAGTTGAACTGTCACGAACTACGTTCCCACTTTGTCTGTAAGGCGCCCTTGTAATGTCTACTGACATGTTACGGCGCCTTACAAATTGTCGTTTATTATTATTATTTTTATTACTGCCTCACAGCAGAATAAGCTTATCTAGTAATTAGCGATTGTTGCTAAATAGCATCTCCAGCTGTTTTTTCGAGATATTGGGCTCTAAGCGTATTGGGGTCACGAGTTTAACCTTTCGGGGTCACATGACGTCATCGATCACGTGACCATTTAATTTCCCATAGGCCATTTCTTATTGGTAGTCGTTTGGAACCAATTAGCCGCTATCTCTAACGGTTTCCAAGATAGGCTTATTCAATGACAAATGTGACACAATGGTTGACATGACCTTAAACGACCTCTAAATAAAGGTCAAGGTCATTTAATTTGGTACCAATCGATTTCTCATATACGACTTCCTATAGGCTCTCATTTGCTCTAGGACGCACCGTTTAGCCACAATATATAACGTCACAGACAACAGACGGCGACAGACGGACGCAACACTGTAGCATAAGCGCGATCGTTAGTACTGTCAGCTAAAGACACAAATGACGTAAATATCAGTATGTATGACACTGTATTTAGCTCAGTAGCGGTACGCACAGGTGACTGGAAAGTACTGTGAAGATGCGTGAGGAACGGATGGTTGATTCCAAGCTGCATCACCCGCCGCTCAACCAAGTAGCTCTCAATATCGTCGTCTTCTAACACCACGTCCTTCTTCAGCGCTTTGATGGCATAGTACTGCTGCGTGCCTTTCAGCTCAGCCAACAGCACCTGAACCGTATGTAACTTGCTGTTACTTTATAGTTTCTTATTTCTACTGTCGCGGATGATTGGACAATAAAACATACCAAAGAACACTCCAGTCAACAAGAATCTTATGGCCACAGCTACAATGAGAAGAAGAAGACTGGAGTTACCTAATATGGACAAGTATGTGGAAAAAGAAACCACATAAACGGCATGCAAGAAACTGTGTGGGGAAGTCAGAAAAGTGGTATACCATGGATAAGAATATGCGTGGACGAAGAACATGGAGCAGTGGACCTTCCTGGACATGGAATCTCCGCTGAGTGCAACAGAGCATCACGCAATTACAAAAAAAGGTTGTTGAGAATAAGGCCAACTCTTGGATCGTGGACGACTGAAGGCGAGGCTCAGCAATTCTAGGTTTACTGCGCTGCTCGTAGATAAAGATAGATCTATGGAAATGTAGTGAGCAAAAGGGGCGTCAGAGCAGGCAAAAGCAACAACGTCTCCATCAGTGACAAGGCTGGTCAGATAAACAGCATGTGGTGTTGATTTTTATGCATACACACAACATATCACGCATAGACAGATATAAAGATACTGGTTACTCCTGACTCTTCTACTAGTACAATTATAGGCCTACAATAAACGTTACTAATTTGTGTCATTTGTCAGCGCCATCTCATACCTTTCCAAAGCTGCCTTTGCCAAGGACGGTGACAAATTTGAAGTCACTGGCACCATATTTTGGCAAGTCGTTCGACCCAGTTGATTTGTGCTTTTCTTCCCACAACTGTTCGAAGTTTGTATACTCCGCTGAGTCGCTGTCAATGCTCAGACGATTCTGCGGCTTCTACAACACGCCGCGTCAATGACCTCTTACTACAATCACTAAAGCATACAAAATGATTACGAAACTGGTTTAAATTAAAATTTACAAACAAATATATTAAACATATTAAAATACATTATTTTCACAGAATTACATAATACGTATGAAGAAAGTTCAACAATGATGAATTTTGAGATCACTCTGCAAATAAATAAGATATGCACAAATTAAATGCAATTAAATATAACAGGATCCAAAAATGCTTTTTAAAGTACTATTTGTTTCTTAACAGCCGGAAAAATAAATTACCACAACAAAGTTTGTTGTAGAAAAGAAAACGTTAAGATTTAATCTACGTATGAACAATGGTCACAGCGTGTGGAGACCGGCTCTTGAGACTTGGAAGACTGAGATAATCGAATAGAGCTCAGCTGCTCGGCTAAAATCTTTTGGTTAACGCCGCAGAGGTTTGGAATAAAATTCCGACACTTCTTGTGACAGTTGACATTACATTCTACAACGTACAGTACACAATCATGCACTCTTACATTGCCCACTGCCACTGCATACAAGAAGCAATTGATAAAAAACCACTATTTATAAATTATAAATGCATAGAATCCTACAATGGCAGCTACAAAGTCATATTTTCTAAATACCAATACTATAAATTTTCAGCAAACAGCAACAGCTATCCTGCTATATTTCTTATATGCACATTGTCCTAACTGAACTTTGTAAACATGTAGTCATACATACGATTTATTTTATTTTATTTATTTAATAAAATAAGCAAAGGGTCATACGGCCACTAACATACTTAAAACAAACTCACAATGTTACGGTTAAGAAATGATCAAACTTTACAGTAGATACTTTTTAAAGACACTAATAGGATGTCGACATTCTAGTGTTTGTAAACCAAGTATAGTTCTATCTAATCTCTCACAGCCTCGGTCCTCACAGACGTTTTTGGAAAAAAAATGCTGGACACAGTCAACTTTATCTATAAGGTACTCATAATTTGAAGACCAAACCTGCGAAGAAAATTGTAACACAATGCCTTCCATATCATCACAAAGTGAAGGACTCATAACACAAGTGACTCGCTACATAGTTACCGACCGCTGCACTTGAGGCCCTGGCGAAACAGCCCGTACAGCATCGAGCCGCAGTGATCACAGAACGTCGGAGACATGTAATTATGAACGGCGAAATGATGCGGAACATTGATGTTGAACCGAGACGTCAGCATCTGCAACCCAAAATACCTGCGCTGTTTATACTGCGGCGCCGGAGTGTACTGGAAGCTGTCGGTGCCTATACGCAACGTCGTCTGTTCTTCTTCTTCTACTATGACTAATCGTTGGATTATTTCTCAGTAATTTTCAGTTTTTCACAGCGATATCTGACCATGCAACTTGTATGTAGAATATGCCGCATGCGAACTGTAGCATTGCTACAAAAGTTTGATAACACATTTTTGCAATTTTTCGCGTCAGAAATATGGATTTTTTCAGCCGAAAAGACATTCTGGGCCACTAACAGCTACAAATGAAGAAAATTTGCTACTGCTGCAAATGTTCACAAAACGACACATAAAACTGTCTAACTCCGACAAAAATACCACGAAAAAATTACCTACTGGTACGACTATATAACAATAACTACAGTGAAGGCCTTCACTGAAGGCACTTAGTTAAATTTTTTAAATTATTTACGATTTTACAAGTTGGTTATCAGTTAGTTTATTATGTGATCCGATATACTCTGTTAGGTCGATTTTCCATTACTCAATTTACGAATCCTCAAAATACTGTGCAGTGTGCATTAGAATGTTTTGTTGCCCATTAAGGCATGAACCTATCACAAGTAGAAGCCTTCACTATGACGATGACAGCTACAAGACGGTACAACTCGGCTGTGGTTTCTACCTTGGTTTCTCGACTATCTTTGGCACTGCCCGTGCATTTACCGAGGATCTTGTCATGACACTTTTTATGCACAGCGCAGTTGCATACTGCAATCAACACAAACACACAGTCAGGCCGTTCTGCAGATAATGTTATACGTTACCATCACGTGTAACATTAAGATTAATAAACGTGTTAGTAATAAATGAAAAGCAAAGGCTTCTACAATCTTGTTAACTCAATATTGCTATACCTTGGCATTTGTAGCCTTGCTTGTTCAAGCCCCTACAAAACACAGAATGACGATTATTATTTCCTTATTACAGTCAGATATGTGATACGATATTAACGTGCTCTAATCACATGACATGGTCAGCTTAGTGCACCGTGAGTGATTAGAGAACAAAAATGGAAAAAATAAATATAAAAAACTCATATGAATGCAGTCCTGATCCTCTAATTTTATTTCAATAGTTCCTTGACGCAGTTGCAGTCTCTGAGGCACGCAGTTGAAAGCCAGTGACTCAGAGTCAGTCTGTACCGTTTTGCACTGCAGCACACTGCACACTTGTAGCCAGCCACCTGTATATACAAGGCGGGTGAGAAAATTGGTGACTGATAAATAACTGTGGCTTATCGCAAATATTCACTGCGGTAGCAGTCTCCTTACTGGCCATTTAATAATAACAGTAACCCAGTAAAACACTGCTAATTCGCCAACTCAACAAAGCATTTTAGGAAGAATGCGGAGATACATCACCTCAACTCATTCGCTATTTTTCTGATTGAAAGGTGTTCCGGCAATAGTCGTATTATCTGAACACGGTAATAGAACCCGATTTATAATGAGTATAACTCGTAAACCTAAGCAGACAGAATGATGCAACGCTACTCTAAACCTTATTGCAATCAAAGTATAACTTCTTGATATCTTGCTTAGAGACAGATCGATAAACCAGACAGTTTCTAAAACATATGTTGTATTATCGGCCGTCTGCACAGATGACGCGGAGAAAATAAATCTTTCAAGCAAGACCGGTAGGGGCTGACCAGAGAAAGTCGTTGCAATAGGAGCAGAAGGTGGGCTGGTTGAAGAACGTTGCAATGAACTGGTGACCCTGAGCTTCGTGAACCTTCAGGTGTTTGATGGCACCGCGGCGTCGCGCTATTCCGCCGCCAGACGGCGCTGTCACCGAGTTCTCTGTATCATCAGCAGACGTAGCACCAGCAGTGAACTCACTGATTAAACACTACTGTTGTAATGTAAGGATAAAAACAGCATCACCGGCGTAAAGTAGTATCGCTGTGTCGTGCTGTCACACTGATTAACGCAATATTCACACAATTAGTCGGTTACTCATTCCAATCACCAGTTTAGTACTTGAACACAATACCTGCCGCCGTCTAAAAACGCAGTGCAAAAAATATAATTGAAAACGAAATCAGACAGCACTTTATTCAACGTGTATTGTTATCGGAACGGTTCACTGACCTTCATGGTCGTCCGTCACTTTGTTCCTGTTCACTGTCAAACAATCACAGATAACACACACACGATACACCTACAATGAAACTGCTGACAATCCGCGCGATGCTCGCACAATCCTCGCTCGCTTTCTGTGCGAATAGCACGATGCTTCTATTTGTAAACAGTAGTCAGTGCTCGCGGAGTCCTGCTCGTTGACAGGATTCACAAACGGCGGATTGTCTCGCCTTCAGTCAGCTGAAGAGTGCACAGTAGCATGACCACAAAAAGATATCACAGTAAAGGAACTCGCGAAATGAAATAAAAAGGAAGTGTTTGCCAAAACGCACATGTATGCCGTTTATTCACCCACTGAGATCTTATACGGTAAGTTGTACATGCGTGTCAAACGACCTCGAACAATCTTTTCGCATCCAAGGCACTTCAGATCGTTGTAACGGAGCTTAGAAGGCAAGACATGGCGTACTGGTATTCTACGACATAATTTCCCACTTGTAAAACTCTATTGCTTAATTTTGTGTTGAGCAGTTTAGCAGTTTCATAACACATACTGTTATTGAAATAAGAAACATGACTTGACAATGCAGACTGGAATGCACATCTTATTCCGTTGCAAAGACCAAGCGTCAGAGTTAAAGCAGTCTGAATCAGACCGTCGTGTCGTCCAGTGAAATACACCTCACGAGTTGGCAACACAAACAGAACCGTGTCGACATCGATTACCACGCCCTCAGTGGAACGAATCGATGACGTGCTAAATTTTTAGTAAAGCTCAAATTTCTATACCTTACTTGTAGACCCATCCTGGTCATAAAGTTGCAAGAACATAAGTATCGACCCTGTTTAACAATTAATAGTCTAATGTGATTTCTTTTTCTCAGATTGTATACGAGTTATCCTTGTTCTTGCTACATCTCCTTGTGCATAGTGGTTACTAAGCTAATAACAGATATTAATCATTTTTAACTTAAGTCAAAAAGTTACCAAAGGCATTCAAATGATTTAGGTCCTCACCAGACTCCGAGAAGTGTCGAACTTGTACTTGGAGGCGACCACCAGGATGTAAGTCCAACTAAAGACCACAAAACACTTTGTTTCACAAACAAACATGTGACCAATTTCTTTACCAAATTATGGTCGATACATATTTGCAACGTTATGAGACATTTTTTTAAATTTTTTTAAATTTTTTTTACCAATAGCTTAACAAAATCGTCTGCACCTGTGGACACGTGATCCGTATGCGATAGTTGGTGTTAGCAGAGATACGATACAATAAGAGATTTTAACGTAGACTCGAAAGCTAAGTATTCAGCTTTATCTAGCACACGTAGCCATAAAAAATATAAAAAAGAAGAAACTAAAACAAACAAACGCCAGTGCCCATTTAATTCAGTACAGGTTCAGATCCGTGAAGGTCGACCCTGTTTAACATAGCGTATTTATTTCATTGACTGACGAAGTGGAAAAACGCAACTAAGTACAAACGGAATTGACAAGTACCAACATAAATAAACTGGAATACAGTCGGATTCGGATTTAGAAGTGACCACCAACTACAGACCACGAGGCGACAAACATAAGTAAATAAATAAATAAATAAATAAACGTTTTCGTTGACCGAAAAACGCCATCACGCATGCACACACGGTCAGCAAAGTTATTCAGGCCAGAGACTGGACCGGGTCGGAATCTTTGACCCGTGACCTGACCCGACCCGACCCGGATGCTTATAACCCTGTGACACAACCAGGTGAGTGTCTGTGCTTTGAAGTGAAAGATTATTCGACGACTGTGTTTCCACAAAAACTGTCTGCTCTATGCATAAGGGCTGATCCAGGATTTGCACAAAGCCTCGAGGGCACTCAGGTCGAGCACCCAAGGCGAGAGGATCGAGGCACCGGAAGCGTTGAGGGAGGTGGGGTATGGGGAGGGGTGTCCTTCTCCGCACTGGTAAAGAGGTCTGGAGAGGGGCTTAGTCCCTCCACAGAAAATGTTTCAAAAAAATGGTTTAAAATGGCAAGTTTTGCTGAATTTCAGGTGCTATATTTTATATTCCAACTGCTCAAAGAAATAGTATTCTTTGCCTTTTCGAGTTCTGAAAGACTCGGCAGAAGTTTAACGCCGAACGAAAGAATTCGTTTAGTAGTACCTAGTAAGAAATTGGCAGTGCAGTTTTGCGTATTTTAGCATGTGTACATCGTAATCACCCATTTTCAACAGTAATTGATTATATTTCTACTCAAAATAACTGTCAAGAATTCCATCTTAAAACTAAAGCCCTAGTTACCCAGACAGTGGCGATGTCTTCAGTCGTCTTGCAGTGGTCAGCCAGAGACTGGGCGGCAACTCGTACTTCGCCGAACTTCTGTTCGGGCTGATGCATCACAATCATCTCAAACGTCCTCCCACTGTACAGGTGTGCATCGAAACATGTCTGCCAATCAGGCTTGAGCGGCGCCTTCTTCTGCACGTACTTCACCTCTTTACCTGCACCGTATACATTACCGTATCTTCTTACTTACATACTGACGAGTCGGCGGCGTTCACTGAATAGTTTCAATGACGTCTTTTAGTGCAGGCGACCGGCATTCAGAAACAAGAGGCTCGGCTATCGCTGCGGACCTTGCAACGTTTCTTTTAGAGTGCCATAGATACCTTTCCGGCACCTGCGGCCCACTGCGATTCCTTGTAATTTTCCCGTCGCACTTACGGGTGCTGCAGGTGGGGTCTTAAACATTGTGGCAGTGCGCTTGTGTAGGCGACAAGCCGTAAAGACATGACATACCATATTGCAGATTACAGGGACAAACGACGTCCGACCCAGGTGAATTTTAATACCAGTATTGTGGACTTCGCGCAGGCATGCCGGTAGTGACGGTCTTCTATAAGAGAGCAAGTAAGAAAGTTATAAGTAAGATTATTTCTGAACGGCGCAATAAAAAATAGTTCACACAGCGCCGTGCCTCCACTATTCAAACAAAAATGTCTTTAGCGACCGCCGGAATTCATTGTATGATAAGTACGTCTCTTTCAGACTGTTCCATAGTCCGGATCCCGCATTTGCGAATGCTCGGTCGCCAAAGGTGCTGCATGTCCGCGTTTTAATTACAACGCATGTTCGGCTCACTGTGGAACGTAGTCGTCGCTCACAAGCATCGGCGACAAGACGGCGGCGACGGCCAGGTACAGACAGCGACTGATGAGCGAGCTTGGCAACCCTGAAGTCGACCTGCTGGCTCTCACAGCAGAGAGGCGGGGAACTGTAATAAAACCGACCAGCAGGAATCCTAGATTTTATACAGTGAAGGCACGAAAACAGATGATATAGCTTATACCAGCAGGTATCAGCACGCCTCCAAGAAGCTACGGACGTCCATGATCGGTAGTAAATTTTGCTGTAGGCCTAGCCATGCTTTGTGGTCAGTGTGGGGGACACGGTCAATGTTTCCCGAATTTTGTGCGCAATAAAATAATCGGCACGGCGACCTCAGGCCGGAATAATGAAACTGAATCAGCTGCCACCGACCTTTCCAACAAATTTAGTTGCGGTGCAACATAAAATTACTGGAAAGTCATAACAACTCACACCGCACCAGCCAGCCAGTGTTTGATGTTTTGATGTATATACGGCGAGCAGACATAACTGGTGCTGGTGCTGTTTTCGTCAACGAAAAACTAAAACTAAAGACGAAAACGAAATAAAAGTCAATTAAAACATCGAAATCGACAGAGAAATTTAACTGGTGGCTTAAGCTTAAAGTTATTTTCTGTGCCGACTAGGCTAATGGTATATTTTTTTATCCAAAACTTTCTTTTGCCTATAAGCTAGCTGAACTGACAATGAAAACGTTTAGCTAAGTGCGAGTTACAGTTTACTATAGGCAAATAACAAGAAAGCCTAGCTAACGCCAGGTAACGCGCGACAGCCGTGTGTGTATGAAGACCCAAAGTTGTTTGACGCTCCCTAGCTGAGGAACGCCTTGCGATATCAACGCAATCTATACATCGCTGAAAAGTACATTTAGTGGGACACAATTCCGTCGCTGACAATACGGGTCTATCTTCATTTGTTTACCTGTTATTGCCCCCGAAATACGAGAAATGTCGCGAAATTCCAATAGAATTTGACCTTACAGCAGTTCAAGGTCATCCAAGGTCATCAAAGGTGTCACTGGAAAGCCCATATCTAAGCCCATATGTGACTTTCTATTAGTCATTAATTGTAACTTTAGCCGTATCTGCTACCGTTTTCGAGATATTCACGCTTGAAGATAGAAAACTGCTGATTTTACCCACCTCTCCCTTGTTTGACGCCCCCGCTCGTGGGAACCCCTTAGAATTTCTGGATGAAACTTATGCCGCAAAAACTACAGGGATGGGGCTACTGTATGTTGAAAATTGCATGATCCTATCTTCAACCTTTTTCGAGATATTGGCGGCTTAAAGGCCGAAAATCGCCAATTTTGCCTACCGTGACCTTGAAACCCGTGTCAGGGGTCACTCAAGGTCATTGATTTTGGTACCAATGGAAAACGTGCGTACATTTCTATTAGTGATCAATAGCAACTTTAGTCCCATCTTGCACCGTTTCGGAGATATGGCGGCTTAAAGGTCGAAAATCGCCAATTTTACCTAACCCCACCCTCATTTAACGCCCTTGCTCTGGGGAACTCCTCAGAATTTCGGGATGAAACTTGCTCTCGAAATACTAGCGGGAATAGGGCTACCGTACGGTGAAAATTTCGTAATCCTATCTTCAACCGTTTTTGTATGATCCACCCATCTGACAGACGGACAGACGGGCGGGCGATAGCATATACGCGCTATAGCATATATGCTGTCGCGCGTAAAAAGGCTGGACAGGTGTTTCTTCTATCTGGTGTGTGATTTTTCTATTGGTCTATTTTGGTAACCTTCGTAATTAAAACCATATAATCAAAAATAGTTGGCTAAATGTTAAGTTTCTATATATTTCGTTACAAGTGAATTAACTCCATCAATTTAGATTATATTTAATTACGTTAGTCCTTTAATTAGTCCATTAGCTGCAGTAAAATTTAACCGAAGGGTACGACTGACAAGTTACAGAGTCTCTTGAATGCGGCTGCGCGTCTTGTTATTAGTGATACGAGAAGTTCGATCGCGGTCTGAAGCAGTTTATGCATGTCGACCTTTATTGGCTCGACGTGCCGGAACGAGTGAAGTTTAAGCTCGTGTCGATGGTGCATAACTACCTTCATCACAAGGCTCCACGGTACTTGATGGACTACTGCATTCCAATCTCCGAAGTACCAGTCGACGACATTTTCGTTTTGCCAGGCATTATTATCTCGTTCTGCCTCGACACAGTCTCAGCTCGTATGGGCGTCGCGTCGGGCATTTGCTGTTGCCTGCCCAACTGCCTGAAACTCACTGAGCGATGATCTGCGTGATCCGACGCTTAGCACTGTAGTTCAGACGTCTAAAATTCCGTTGTTTCAGATTACTAGTACATACAGCGCATAGAGGTATCGCACTTTATGTGCTATATAAATTCACGACTTACTTACTTACAAATAAAATAGTACACTGCTAACCATTTATTGCATTTAGTAATGTATTTTATCATTTATGCGTTCCGTTATGCATCAATCAATCAATCGCAATGCAATGCACAACAAGCAATACACAACAGAATGTTACCAAGTGTGAACTGGATTATAAGGCCGCATGGTAGCGCTTACAAATTCCCAGAAAAAAAGAAAAATAAAAAATAAAACGAAAATCAAAACAGTAAAACTTGCGTAAAATCGATAAAATCAATAGTGTAGACTGTTCATGGTTTAAACAATGAAGTAGACCAGAATGGAAATAATACAAGTGGATTCCTACAAGGTAGAATAGAATAAGAAATACTATAAAATAAGTCTTACGCCATTTTCTACACTAAATGTCGCTTGTCAGTTTCAGAGGTGAAAACAAAACTGCAAATAAGAACGAAGATTGGAAAGACCACTGGCGTGAAGCTTACGTGGCTCAACTTTGTCGATTGGCATTGGCAATTAATCAGTGTGTGTAGTCATGCACTCATGCGACCCCGGCCACGCCTCCTTTACGCGATGGAACCGACTGACTGGGTTCAGAGGTGTGCAGATCAAGAAAGTGTGGGTCCACCCTCAAGCCGCAATTTCGCGCATTTTCATTAACATGTCTGTCGACCGGATATTTTCCTTCGGTTTTCTGTAACAGTAGGCCTAACACCACTTGCTCAGCTCTTGACAGAGCGGCGCTGATAAGATTTCCGTTGACTAAAAACAGAACTAAAGCCAGCGAAGACATAAAACAAAATGTATAAAAACGAAAAACCCTGCAAACGATTAAAAGAACACCAGGCCTAACTAACGCAGCGGGCGACGAAACATCCACTATCTGCTATTCGGCTTCAGCGACAGGCCGAATTGGCTCCGCATCGCCTGATGTGTCGATGGATGGGCCTATGCTCACGGGCGGGCGTCCACAGTAAAACACAGTGTGAAGATCCACCGACTACTGGCTGTTGATCAAACACTGCACTGTCCTTGTTCCGAAAAAGTCGTGTGAATGCAGCTTTTTAACAATTTGCGTGCTAATCTATAAGTTTCAGCACATGATTTGAGTAATCGCGTAAATAAGTAAGCAAGTCGATTGTAGAGCGCGGCGCCGTAAAACGCCTGCGCCAGACGTACTGGCAGTTTGACAAAGAACGTCTTCAGCTGACGCTTGAAACAGTCGAAACTGATAGACGCATGAGATTGTTCGGCTATCGGCAGTATCAAGTTAATACCTTCGCGCTAAAAATGATTTGCTGATTTGCTAGGCACCGTGATTGAAGTTCTGGATGAATTTCAATGAAACTGTTGAAAGGACATGTTTAGAGGGGAAACTTATCACTAGACCAGAAAATGTGAGATGTTGATCGAGGATACAGCACGATGTTGCGACTTGCGAGTAGTGGATGCTGGATAGTATTCAGTAGGAAGTTGTGAATTTGCTGTTTTAGTCCCTTAACAAAAAATGTCATAGATTCAGGAAATTCAGGATTAACAGATTTGCAGTAATGCAAAAAGAAATCTATCACAAAGCGATCGGCTGGTGGCCGATGCTACAGAGTTGCGTAAACTACAGAAAAGCAATATTGAGTGTCGCCTGCGTTAAGGCATTAAGGTGACGAATAGTAATGAATTAAGAGCACTGATATCGGGTGGTATTGGCTACATGATAGTAAAGGACTGAGACCAGAACCTTGTGAAACAATACAGGAAGAAATGTTATTTTCAAATTTGACACAGAAAGAGCGGAGACAGGACTGCAACCAGCTTAAAACTAATCTATGAATTCCGAATCACAACGTGTGAACATGCTGTCTTGGTCAACGGTGTCGAAGGCAGCATACAGGACAAGAAGTTGGACACATGGAACCCTTTTTGTATTTGTTTAGCATGTTTAAGTGAAATGGTTCTCGCAGTAAGCAGAGACTGATGGGGATTTAAAAAGATTCTTGGAGGCAAGGTGAGCAGTTAGTCGACATCTGACAACAAGTTTAACTGTTTTAACCAATGATGCTTTATTATGGGGAAGTACAGAACTGTCCGGCCACGTTCCGACTCGTCACCGATGCCCGCGTCAGAAGATTGCGTTCTGTCGACATTCGAACACTGGTCGTCGGTTGCACACAAAGTTCGTTTGGCGACACCTCGGCTCTGGAACAGTTTGCCGTCTGATATAAGACAACCTGACTTGTCCTGTAGTTAGTTTAGGCGCTCGCGAAAGTCATTTCTTTTTGGGTAGTAGGGCCACGGCGCAGTGCGGCCTGTGTGAACTGCGCCTCAGAACTCGGAAGCACTCTTACTTACTTACTTTCTGACTAACGATGGGTCTTCGACAGACACCGTGTTGATGGAAATGCGGCCTGAGAGTGGACCTACGTTTTCGTGATCTGCACACCTCTCTGAACCGAGATGGTGCGCCTAGAACTGTACGGTCGGGGCGAAGTTGGTCGAACGGTAAGTCGAGGTCGACGTGTGTGTCGGCGCCGCCACGAGGAAACCATGAACCAGGAGGCCATGGCTGAGGCCGCCTGAATAACGGTAGGTCACAACAACGTGCGGATAACGCGCCAGACAGCGCAGCCGCTGCAACTGCACCATCAACATCTGGCGTTCTGCTTGACGTTGCGCACGCTCAAAGCCACCATTACGAACGTATGCGAGCAACTGATGATTGACCGACAGGGTTTTCCAGTTTCCTCCAGTTTCATTTACTATTACTTATCGTACACAGTACATCTCTATAAGAGAGTCGTAAATCAGTTGTTAGCAAATAAATGAGCCCCATACGGCACTGCCGATCGACTCCTCGTAAGAGGCAAAATTCGTTTGCCAAAGGTGGAACACCCTAAGATTAAAGGCCACGTGACCCCGAACGAGGATGATTATCAAAAATCGGTCCAGTTAAAATCAACATATATTGTCTTGGAGTACACTGTATCATAATTCACCATTAGTCTTTTGATTACATACATACTGGCGAAGGAGATAGACTTCAACGTCGGCCATTTTCGCAAATTTCGCAGCTCTGTAACCTTGCCCTTGACCTTGGATCGGGTCATTCGACATACCGTCGTGTATCTTCATCGACCTCTACTTACATATCAAATGTTGTTCAAATCGGAAAACTGTTTGTGGACAGACGCACGGACCAACAGAGATCGGCTTTATTAGTCGACCTATAAATACACCCGAAAGAAATGTAGCTCAGGCAGGGGTAAACGTAGCCACACTATCGAGAGAGACTCGGTAGCAAAACTACAGGTCACTTGCGGTGCCCGAAGAGCCGACGGTTGATTTCTGAAATACCGAAAGCAGCGTAAGACATCGAGGTTTTAGAGAAGAGAAGCGATCCTCCTCGATCCGCATCAGCTATGTAAGATATTATCGAAAAGTCTGGAGCCAGTACCAGCCGCCACGCGATTATTATGCAGCCTGATGTTGTCGTGATTCAGCTTCTCACTGATGAAATGCAATTAACGATATTGACGATACGCGTAGAATGGGCCGTTGAACTTGATCATTTCGGTTTTGGTGACGTAAATCGATCCACTTTTGACGAAGACATGCGTGACTTTTACATTTTCGTTCCCAGTGGCCTTGACCTTTGACCTTTAAATCTCGAATTTGCTCCCCTAGTTACTCTTGACCAGTGCTATGTCTTTTATTAAATTAGAAGTTTCTACGGCTTTCCCATTTCGAGAAAATCGGAGGTAAGGGACGGACGGACAGGCGGACGGGGTGCAACATTTAAAGCGGTCCTCTAGAGAGGGCCGCAAAATAACCCTATAGATTTCGGACGTGATCATTCTATTGTATGAAAGTTTTAATGAGAATTGCAATACCAACAAGTTAATGAATGCGTGTACAATCAATCAATCACATGTATTTGACTGCGCCACCATCACACGTGCTATAAATAAAGCTCTGACCGGGTTCAGTCTCTGCTTCTAAGACGTTGACGATGACGTAGGGATCAAAGAGCTCATCGCGACTGACATGATCGCCAGGCTCACACTGTAGCAGCCTGACACGGATATAATCCAAGCCGGCAGAGGTTGTCATTGTCGCTTCTTTCTCGCCAAACGACACTGTAGACACAACAAGCAATTCATGGCAGGAAATGGGTCAGTGGGTCGTAGATCAAATGGGTTGCCATAATTTGATTGGTCACATATAGGTCATGGCAGCCTCTGTGCCGTAAACTAGCTCAAGAACAATATTTATATTGTGCAAATTAATATCATATGAAAAGCAATATTCTACCGTCGGTATAGGCTATATGGTTCATCTGCACTATCGTATACGGAAATCGCTAAACGTTAGCGAAAGCATCGAGCGATTTATCAGCGACAGCCGAGCCTCTTGATTTTCCAGCAGATGACGCAAACATCGCGCAGTATTCCGCTGTCAGCGCAAACTCTGTGGAAAGATCTTCCGCTTCAACTGAATGACAAGAACAACAGAACAACAGTCTGGTATTGAATGTGTGAGGTCTGTACTCGTACAGGGCGTAGCGACTCAGAGAGAACTTCACTGAAGAGGCTCAATATAAATCCATATTATTAGGCCGCCCGGAACGTTAGTTCCGAAGGCCTTCTGTTTTAGTCGTGATGTTTTTTTTAAACCAGACACAGGATCTCCGAGCTCCGTCGGCCGATCGCCGCGAAACTTTGCACAGTGATCA
>Ga0056114_1000315_pt1 | contig 15503 bp, 10 predicted proteins | sample WorMetHERISLAND1_FD_77005 | JGI IMG/M metagenome (GOLD analysis project Ga0056114, IMG submission 77005) | Marine gutless worms symbiont microbial communities from Max Planck institute for Marine Microbiology, Germany - Olavius loisae HERON... ...
CCCCAGGATCGACGTCCCTGCCTTCAACTGTATCAGTAGGACAGAAATTAGAAATTAGGAAATGTGTTGTGTCAAGATGCACTGTCCATGGTCAAAACAAGGGAGCCACGGACACTTATTTCCAGTTGCCTTTCATGTTTTTGAAATTGTTCTGTAACGTTAAATGACATACAAATTTAAAAGAATTTCCTCACATTTATCTAACTTTGGATCTTTCGGATACTTGGCCGTGGAAATAGGTCAATACCCAGAGACCAATTGACTTGTTGATTTCTGACCAAAAACGGACTTGTTTATAAAAATAAGTTTGCTTCAGATTTGAACAGTCTATTTTCAATTCTATTGTTGCAAGCGACGGACAAAGATAGCCGTAAAACCATGCGAATTCACTGCATTGAAAAATAGCTTAAAATTTACTTGCAGTAGGTGTATTGACAAGCTGTACTTGTACACTGTTTGACTGTGTTTGAGTCTGAAAAATCTTGAATTAATCCATTGCGCTTCCTCTGAATTTTACAAGATTTGAAGACACTAAAGCATCGAGAATTGCCGATGTTTCTGCGTCGCTGGTCGTTATTTATTATGCACTTGTTTGTTTATGTAATTTATTTTGTAACTCAGCGGTAGTGAGACTGGGTAGTCATTTTAGTGCTGCGCCGTTATCACTGTTTACTAGAAGATGTGTTCTGTCTCGATTTTAGGTTGTAGGACATGTTACTATGAACATTAAACCGTATACGTTTCTGGAGAGAATAATCTCTTTTCTGTACATATGTTAACAGCTTCATAGCTGAAATAACGCCGCTGTAGCAGATATTCGTTGTTGTTTTGTATCGTTTTTGTGAAGTGATTAAAACTTGCCCATCACTATGAAAGTGATAATTCTATTGACCCGATGGTTGAGACGCTAAGCCGCGCCCCAGCAAGAGATTATAGTTGAGACATAGCGCCCTCTTCCCCATAATAAAGGGGCTGGTTGGTAATAAAAACAAGCTGTGATATTGGCGTGTTAAGCTAAACAGCGACATGCGACAGACAGACAGACGGACGGACAAACAGAAGGGTCGGTTGTTATTTTCGGTGCCATCAGCAATAAAGAGATTAGATGGACCGATGGATATGTTTTCCTAGTTCACCGACGTGCAAATGTCACAAAAAGAACTAGTGTGTCATTTTCATCCGTGATATCTCTCAGTCTGAATGTATAGTTTGACAACACTCTGCGCTGTATGCCCATATTTTTGGGAAGACTGCATTCAAAGCATCAAACTGTGTGTTAAATGTATCTGTGTAGATGGACACCCACAAAGTTGGCAGCCCTGCACTCGTGTCCTGGTAAGGCCTCAAATGTTGAGTGTCAGGGCACATTGAGCATGATTCAAGCCAATAATATCCCAATTATATCCCAATGATTCAAACAAGTCATACGCAAGTGCCTCAGCACCAGCAAGACATCGGTATACCCGTTGCATTGCATCGTGTTCGAAGTTTTAGTCAGAAACGAGTCTGCAGCCAAGTCTATAAGGTTAACTTCATAACAAGCGAGGGGCGTGTTCTGCGTACTTGAGACGTCCGTCAGAGTGTACTGGAAGAGGCAGGTGTTAAAAGTTAAAGTTAAAGCAGTGTTAAGTTCTTAGTGGAACCCATCTCAGAACTACAGGGTGTGGCTTGCCATATGGGATCACACAATGTTACTTGCCACCCGACACAACCGAACACACCCCGCCTTAACCCCAGTTGGTGAAGGCTGGTAATCGATTTACCTACCCCGGAGGGATGGAAGGCTGAGTTGACCTAGGTGCCTGATAACGCCGGGACCGGGAATCGAACCCAGAAGTCCGACGCCCTAACCGCTGCGCCACTGAAAAAAGATCGAGTACTTGATATAGCGCCCCAAGTAGACATGGCCACCACAAAGGCGCTCAGGTACATGGCGCGCACCAAGCAGAGTCGCACGTACCTGCCTTATACTTTCCCGACTGTAGCCGGTACACTCATTTACCGACTTCGACAGGATGGGGGCTGAGTAAGCCCAGGCCCAGGGTGCAAAGAGCAACTGGCCTACGGTTGCTACTTCTGGTTCCAATTGATCTCTGCTTGCCAATTAAAAAAGTTCCTACAAGTCACGTCCATTGCCTCCCAAAGCATTGGCCCTGAGATAACACAAACGAACAGGGCATTCTGTCCTCAAACAAAATCAAGCCTAGTGTTTTACCGGACGCCCACCCACAGGAGAGAAGTTAACAGTCACACCCGGACACATTTCGTTGAACACAGTACTTAGAAAATGACTGGCAGCTGTCGGTGACGAGTCGAGTAGCTGGAGACGAAGGTGACTTGTCGTGTGGTCGTGTATAAAGTTAAAAACGGCCGACACACGAGATGTGACGGATGATAAACCCAACGACATCGACAACGGCGTATTATTCATCGCTGGTCGTGCACTCGTGTATAGTAGAATATGATACACGGTGGTCCATAAAAAGTGCCAGTGAACTTATGTCAACAACTTCGGCAATCTTGGACAATGTTTGCACCAAGTTAACAAGAACTGTATATTTGACACTACACTGCGTTCTATTCCGCACTTGCTGTTGAGTACCGGAATTATCTGAGTAACAATCCAATACAATACGAAACAAATACTTGAATGAATGAATGCATTTATTAACAGCAGCAATAAAAAATAAAAAATAAAAAACAGCTACTGCTAAAGGAAAGGATGGTCAGAAAAAACTGACGGCTGACAACATCCCTTGCTACAAAACGCATAATCATTTACTTATTTATTACTTTAATACCATCATTGTAATAACGTGATAAACCATTATTGTTTGGTTGATGATTATTAGCCAAAAACTTGCGTGGTTCAGATTAGTTAACGAGTTTCCAAGCAAAGGCTGGAGCTGACGCGGCTTGGAAGATTTCCTGATGTGCAGACAGTCGACTCAACTGAACTCAATACCCCACAGCGTACGGTATGCCGTCGTGCCAGCACGCTGCAGTAGGTCATCAGTCAACCGGGCGAGAAAAAAAACTATACGAAAAAGTTAACCCCCTCTGACGCCCACTGTTGCCATATGGGTACAGCTATAAAGCATCCTGTGTCCGACCGGATTCATCCGTCATTTGCAATTTTTGACATCCGGACACTCAGACGCTCAGCCCTGACCATACGGGTCTGTTCTCTGCTCGCATGCCACGCATTAACGGCTGCGTGTCGCCGACCTACCCAGTCTGCCAATCGACGATCACTGCGTTCTGTCGGCACCAATCGCCTGGCAGTGCCTACCAGCAGACTGTGTCGACTGTTGGTAGCCGAGCTTTTCCGATCGCCGGCCCGCAGACAAGGAATGACCTCCCTGAAGACGTGACATCAGCAGAATCACTGACCACAATCATTTCGTCGCCTCCTCAAGACACATCTGTTCAGGAAGTCCTTTGCTGACTACTTGCTGGACATCAACTGACTGTCTCCGGTAGACCTAGCAAAAAGTTCTGCTACTTAGGACACCTAAAAAATTGTTTGATTGATTGATTGATTGATCGAAGGTGAATTAGGGTTTAATTGACGGCGCTTTTGCACGACGGCTTATTAGACAAATGAGTCAAGCGCTAAGTTAACTAACTACACTTACCCGCATATATGTACTGCTTTGTTGTCAGCTTGCACGAAGCTTCACCGTTGCCTCTTGGCGGTTCAATGATTATCTACATCTGTTAAGATTAGCGAGATTGACAAGAGTTTACTGCCACGTTTTTATGGACTGCATGCAGGGCGTAAAACATACATACACTGCGTCACCCATTACCAACGAACGACTGTTGCGGCATTCAGTATTTACGCATATCGATGTCGTCCTGTCGAATGGGTGCATGTACAGTAATTATCATATCGATTCGATTACAAGATTATGGCGATTTTTCCACGTCGCCTTTCATTTGTTTACACTGCATGATTTCTGTTTAAAGCAAACTCGAACTCTAAATCGCTCAAATCAAGATGTTATCGGTCGGTCCTTTGGTTATAAACGACTGATGCCGCGGTTGTATATAATCATCCGATGATTTGAAAAAATGAAAAATTTATATTTAATTTTGACAGTTGTCATTTTGGCGGTTTCGTGCTGTTATACAATGACACTCGTCCTATTTGTTCGCATAGATTCTGTGTAATGCAGGCCATATAAGTTACAATGGCGAGTATTACCTGTGTCTTCGTCTAACGAGACGACACCCAGTTAGTCCGCACATCAACGTCATTTGATGCTACCGCTGAGCGGCAAAACTCATGGAGCGGTAAAAGATGCAATTCTCGCGTTCCCATATGACGTAACTGTGGCAGTATTGTATGCCATGTATGTATCATAGATGTAAAAACGTTTTTTACGTTTTTTTTATTCCTGTCACGTTTTTAACGTTTTTATTTTGTCAACTTTTTTATTTTTTAAAAACGTTTATTAAAAAATCCATCAAGATGTTCGAGAAGCACTTTTGAAGCCACAGAAACGAAATAATAGGTCTAGATTTTATTATGAAAGTGGCTGGGTGCAGAGCAGCTCTGTACACATTGCGTACAGAGTCGATATGATATTACGTTAGGTAGTGCCTATAGCGACACGGCTGCTGTGACGTCATGCAGTAGGCAGAGTCAGTACGTGAAGTCGTGAATTGCAACAAATTGAATAAAGTTCTCTCTGTCTCTATTTCCAGCTATGCTGCACCTACAGCATTAGGCGTTAGGCAAGAGGTTGAACAAATTAGGGCTAACGTTTTTTATTCAACGTTCTTAAACGTTTTTTTATTTTTAGAAGAACGTTTTTACATCTATGGTATGTATGAGAAGTAATCTATGGCACAAGACAGGTCGACATCTCGGACAACTGTATGATAAACAACATTGTAACGGCCAAACAATTCACAACAACCAAGAATATTTAAAGATATAATAAAGTACAAACATATCGAAAAAAGGGAAAAAAACGCCAAGTTCGCAAGTCACCAGTGTGACCCGAATATGGATCTGTCTCTTTCGTATAGTCTGCGGGTCACGATGTGTAAAGGTCATCTTGCTATTCAGTAAGAATTAAGTAATGGTCCGCTACAATATATAAATACCGATGAAAGATAACTACGATTCTGACGCTGAACCCACAACCCAGCGATAGGCCTACTGTATGTACACTGTTATCAGAGCGGACTACTCGGAATGCTACAGAGCGTGCGCAGAGTCACGGTGGATATTGAGAACAGCGCAGTGTCGACGGCTGGTCGCACTGCCGTATTTAATCCATTCGTCATGACAGATTTAGCGACAAGTCACGCCTTTTATGCTTGAAGTCGGGACGAAACACGGCGCCAATATATCGCACGTCAGTGATGGCGCGTGCTGAGCGTTCCGACGCCGCATACGACACACCGATTAACCGTTTGGGACGAAAAAGAGCGAGTGATACTGAAAAACAGCAGTATAGGCTACTGTTGTCGTACGGTCAGCAGCGTAGAAGTGAGAAGCTGCACTGGATGTACATGTTTTTCATTAATCGGTCCTAGTTTTAATTGTCTCTTTTCACTTAGTTTTTAATTGTGTCTGTGTGTCAGTCTGTTTGTCTGTCTGTCTGTCTGTCACTAGGCCTATATTGTGTTCTGCCTGTGTATAGCGAATAAACTTCATCATAAATGATAGGAAATACGCCAAATGTCGATGCACGTTTATTTCGTTAAATCTCACAGAAATAGTTGATGTTATCAACAAAGTGCAATAACGCCGCTTTATTATAACTCATTTGAGAGTTGGGTTTTGTGTTCTTGCAACGATTTTCACACCGAGTGTACTTAACTAGCTAGTTGAGCGAGCGTTCTTGCAATCGTACTAAATTTCGGTCGCGGTTGCACTTCAGCTGAAATGCTACAGTTAAATCAATTAACGCAATAACTTGGCGAAAAAGGCAGACACATTTCGCAGAGTATAGCTGTGTCTAATTTGCGGACAGAAGAAAATAACATTGCAACTGTCGATAGAGTGTTAAAGGTCGTACGACAACCGTGGTCAGTGTGGCAGCGTCTTCCACGCCACTGATGCATGACCGATGCCTAACAGGGGACCGGCGACGCGTCTCTGCCCCCGACAATGGTGCTGATTGCCCCGGGGAGCGCTAGCTGTCCACCCCGCACTGATAGTCCCGGCCCGCCGTGTGACACTTCCCCCGGCCGGAGGCCAGCGGCCAATATGAAATATCAGATTGTCTGACGGAGGTGGCGACAGGGGCCGAAGGTCGAGACAATTTGCGGCGAGCGCGTGGATTAACAGATCGTCATAACTCAACACCGCTGACAGACTGGATGGACACGGCGACTGACGACTGACCGCGCTGACCACTGTGTGGTCAGTCTTCACACGAGACCTTGATCCTGATCAATTCACTTGCCTGCTGCATGGCGTCAGCCACAAGTGACCGGCGTGGCGTCTTCGACTGACAAAATCATACACGAACAACGAGAGTTTGTTTAACCTTTTGACGCCCACTGTTGCCATATTGGTACATCTATCCTGTGTCAGACCGGGTTAAGCCGTCATTTGTAATTTTTGACATCCTGGCACTCTGACGCTCAACGCTAAGCGTCAGAGTGCTCGGATGTCAAAAATTACAAATGACGACTTAACCAGGTCTGGCACAGGATGCTTTATAGCTGTACCAATATGGCAACAGTGGGCGTCAAAGGGTTATCGCGGCTGAGTGGTTATGCAACTGAAGAAAAGAAGTGAACAGAGGAGGAACACTACTGATCGACGACGGCGTGATATAGAATTGCCGACATTATTATTAGGATCGTTCTTCAAAATGTTTACCACAAAATGTCACATCCAACGTTTGAGGAATGAATTAGTCTAGTTAGAACAAATAGGCTATACAGTGCCATTCACGTCGGTATACGCTGGAAAATACGTCATAGAAGACAAATCAAAAACAGACATTACTAAAACTAAACACAACCCAGAAAAGCAAACAACACAAAACACAGCGAAACAAAACTAGCCTGGTTCAGTCGCCTTTTACGACACTCGGCCAGGAAACGAGGTGGGCTTATTCTACAATGCTCCCGAGCCCACACGGGGCACCAACGTTTGAGGAATACCATTGTGATTGTCACTAATAAAAAAGTTAAAACATTTACGTCAACTGCATATATCTGTAGTATACTCGTCGACTTGTTAATACTTCGCATCGTGTACATGGCTCGCTGTATCTGTATGAAAAAATAAAACGTAAAGTTCTTCCCGAGCCTCAAGGGCCCATGGGGCGGCGCTGATCTCCGTTTCTGTATAGCTTTCAGTCGGACACCAGCCGAAACTGCAATACCACGAATACGGGGCTAGTGCATCGCGTTGTATGCCCGTTTACTATCCAGCTTTTGCTTTGACCGATCCAGAGGGGATAGCAGGCTGAGTGGCGTTGGTATATAGCAGCCGAATTTCCGGCACTTTACAACACGGTCATTTGTAGGCTATATGCTTTTGTAAAGAACGACAAACGTGTAGGCCTAGATTTTCGGGAATTTATACTGTCGTCATTTGTCGTAATTGACGAAGAGTTTCAAATACATTTTTACGACGCACAATGTCGAAGTGCATCGCTATAGTCGCATAAAACTTGACGTTGAATGTCACACGTGTAGCGTGTTGAAAAGTAACTGTCGACTTGTCATGTGAGTGCACGGTCTAAGCCAGGATGATAAAGTAATGTGGTATTGCGTGATATCGTCAAAGACTCGATCTGTCTCGGCCAACGCCTCTAAATCCTTCGCGTCGTCCCAATTCATCTGTGGATGCGCATTATTGGGCTACTGTTGGGCGTCCGACGCCCAGCTATTGTGCGTGCTGCGTCCGTGGCGGCGTCGGAGCATTGTTTCGTCTGGTTTATCTCACGCATCACGCGATCGTCACCGACTGATAATGCCGGCGACTGTCGGACAGCATCAGACGATTAGGATCTTCGCACACGCGAAGCTGTCGGCTTGCTGCCTTCACTCGCGTCTTCCATTGTCATCAAAGACCTGCAACTTTCAGACTTGTGTCTGACGTCACAACGCAGCTCAACGGCTGAATGACACTTATATGATCGCATGGCTGTCAGTGCAGCCTCCGCTATAGGTTCTGTCATATTATAGAAATAGCATCAAAATACGTACGGTATGAGTTAAGACCCGGTCGACGGTCCAGGTGGCAGTAGAGAACGTCGACTTGGTGGACGAGTTCATCTACCTCGGGTCGCTGACTTTGCACGATGGAGGAAGTGAGGCCGAGATATTGCGGCGTATTGGGATTGTCAGAGAGTGCTTCTGTCTCCTTGAGAAGAACATCTGGAAGTCCCACATATATATAAACACTAAGGTGCACCTCTACAGAACCTACATTCTCCACACTTCTGCTCTATGGGCGTGAGACATGGACCGTCACCAAGACCCTAACCAAACGCCTCGATGCCTTCGACGCCTGGCGTCTGTGTAAAATTTTGCGAATACCGTACACCAGGCATACTACAAATGAGAAGTTCGGAGCATCACAGGCTGTTCGCCAATCGCCAGTCTCTGAAAGGATAAAATGCTCTCGGCTGAAGTTCTTCGGGCACTTGGCTCGGTCAGCCCAGGAGGAAGACCATCACCGTGTCGTCTCCACCGCACTGCGACCGCCATCTGACTGGAGGAGACCCGTGCATGGGGCGTCCAAGAACAACCTGGCTGAGATCGATCTACATTGACGTTCATCCCCAGAACTTTGGAGTCCACAAAGGCAATGGATATGGAGGTCTGGCAACAAGTCGTCAGTACGGCAACGCTCTGTTACTTTACGCTACCAAGAAGAAGAAGTGAGTTAAGTGGTGAGGAGAGGGATTGGGTTCAGTCCCTGGTATACTTTTGCATTTTTCTGCTCATCCAATTTTATGTCCTGGTTGGGGATGATATTGCCTCTTACTCTCACTGTCTCAGTTTCACTATCATCATTAACAAGGGCCAAAGTAATTTTGGCAAAAGCCGACATTGCCCGGCTCATAATGTCGTGCAAAAGAAATCGTGTCGATATCTTCTACCGTTTGAGCACAATGTACGAACCTGACAGACAGACATGCAGAACACCAAACATCTGACTGTTCTACTACTGTTTTGCAGGCGACATGTACACTTGTGCAGTATTCTGGAGATATTGGCCATGGAGAAGTTTGCAATAGCTCATTATGACCCTTCAGTGACCTTTCACGGTCATCGGTGACCACTTGATTCGTCAGAGATGAGAAAACATAACAGTTTTACGTTCAACAGTTACGATCTACATTGTATCTTATTATGATTATACTGCGGAATAGCCCAATAAAAACGTCTTTTAGGGACCCGCTTTGTGGTAAAAACATGGAGAACGGAATAAGGCTAATTGTAGACCAGCATGGCGATCGTAGTCTTAGAACTGGTTCTGGCCGATCTGGCGTCTGATCTTTTGAGCTCAGGCTCTATCATTGTTCATATGTTGCAAGTGACGCTGAAGTGTGTCCTCGTGGTATATGATGAGTGGCGCCATTCAGTGAGTGGCGTCAGAGTCGGCTTCTGTGCAAATATCGACACATCTCGATACATTTCCGCCATTGACTTTCTTTCTCGCCACATCTGTCTGTCTCTGCGTGTTTACTGCTATCGACCGACTGAACGAAACTTAACCCCTTAACTACATACAGCGGCGGAGCCGGCCCCAAGAATTACTTAAACTGAGTTGTCGTAAACGTGTCGCTCATCATCACAGCCATGTACAGCGACGTTAAACCCACATACCTGAACCTGAACGTGTCGATGCAGAAATGAATTTCGTACTTGGAAGTGATACTGCATGCTATAAGGGCTGGCAACCGTGGCTGTGGATAACAATATTCAACTGACCATTATTTACACTTGCGCTCTGTTGGGCTGCAATGCACGAAACTGGTTCCATAGTAGAGTAACATGTATGGCCGACAACGTACTGAGGAGTTGAGCATGCAGCATTGCGACGAGAAACTGTAACCTGCCTGCAGTCAGTGGCGCGCAACTGAAGAGTTAGCAAAGAATGAACTCATAAATTAACAGCAAGACACCGCACGGCGACTATTTGTTACAGCCTCGTTACGGAAGTCGGTCGGTCGTCTTTAATCATGGAGTCCTATATAGATCTATCTATATAGGACTCCATGCTTTAATCGACCAAGACACGCATGCGTCGTCTCGAGTCGATACGCCGACTTCCGGCAGAAGCGTTCGGTCGCCGACTTTGTCGGGCGGACACTCTCGGCGACTTGTCTCCAGCGTGGGAACTGGCGGCGCGGACTATAGGCGTCTCATTGAAGGCGGTGATGTCAGCGGCAGGCAGTTCATCGACTGCGTTGTCACGAGCAGAGATCGCGTCGATAATATTCGATACGTTCAGCGTCGACCACGACGAAACCGATCAAACAATGACGCTTCTCTCAGAGCTTGGACGGTTCGAACAATAATATCGACTCACAGGCTGTCAGAAATGAGAGCCTGATTTGTCAGATAATAGATTTGTCTTCGCATTTAGCCGGTTCGGCGAGAATCTAAACTTATATCGAGTTATAAGGATGCCTTCCATATCATTCAATGTTGACCCCGTCCGTCCATCCATCCGTCTGTTGCGTGCCTCCGATTTTCTCAAAATAGGAAAGCCGTAGAAACTTCTAATTTGGTAAAAAAACATAGCGTTGGCAAGAATAACTAGAAGATAAAATTTGAGGTCTAGAGGTCAAACGTCAAGGTCACTGGGAACGAGAATGTTAAAATCGTTTTTCGTGCATATATTCGTCAAATGTTGATCGATTTACGTCAAAATGATCAGCGGTCCATTATACACATCGTCGAATACATTTCGCCAGTGAAATATGTCCTTTTTTGTGATAATCTGTAATCCGCAGTTATCCCGGAGGGCCTCATGACTCAGCGGCCATCTGGCCGTGTGCTTACTTATTTTATTGACAGTAAGATGGCAACGAAACACTTGACTTCGCATGACTTGCGACCATGTGCCCATAGATCATGCTATTTGTATAACAGATATTCGAATCGATATCTTGCTCCAGCGGTGGCTAAATGACCAGTTTGCAGATCAAACTGCAATATTTTGACACCACATTGACTACTGCAACACAGTATGTATCTCTAGCGAAATTGACGAAGGCCTAACTAAAAACAAATGCAACCGTACGGCGTCGTTTTTGCTGCTAATTAAAAGGATAATTATTTTTTCTTCATATTTTAGTAATTTCTTTATATTTTTTTTATTTCTGGTTACGTGTGTCAGATTCATCTGACCACCTGTCACCGTTTAGAGCACGTTAAACTACATCATATCGTATCACGACGAAGCTTGCAACCGCGGCTCAAGTGAGCAGCGCTTCATCTAATCAGACTTGTGCAGTCGAAGAGCCACTTACGGCCCGAGCAGTGGGGCGGATCCGCGAAGAATAGGAGAAAATGATCGAAACATTATCGTATTTCGCCGCCGCCACGCCCGTTCGTTAATTCGCATCACGTCATTATGACAGAGAGACGGAGAGACGAAAGCAAGCGCGCTGTTGCCGCATCACGCGATCGGCGCTTCACTATCGTATTATCTGCAAGCCGCTAAGCCGCGCGCCGTGCCACGATCTCAACGAATGTCGTCGCCGATTCGGTTAATGCCGCCCAGTCCGGCCCGGCCCTGCCCGGTCCGACCGACTGCTGGTGACGCTAACACGATTACGAGACGCCATCGTCGCATGACGTCACGACAGCGGCGAAGTTGATGGGGTTCACGTGAATCAAGTCCAATTCCACCAACACTCGACGATGCGTCCACAGACAAGAAGATGCGTGTCGTATATCCCCCTTTGATGCCCACTGTTGCCACTTGGGTACAGCTAAGAAGCATCCTGTGCCAGATCGGGTAATTTTTGACATTCGGGCACTCTGACGCTCAGGGCTGAGCGTCGTGTATAGATAACGTCATGCAGCACGAATGATTTGAAATAAGATGAAATAAGAAAATAACATCGATTAAATTGATTCACACGCTCGAATATAATAGGCGAGGTTTTCGGGACCGAAAAATGCTAACGAAATGCCGTAGCCGTTTAATAAAGGACGGAGGGTACAAGAGTCATCATCGACCGTTGAAAATGACGTCAGTGGTGACCAAACGACGTGTTTAGCGACGACGAGCGGATTGCGAGATGTCACCAGCTGAACCACGAGAGCGATGTATGGCTGCCGCAAACCGTCTTCAACCGGTACTGGCAGTGGCAGACCGACCGGGCGAGGGCAGAGACCGACAGCTTGTGAGGCTTCTTTGCTCGCAGACGACATTGTCAGTCACGTGATGCGCCCATGTCTCCACCTAGCGGGCAACAACCGCCCTACGTGCCGCATATTGTCACTTCTATACTTGGCACTTGGACAGGCCTATAGTTCCAGCAAAATGGCGGCCTTTCTGTCACTTAATAACTGATTAATAATTAACTAATTACGCATAGAAGTTAACGACTGAATGAAGTTCACCGATTTAGCTGTTTGTATAGATGCTGCGCGCTCCTCGGCCATAGGCAACATTTAGAGCACCTTGTGTATAGCACAGATTTATGCATTGAGCTTGGCTATTGAAACAAGAAAGCCGTGTTGTCGCAAGGAAACCGCGCGATGTAGCGTGTTTTGCCCACACCCAATGACTCTTCAATTGTTATTTACATTTATTCCACGTTAAACTCTTGTATCGTATCGTATCACTGCAATGCATAAAAGCAGATGTAAATGAGAAACTACAAATAAAATAACACGATGCCGCGTGTTATGCCCATCCTACCTCTATTCCTGCCAAAATTTCGGGGTGTTCTCTTTGGAGTAGATACCAGTGTTGTTATCAAGGACTTGAGACTCGAGGACAAGGACAAGGACAAGGACTTGGGTCGGCATTAATACAAACATGTAATAATACGGCACAGAGCAAGAAGTCATGTCATTAGTTGTATATTGTCGTTGTCATGAGTCACAGATAAGCAACTGTCTGCTTTAGACACAAAGGACATACGTGACAGTGTTATGATCTACTTGCGGTAACTAGAATGTCGTCCTCAACAGAGCAAGCAAGCATATCATTAACCTAAACTAGGTTATCACGTCCCAGAGAAAGAATGTCTTTGATTCGCATTCCGAGACTGAGCAGATAATTTGACACAAACGTCCCTTAGTGCAAGTTAGCCTTTATCATCACCAACTCACTCAACAATTTGTTGCCCACGCGTGCCCGTTGCGGCCGCATGAACAGTCCAGTAGTGCTGAACACGCGTTTAACAGGGGCCGAAGTCGCTGGTGAGTAGAAAACCTCAAAGAGTGCATGCAAGACTTTAAATGCTGGGTTTCGCCTGACTACGGCCCACAATTCTTTCGATTCTTCTTCACGGTTCACCGATGCAAGACGATGGTGCTTGATATTTCACATGCTACGTTAGCCTACTCAGTCGTCGAAAATTTTCGAGAACTTGAACTTCCGAGTACGAGGACAAGGACTTTCCTCGAGGACAACAACACTGGTAGATACGTAATGTTGGGGTCTGCGGAGAGAAGAAAGCATGGGTTATTCGAAGCATTCCAACCCATGTGACGATTCCTGAACGTCACCGACAGACAGACGGACGAATTGCCGCAGCAATACCGTCTCAGTCTGGAACATTCTGTCGGAATATCAAAGTTGCTGCGGGAAACGCGTAGAACAGTCAGATTAATGGCGACTGTGGCCTATCGGACACATCTGTACTTTTTACAGACGTGTATCGATTCCACGTAAAAATGCAGGACGAAAAGCCAGATAACGGCGTTGACAGAGAATTAATCAAGAGAAATATGTCACATGTCAAACTAAACAGCTATCTGGTATATCTCCATACCATCCAATACGAAGCTGCAACGTATACTGTACAAGGTGACCTATCGACTGGAGTTCAAATTACTTTATATGAGATCCATCGTTATATCCGGTCTATTCGGTGACGTTTGGTGCTCCGTAATGCGATATGCCACAAAGTTCGGCAGATACATGTATCTGTATCGCTGATCTGGCGCCAGAGAGGCGATGTGACTTCGGTAAACGACACTTCGATATCATTCTCATCAATGCTAAGAAACCGTAGACGCGCCTTCGTGCTGCGAGTCTTTTTATGGACATCGCACACGAGACCGGCAAGTGCGCGTCTAGTCAGGGCGTGGGATGAAACCAACACACTAAACCTCAAGACCGAGGCATTGAACTGTCAGACCTCCAAGACAGTTCACGAAATGAATAATGTGACAGACGACACACTACAAATCGACATGTTTGGGGATGGGCTGTGACAGAGAACTCGACTGCCTTCTATTAGCCACTCCATTCAATAACATGGCGGATGTTATGGGCAAATCGGAGTGCTTCTATGCCCGTATCCTTTTTGAAAGATGTGATTGTAAAACTCGAAGTATACTCAAAATCTCTACTCTCAGTTCCTGATATCTATGCTTCCCGATCGTATCTAAGTTCTTGTGATGCCCAGTGTTTATCCAGTCTATTTTAGAATGAGTTCACAGAAGGGGCAGTGACGACAGAGAACGGTGGGCTATTCCATATATTTATAAAAATTCTGAAAAAAATGAATATTCCACCTATTTTAACGAATTGCGTTTATCTCCGTCCCGTACATCTGTTATCACTGTAATTATTGTTTTTTGTGTGTGTATTTGTTGTTATTAAACACTACTTAACTTGTCTTGACTTGACTTGATTCTATGATCATACTGTTATGTACGATGATCAACGACGATTTATTATCTAATTCGTAAATGCATGAAATTTTGCTGTCGTTCATGGTAAAAATCACAATCAGCTTCAAGACCAAACCACAGTGATTACAGCTCTGTTGTGTACGCGGTCTCATATATTTTTGCTGGAAACAATAAAATAACGTCACTGAAACGTAAGAATTTCCAGTAAATTATCGTCTATCCTAGAACAACGTGACTTCCTGATTATTGCATTGTGACAACACACGTCACGGGCTGATGTAGCAGTAACACTGACGGTCTTCAAGACGCAGGCTGACATACAAAGCAACTACACAGGGGGCGACTGAAAATGCGGGAGTGGAAAATGCGGGAGTAAGTAGCAGGGGTGGAAAATGCAGGAGTAGCCTAGCTGTGGGTGGACAGCTGAACTTAGAATGTAAAGAGAGACAGCGTTAAGTTACTTCATGGAAAATGAGTGAATTGTTTTGAACTGTATTTATAATATTGTATAATATTGGTGGCCTTTGTTGTGTGTATTGGTATATTGCTGTGAGGCGTACGTGATTTGCTACAAGGTAGTATATTGAATATAACATAAACCTGGTTTGAAGGATGCTTACACGCTGATCTCAGTTGGCTGATTGTCGTCATAATTATTTCACTATTTTACTGCACATACG
>Ga0056114_1000317_pt1 | contig 15470 bp, 10 predicted proteins | sample WorMetHERISLAND1_FD_77005 | JGI IMG/M metagenome (GOLD analysis project Ga0056114, IMG submission 77005) | Marine gutless worms symbiont microbial communities from Max Planck institute for Marine Microbiology, Germany - Olavius loisae HERON... ...
GGGGGAATCTTGCTCCAAGGACTTAAGGGAGGATAGACGCCCCTGCTCATGATTAGGTTAGGTGTAGGCCTAAACGTGTAAGAGTAGAAAAACATAAAGAATACCCACTGAATAAGCCATATCCAGAATTCCAGATTGCAGACAAGAGCTAAGGCAATAGTCGTCATGATTCGTGAATAGGCCCAGTCGTGATCGACTCCTGTCATGGTCTGGGTTATGTGACCCGTTGTCGGCTCTGATTGCTTTTCCCCAAGCTTTCCGAATTTCAGAGTGCGTAGAATGAGTGTCTTGCTGGGGTGCATGATAGGCCTACCATTCGAATTTCCGCAACATCTATACGGTAGTTTATACATCGTCAAAAACTAGAGTCTGTACCGTTTGTTGAAACCGCATGATCGTATAGGCCTATTTTCGGTTTGAAGTTATAGGCCTTCCACAACGTCACAGACGGACACGCTATTACCGTGCTTAGGCCTAGTAGAGCCTCAAATAGCGCGATAGGTCAGGGATGCGGTCCCGTGTTATACTGTCTTATCAAAATCAGACGATAAGAAAGCCTAGCTGACGCAAAGGTAAGCGCGCGACAGCAGTGCATATGAAGGCCATAGCAAAAGAATCTATAGGCCTCATAGTCACATGCGATTTCCTATGGAAACTTAATAGTAACCGCGGCCGTATTACTTACGAAGTGGCACTTCATGTGAGCCGTTCTTGCCTCCCAAATCGGCGAAATCTCGTGAAATTCGGACTTTCAGCAGTTCAAGGTCAATAGGTCATCCAAGTCCAGTCGAAAGCACATAGGCCTACCGGTATGAAACTATTATTAATAGTAAACTTACCTTGTTCGAGTCACTGACGCATAATGCTAGAAAATGGCTTGTTTTCCCACCCCTCTCTTGTTTGACGAATGACGACCCTGCTCTGGGGGAACCGGGGAACCCGCTAGAATTTCTACATCAAACTAATACAGCGCCAAAAAATAGAGAGGTGGGCGTGGGACTATCGTACAGTGAAAATTTCATAATCCTAAGTCTGTGACAGACACCCTGACGGACGGACGGGCGAGCGATAGCATAGCGCGCTAAACATAGTGTAATGCTGGCGGCGTGCGCTAAAAACAAGCGGGTGGAACCTAGCCCCCTTCTCACACGGCGACCTAATGACCTCACCTCAGGCGGGCGGGGCCAGGTAGGCCTATATGCAATGCAGCAGGCTGCTGCCGCGTAGGGCTAGTCACCTGAGTCGGCCAAAGTTCATATATGTGTTTACGTTGGGTTTGGGTATCTATTTGCATTGGTATGAATACATACCTATAAAAATCTGCTATAAAAATTTCTGCTTGTTGTGGTAAAATTTTTTGTTCGGTTGCGTGTGTCAACCTACAATAAACGAATATGATGATGATGATGCAGAATTCCCTACATGCTGTCACTGTCTGTAAATGTAATTATCTATGACGCTATTCATTTCGAGTTAAGCTTACACGTATATGTGCTTTATTTTTCTTTTCATTGCCTGACACCCTGAAAACCGCAGACCAGGGTGACCACAGCACAGGACACCACACGCAGGAGTGACAGCACAGCATTGTACACTGTCCCAATAAAAGGACCCCCTTGCAGATTTCTTAATAGCATGCAATAAAGTTTACCGAATCAAACATAATTTTATGAACACATACCCATATGTATTGCAAACAATAATGCAGTTTATGGAAGATTCGTCTTAGCGTTACTCAGAAATCAAACTGTAAACAAAATCGCATAAACGTATGACTACAACTATCTGATGTTTAAAGTGTCCGTCTTTTTCACAGATACAGTTATGAGATGCTGTTGCTACTGGACGACTGCTCTGCCAATGATGGTCTGATCAAAGTGGCACAATTCATAAATCAGTCGTTCTTTTAAATGGTCAATATCACCAATCTGGTAACGATACACTTGCTCTTGCAAAATGCCCCAGATCGCGTAGTCAACCGGTTACACGAATCATTTACCTTCACAACTGGATCAATAAAAATCAGCTTGGTATGTCCAAGAGATAAAATACCAACAGATAGCATTAAAGGAGAAATGTTGAACGTTTACGTAGAAGACGGGTCACTGCACACAGGAAAGAAGCAAGTAGTACTGCTGGTAACTGCACTTTTTGACAACTTTTTGTAAAAATAGAAAATCTGCTAAATGGTACGACGGATTTGTACAAACTTTGGTGACAGTAGTCCAAATACATCAAGGCTTGTGCACGTTAAATTATGTGCAATGTGGTGCAGGTTTGTACTTGTCAGAGCCAAATGTTTAGGGGGTCACTTTTTGGGGGACACACTGTATAATTGAAACAGCCTGTAACTCCGGTGGTGTCCTGTGGTCATTGACAGGACTGCCAGAAAAACTGCAGATCGCCCAGAAACGTACAAAGAATGCACAAAATATTCGTAAAAAAACTAATAAATAATCGCGACCGTTAGTACGGTCAGCTAAAAAGCAACGCTCACTAGTCACGCTGTATCATATGTAAGAAATGAGTTATATTTCATAGACTCACATTTCACCTGGAAACCTCAATATTGCTAATAAAACTCTTACCAGTTGGCCTTATTTGCTACTTTTAGCTGTTTTAAAACCATAATAATTGCCCATTTCTTAATTAAAGGAAGAAATGTATGTATTTGTTGCAGGTAGATCATGGCGTTGCCTTACAGTAGGCCTACATTGCTTCTTTCACGTAAAATGAACAAATATCACTTGGCTACAATCCTTCGTTATAAAATGGCTTCATCGTCATTTGTTAGTGAGAAACAAGGAGTCAGGTTTCCTGATGATGATTCATCTAGACCAAGTATACAGCATCTCCGCAGCAAATGGGGTTCAGTGTCATTTGATGTTGACAAAATGAAATATCTTGTTGACCATGACAATCATGACCAGAGGCAGCAGATGCATAAACTGCTCAGTGAGCCACTGTTTACACCACGCTATAATATAGCTTTGGATGCTGAGCGCGAGCTGGCCTTGTCCAGGCTGAAAGAAATCTGTGACAAGAAACATATCTCCGTCCTCGACTTCTGTGGCGACCCACGGCGTATTTTTACAGCGCATGAATTGACAGCCGTTGTCGACGCAAGCACAGCAACAAAAATGACTGTTCAGTTCAATTTGTTTGGAGGAACTGTCCTTCGTCTTGGCACTGAGAGGCACCATGCACATCTATTGGCTGGTATTGATACACTGGAAGACGTTGGCTGTTTTGCACTTACAGAGCTGGGATATGGCAACAATGCTGTGGAGATGGAAACCACTGCAACATATGACCACAAAACGGAAGAATTTGTCGTCAATTCGCCAACAACTCTTGCACAAAAGTAGGTGGAACTGTGGCAAGCTATTTGTAACTGATAGAAAGCACTGCAATGGCTGCATTACTGACAGTGTTGCAACATTCAAGGTTATTGGATTGTTGGTTGGTCTGTATCATGTTTACACAGTTTTATAAGAGGACATCTTAATTGTACACCTGTGAGTTGAATGCTACTGCTACGTAAATCAGTTTTGATGGGTTTTGATTGTGTTTTGGATTGTTATTTGCAGGTACTGGATAACCAATGGAGCAGTGCATGCTCATCATTCAATTGTATTTGCACAGCTGGTGATTGACGGCACGGGATATGGAGTACATACAGTTCTCGTACCGATCCGTGATAGAGAGATGCATCCATTACCTGGAGTCACTGTGGTAGACATGGGTGTTAAGATGGGTCTTAACGGAGTGGACAATGCACGGCTCAGTTTTGACAACGTTCGCGTACCTCGAACTAACCTCTTGAATAGGTCAGTCATTCCAAATGGTGGATTCTGTATGAAGACAACGTATAGATTATATCCCACAGAATATATTGTTGTATTCACTTCAGACATGACTTTTCAATAATATCTTGTGCCTTATTGTGAGTGAAGAAACTGTTGTTATGGCATTAACAAATACTTTCATTGACAAATTGTCTGAATGTAAACGGAAAGGTTTATTAGTAATTAGTAAATTGCTTATTGGTGATCCAAAAACAACACAAAACGTGCTGTGTAATAACCTACTGCTGCTGTTGGTAATGGCTGTAGGTATGGAGAAGTTGCAGCTGATGGTTCATATTCCTCACCAATCGAAGGTACTAGAGCTCGCTTTTTGGCAGTGGCAGACCAGCTGCTGTCTGGCCGAATATGCATTGCAAGTATGTCGGTTGGTGTCTCAAAAGCTACATTAGCAATTGCTTTGCGCTATGCTGCAACGAGGCTCACTGTCGGGCCACATGGTCACTCCGACACGCCAATCCTCGCCTATCAGCTCCAGCAGAGGGCACTGTTGCCACTTCTAGCACGGACCTATGCAGTGTGCTTTGGTCTGGATTATGTCAAAGACCGCTGGAGTGATCAGTCCGTCGATGGGTCAGAACATGCCGACATTGTTACCATGTGTTGCGCTATAAAGGCGCTGGCATCGTGGAATGTCGAGCAGGTGGCAAGTGTCGCAAGGGAGAGATGTGGAGGTCAAGGTTATTTGTCATGTAATCGTTTTGGTCCATTCATTGGGCTTGCACATGCTGCCATGACTGCAGAGGGCGACAACAGCGTTCTCATGCAGAAGGTAAGGCTCATCTTGTGTCTCAGGTTCATTAATAGGGTACTGAAGTCTCGCAAGATTTCCCATGAAAACACTTGTACCGGTATTTTCGCTCACATGCGGCCCCAGCATAGCTTACTTGGTGTGAATCAGTCTAGACCACCGACATTAAATGACCACTGGCGAAGCAAAGCAATCAAAGTGGCTTGAGCAGGTTTTTGAATTACGTAAAAGGAACACTTGTCGAATGCCTAAGTAATGTGTTCACTTGTTTATTGTTGTGTTTGGCGCAATTAACATATCATAAGATAACATATTCCTGTTCACCAGAGGGTGCCATGCTGACTGTAACAACATATATACATGAATAGCATATAAACAGTGTGATAGCATAATAGTCGGTGGCACTACTGGTAGCGCGTCGGACCAACAATTGGAAGGTTGTGGCTTCGAGGCCTACTGTGTATCACAGTGTTGACAGGTAACCGCCTGTGGTGAACTGTCCGCTGTGGCCGGCTGCCACTCCTTCTTCCAAGCTGTAGGAAGTTTGAGTTTAGACTGTCAGCGTTGATGGACTCGGATGTGGCATGGGTAAATGGTAAGGGCGGTAGACAAAGCTGATGCTATGCTGACGCTTTCCAGCGCTCTATAATATCGGGAGCCATTTACCTTTTTTTTTTATTTTTTTAATGTACTATTACAACTAATTCACTTATTTGTGCTTCATTTCACAGTTCACTTATCACATGGATTAAACACTTATTGTAGTAACTGTAACTCTTACACCATTGGTAAATTTCGTTGCTTACAAATGCAGTGGTTCCGAAAGTCCGCGATTAGCACTCAAAAATCGCTTCCAGTTGTTTTACAGGTAAAGTAAATAACTTCAGTGCCCTATTGCTTCTGTGGTAAAAAAATGTTGATCTGTGCTTTTCGCTTCTCATTTATTTTATCCTCTACGTAACATTTATTTGCATAAATCTAGCCCCAGAATTGTGCTGTTTATACAGAAGTTACTGACAGTGTCATGGTAGTCATCTATGAATGCAGTAATGCTGTTGTCACACACATTAGGACACTATTTCCTTGATGGTAAGTAAGTAAGTAAAAACGTAGATATGTATAGCACATCTTGTTGGCTGTGCTGGTCACATTAGTAAAGGCTGAAAAGAATAGTTTCCATGTCACATGTGGTACAGTCATGCCTTCATATTTTTGCTGCCTGAAATTATTGTACATCTGAGTCTGATAGTGTTTTTCGTCAACTAAAACTAAAATAAATTAATTTTCGTCATTTTCGTCATAAAAGTCACTAATTTTCGAAAATACGACCAAATGACGGAAACTAAACTAAAATTCGTGAAGTTTTCGTTGACATTTTGTCGCTACTTTTCGTCAGTCGGTTGTAACTTACCACGAAAAGGCACATGCTACTTAGCCGACAGCAGTGCGTACTGAGTGACTGCGTTGAACTCGGTATTTAGTAACATCATTATGGTATGATCGCATTCTTTTGGTGTGATACTTGAGTGACTAAAACTAAAAGGCGACTAAAACCAAAACCAAAATTCTGCAAATTTTCGTTAAAACTAAAACTTAGTAGTGTTTTTAGTCATACTAAAAAACACTGGTCTGATTCTGTTTGACAGGTGACCAAGGAACGTCTGGCAACCTTCCGCGGCCCACAGGCACCAAAGGAGGCACCTACGGCTGATGTCACTAATGCTGCCTATCTTCACCATGTACTTCTTCAGCACGAGGATGCGCTCTTCATGGAACTTGCTGGCGAGATGAAACGAGCCGGCAAAGATGGTTTGTTTGCGGCATGGATGTACAACCAGAGTGATCTGGTCCAGGCTGCAGCAATGGCCTACGCCGAACGACTAGCCAGTGAGCAGTTTCTTGCGGTCATCAGCAAGACTGACACTGAACTGCATCCAGTCCTTAATCGTCTGTATCGGTTGTATGTCGTGGACTGCATCGAGAGAGCTCTTGGCTGGTATGCTCTGTCCGATGCCGGTTTACCACGCGACATGGCTAAAGTGATCCCAACCGAAGCTAGAAGACTGTGCGATGAGTTAGCTCCAGAGGCTATTGGCCTTGTAGAGGCATTTGGGCTGACAGATGCCATGCTGTCAGCACCGATTGCTCACGACTGGATCAGTTACAATCGGTATGACAATCGAGGTGAATTAATCACAGAGTGATTGTAGAATTATTTCTATATGATCTGTACTGGCTGTAATCTGCTCCTTTGTCATTTTCGGCGCTGACTAGTGCAGTACATGAAGCTGGTGGCGAGGACAAATGCACAAAGCTAAGGACAGCACCATGAGATTGATGCAGAAATTTGTTCTACTGGCAGATGTGGCCTTAACATGTACACTCAAAAAAATCGCCAACTTTGAAATGAAATGGTATAGCTCAAAATTATAAGGATCAATTTTGACGAAATTTGGCAAAACTATTCGAAAGACTGTAGAATAGGGTTTGCATGTTTCAGTTTTCATGTAGGTTTGCTTTTTTAACTTTTTGTATTTCAACCCAGACACCGAAAATAACGCCAATTCTGACGATGTATCAAGCAAAAGCGGCAACTTTGATGCCATTCAGTAAAGAAGACAAAATTTTGATCAAAAATGTGTATGAATGTAAAGATTATAACGATAGGCAGTTTATAATAGAGGTTCTGGATAAAGGAGGTTCTGGATAAAGGTTGGATGAAGAACAGTCAACATGTTAACAGGCAGTATGCGCTTTTTAAAAAAATTTCACCTCGTTAACGTTGGCGCATTTGCTTGATAAGCTTATAATATCAAAATTGGTTAAAAAATTATTTTTGGTGTCCAGTTGGATAGATGAAAAGAAGAAAGCAAATCTACATGAAAACTGAAACATGCAAACTCTATATTCTGCAGTCTATCGATCAATAAAATCTTGAGCTACCATTTAACAGTTGGTGCATTTTTTTGAGACAGTGTAGTTGAGACAGTGTAACACGAGGTTCTGTGATTTTCTAACATTTATATGAGCACCAGCTGTTAACACGCACAACATTTATAACAGTGTGATTTCCTGAAGTTCCCTGCATGTATTGATGTGAAACTGGTTTACATTTAACCTAGTTATTTGATGCTGCAATGTGCATAGTCATAAACGTGTGGTTGTATTGTCAAAAGTAGCATGTTTACTGTTATATGATTAAGTAACTATGCATGCATTTCACAGTAAAAACACTTTTCGACTTTTCAGTTAATGAGAAAACATGCAACAGACAAGTTATGAGGTGTATGTTAATGACACACACACATCCGTGGCGTGTAGAGACAGTCACGTTAAAAGATGGATACACGTAATGTACAAATATACAATATTCACAGCAGTCTTGTCAGCTGGTGGTATATCCAAACCAACAAGGTTTTATCATCTATTGTCCACACAGATGCACAGCATTCAACCTGTAACATGGGCATACAAAACTGTTACCATACTCTTCATGGCATGATATAACATTTTATCTAAACAGACAGTTATAAAGAAGTACAACTACATTTTATTGGAACAAGCCATTAGGTGAATTGGCTTGCACTCTGCTAAGCTTAAAGCGACCCACTCATCCCATCTAACTGCGACAACACTGAATATTTGCAATTTTTACTTGGGGTAGCATTACACCAAATGCTAAGAGTTCTGAGCGAGCCAAATGAGCTGATTTTTTAACACAAATGTTGTACGATGGTGTGTGCTTAAGGGGGCCATGCGGATAGTTGATCTAGTTCCTAGTTTCTGAATGTGATGACTTTGAATATTGTTGCTTCATAGTCACGACGTCACCAATCAAGCAGGCTCCCTATACACGAACCTCTATATCACATAGTTTCCAAGAATAATCAAAATTGCAGACACACAAGGGTCACTTACAGCTCAGCAGCCATGTGAGCCAATAAACAAGACAGTATTCTGTAATACAGCTGCTAGAACTGGACCACAATGGAGCCAAACAACTGACAAACTAAAGATGTAGGAATTGGAGAATGGAAATGTCTTGAGGCTGCACAAATATACTGTAAAACACTAAGGGCGGATTGCAAGAACACAGCTCAATGGTCGAGTCTACTTAACTAGCTAGTTTAAGTACACAGGGATGAAAATTATTGCAAGAACACAAAACCCATTCTCAAGTCTCAAGTCAAGATGAGTCCACTCAAATGTTGTGTGGCAAAATCAACATCCAAATCCCCACTTAGTTGATGCAGAACACTGGTAACACAAGTACCAATATTCATGCCACTTAATGCCATTTTTTGCAATATCCACTATACTTGCAAAATAAAGGCCAATCAGATAATCATTTTTAGATTGGTTCGACATGGACGATTCAAATTCATATCGGTTCTCAAAGCCATGCAGGGTGCACCATGCTAATACAGATAAAGTGATATGATGATTGATGACCATGCAACATGGCCTCAATAATTGTCAACAACCTACACATAATTTTGAGCCTTCTCTTATTCACTCTTACATAAGAGTATGGGTGCCTCTGTATCCTGGGTTACGGCACTTTACTAATCATATTATTGTTACTGGACAGACACCAAGAGATCTGTAATTCAGCCTTCTAATGCATAGGGATATTATGTGCTTTTCCCACCAATGTGAGCTACACAGCTTGTACACATATACGGACACAACATCAATGTAAAATCACTATAAATTAAAGCAATCAAAAACCATGTGTTACTGTGCCATAAGATCTGAGGTGTAGTCGTAAATTTTTATTTGCCGGAACGCTGCTTCCCTTTCCTTCTTTTCCTCCCTCCCCTTCCAACCCTTTCCTCTCCCCTCCCTTAGAAATAGGCCCCTTAAACCAGCTAGGGGTCTGGGGGAGCGCTGTAAGCTCCCCCAGTGGGGGAAATTGAATTTAGTGCATTTTTAGCCTTAAAATATGACACATTAGCATATTTTCAAACAAAAGTAGCATCAATCATCATTCAAGTAAATACCTTTAGAATGATTACCAGTCAGCGGTTGTATGGCTGGAAACGTAGAATTCCTGTCGGTCTAGCACGACTCATTGCACCTCCTTGACTCCCGGCGGCTGAACACATCACCCACAATGCATCAGGGCTTCGACTGCAAAATTGTTGACTACATATTTACAGTGATCAGTGACGCTTAGGATCCTAATTATTGCAACCACCACAATGGCTCAACCAATTATAATACGCTATAACACATTATAAAACAATACTATGCTGGCCATTATAACCATTACAACAAATGAAATTGATGATAAACAGCAGACCCTGCAGATAATCAGCATTTCTCTAATCTCCACCTGAGAAAATTGTTGTACACAGTTCAAAAGGTACTGTGTCTTTAAACCTCTATGAATTTTGCTGCACAAACTGCAGAATAAGGGTGACGGCCACAGATAACCTAATATTCTAGTGTGTAGAGCAAACCAGTGGAACAAGCTGTACAGAAAAAACTGCCGCCAGCCTTCATATTGGTACATGCGTTCACAAGGATGTATGGGATGGTATTCTATGCTGATCGTATGCTTTAAATTGGGCAATAGGTTGCAACAGCGAACATAATAAAACAATAAAACGTAAAATAAATAATAATGGCTACACAGTTAGCTGTACAACTTAGCATACTATATTGCTCGGAAATAACAGTAAGTGAATAAAGAAACATTCCAACTGATGTGACATTTTTTGTAGAACTGTTCAGTGTTCACAAAATAGCTCATTATCCAAGTGTCAAATTTAGAATGGTATGCAGCGAGATGGTCATAGAGCTGGGTAAACCATGGGTCGGGATAGAAGCCATTTCCATACTGTGAATGTACAGAGCATCAGCTATGACCACTCACATGATGTTGATGCTGCTGGAGTGTATCCAGGGTTCTTCATGTGTGTAGGGATTTGTGAAACCATTCTTCCATCATCATAGCCATACTGAGTGGTCTGTGCACTGTAGCCAGAAGGGCTGCTGTACATCTGGTATTTCACGTACGACTCAGCAATTCCGCTGCCAGCGGGAAACTGATATGCATCAGTGTTGTACATTGCACTGTATGCTTCTACACAGTACACACACAACAGAATGCATCATTTCACTGTTTCAAACGGTAATGCTATCACTTTTTTACCACACGTCACCTCTGCTAAGTGCTTGTGACTGTCCGTCTGTCATTGTGTTGCGGCATATGTAAAAGAGTCATGCTCCACTATAGTTCGTTTAGGTTAGGTGGCTGGCAATAGATAGGTATACAGTGCAATGAGTGCATAGTTTCATTAGCTGGCACCTATTGTAACTGCTTAAGGCGTTCGCTATGCTTGCATGCATGAATATTCGAACACAACAGCATGATTCTTCTTTTCTGTATGATCATACAAATGAATGTTATTAAAATGTTGTATTTTATAAAAAAAACTTTGTCAGCACTTTACAGTGCACATAGTCAGCACAACATAACAGCCATTCTACTGCATCATGATGAACTACTCTCTTACGACTACAATACATGAACACTCAACCAGAACGGTTCTCAAATCACACACAGCAGACAGTGAGAAACAGTCTGTTAAACTCTGGGACAGCAACACATAAGAAGTGTTTAAAGTACTGATACGAGAAGCTCTGCATACCTTGTTGCAACACTGGTGCATAGCTTGGGTTCGGCAAGAGAGCTGGCTCATCAGCTGTTGTAGTTGTCTTCTGTTGTAGTTCTGTCTTTGTTACAGCTTTCTTTACCTCGACCTGCACAACCACAGCTGATCATACCAGTCCCACCGCCGTTCAGGCATGGCAAATCTGCCCTCTGTGGGAGCCATCCCCTAGTGACCCACATATTAGTGTAGACTAGGGAACTTGCTGTGTTTGTGTTTATATGTCTCATTATTGTATATTTTTGCATTATCGGTTTACTGTATGTTCCTTCAGTACTTTGATACTGTTGGTTGGGGCTTTTGACCTGTAAAAACCGTCTCCCATATAACCTATACTGTGTTGGCGGGGACGTAAAACACTGCTCAATCCAATCCAACCAGCAAAATGTCTCTATCAATGTCGATGCACAAACCATCTCACACAAGAAAATAATCAGTACTCTACAGATTTAGATTAACGATTTAATATTTTCTTCAAACAGCTGTTGTGGTCCAATGATCAAGAAATCACATCTGGCACACACAGGAGGTTCTATCATAAAACGCTTATATTTTGCTTGCCTTGAATCTTGCACTTGTCGTGTCACGGTAAGTAAATTTAATTTTTGTGCCTTTTATTTTTTTACAATTTCAAACCTTGCATTTTGTGAAACGTCCAAAGTAAAAGTCTAAACTTCAAATATGTCCACCACTACACACATGTAAACCTCACTATGTAAGTGCAAACAAAATGATTAGCACCATTTCTAATGGTTTAAAGGACACGGAAACATTAAGCATTTTACAGTATTCAGGATCCAATAAAGTACAAGTGACAAATCTATAAAAAAAACATCGGCCATCTTTCTGGAGGCTATAATTGTTCCACTGCAACAAAAATGTGTTGACAGTAGTATGAGTGAGACTGTATTACTGGTTTGCCACAGATGTTGTGCCGAGGTCGTAGACACAGCCAGTCAACAGGTTCGTTTGTTGTAAACCGGATAAAGCAGAAGCGCCGTCGTTCATTGGTTGTACGGTCGGTCGGCCAGTCCAGCTCGTCAATCTGTAAGCGATCAAACAACGCCAACGTTACAAGTGACACTACACTATTATGAGCTATAGCAGTTATCAAATTCAACATTTCTCTGTCTCTCCAGTGCTCATTATATAACAATAAATCAACATACTGCTTACAGAACTAAACCACTGAGAAGTCATGTCCGTTGCACATCATGTAGCTCCTAGTTCACGAACAACTGCTAGTTGTATCTCTGAAACAGACTCACATAGAGACATGCTTAAAATAGACAATTAATGGGAAATCACATATTTGCAGTCAAATTGTGCCAGAAGACCCATCAGCAAAGACCATGAATTATCTTGTGAGTCATTTGCACTTTTTTGAATATTTCTAAGTGCAATATCTTAAAAAATACACATTTTATTCACTAACACATGCTGGTATTCGGATATACGACTATTTGTAACTGACCAAACTGTAAAAGACTTTGTACAACTCTACAAATGGAACAGAAATTACCAGTCACCAAATGCAAGCAAACAGTGCAGTATGTCTTGAACCAACAACAATACAAATCCACAGTATCATACTGTAAAACACTAATTTTTCGCGTGCATCTAATTTTCGCAAATTTCGCGAGTAGAATAAAATCGCAAAATTAAATAACCACGAAAATTTGGATTGCTCATCACTAAATTTCATCTGCAGTCCTGGCAGTTGTTATGTAACTGGTCACTGTTTTGTTACTGCCTTACAAGAAATCTCATTCTAGTCAGATGGTGATATACAATTCTGTTCATGTGGCTAAAGTTCCATGGAATGATACCTTGCTAAGTACACCCTGAGAAAATGCCAAATTAAAATGCAGCGAAATTTCTACACTCAAAAACCGCCAAATTAAGATGCAGCTAAAATATAGTGTTTTACAGTATGCAGCGATGAAGCTGGTCAACTTACGTCACCGAACTGGCCGAAGTATTCTCGGATTGAAGACTCCGACATCTGAGGATCAATACCGCCAACAAAGATCTTCTGCATGCTGCTTAATGTCGGCCGCTGTTTCAGACGCTTTGGATCTATATACTTGCCATGAAGCAAATGTGTGCTTAGTTCCAGTACCTTAAACAACATGATGCACAACAGAATGTATCACATTATGAATCAAAACCGGACTTCTTTTGTAAGTGCTAAAAAGTTATCACTGTGCAATTGACTAAACAATAACAATTACTGTATGCTGCTAAAAACTGTAGACAGAGACTAAAACCGAATAATTTTAACTTAATAAAATTCAGTACAAAACCCAACAATCAACGTAATCGTCGACCTTGTCAACGCTGCCTGGATCAGCAAATCCCACAAATCCAAAACCACGTGGCTTTCCTGTAACATGATCTGTCTTCAGTACAACTTCCACAACTTTGCCAAACTGCTCAAAGTAAGTCTGTAGCTCTTCTACAAAACACACTACAAAATGTTATAACAAAAGTATGCAAAAAAACATACATTTGCAAGTAAATCAGTGATAATTATGGCAAGAAAGGCAGCAAGTGTACAAAGCATTCAAAGTCGAATATGAAGCAACTACACAAACTAACCACTTGTTGTTTCCCAGTTTAATCCACCAACAAACAACTTCCTACAAAAACAAAACAAGATCACATAAAATCAAGAAGTTAATCCCATTAGATACCAACACATTGCCGATGTTCAACCACAACTGCTATCTGTGCATTAATTGTTTGACTGTTATTGATACAACAGTGATTCAATGTTCATAATAATAATTGTTTACTTACTGAAAATGTGTCATTTACAGCCTAGCATACACAACACGAGTACAACATGGATATTTTTTGTAATTTGAAATTTCAAATAATGATATCTGTGGAATGGGTCCACCAATCGACTTCATATTTGATGGTGTGGTAGGGTTTTTGGAAATGGCAGATCGAATGGACCAACTTCCGGTTGCACCAAATCCAAGATGGTGGCCAGACTGGTCACAACAAAAGCAGTACAGTAAACCGTTCAATCCTTGCTACTGCCCATATGCATGTAACTGGTGAACAGTCACCCATGCATTTTGCATCGTGTGGTTGTGGCAGCAGGTCTGCAGACATCAGACTGACAGGTGATAACGATGTTCCCGTGGACATATTCACCGTGACATTCATCAGCAGAGTGGACTGCCGACCAACATTCGCTAGTGCGGTGACAGGCAGTAACCAGGCAAGCCTGCCTTTTGGTCCACCGCAGCTCCCTCTCACTCCCCCATGCCACGTCAATGGACTGTAGATTGTGGAGGAGGGTGGTGGCGTCACATCTCGTCGCTAATCGACATGACCACTGATAAGTATGGTAACTGAGACCATCGCATCAATCGTATAGTACCATGCCATGCAAGTAAGTAAATAACCGTTAACCAGTTAAGCAGTCTTTCTTGCAATCGTTAACCAGTTATAAAAACGAGCGGTCGTAGCGTCGACGTTGTCGTACACGACAACAGCATAACGATGACGTCGGCGATGACAATGTGGTCGTCACTTTGTCGTTAAGACGTTAACTCGATGGCGAACTCGATGTGACGACGATGATGTCCATGACAACATCGTTTTTGATGTCGTCCTAGAGTCGTCGTCGCATCCACATCGAGATAACGACATTGACGATGCGACGAACAAGTCTCGATGACGATGAGAATGACTTTAGGACAACATCGTCCATGACGATGTTATCGAAGATGTCATCGTTGTCGTCGTCGTAGACGATACTGTGTCGTGGACGTCGTGATGCGATGACAGTGACATCCACGACACCTTATCGTCTACGATCGACGACGTCGTCGTAACGTAGTCGTCGCCCCAACATTGGTCCACATGAATAGCAGTAATAATCGTGTTTTGGGCAGTGGCAGGCAGTGCCCTGGACACTGGGCGGGTACCGGTCGATCCGCCCCAGAGTCGATCCGCCCCACGTCCGCCCCAAACGCGGTCGATCCGCCCCAACTTCTGGGACGATCCGCCCCAAGTTTTGGGTTGTTCTGCCTTAACACCCATAAGCCTAACTATACGTTAATTCGCAACAAATTATTCCACAGAGCCCATCGCCGTCGACTTGTCAATATAGTGTATGACATTCAAATTTTAATAGGCCAACATGATTCCCAC
>Ga0056114_1000318_pt1 | contig 15454 bp, 8 predicted proteins | sample WorMetHERISLAND1_FD_77005 | JGI IMG/M metagenome (GOLD analysis project Ga0056114, IMG submission 77005) | Marine gutless worms symbiont microbial communities from Max Planck institute for Marine Microbiology, Germany - Olavius loisae HERON... ...
CGCATGCAAAGTCTATGTGTCTGACGTCAGCGTTGCGAGAAATTGCCGCAGAGCAGTCAGTGCCCGCCAGCCTCACAGGCGGATGTAGGCGGAACATACACGTCATGACGAAATGCCGCTTCACGCAATACATACTACGCATCCTAGAAGTAGTACTTCAATAGTGGCTCGGAATTTGCCTCAACTTTGCACTAACCGTCACTGAAACCAAATTTTCGATAACGTATCGTTATACTTACAATTTTCTCACGGTTATTACTGATTTTCAGCAATTATCAACGAACAGCGCAGCTGTGTGTTATTACGCCAGGCGTTGTCCTATAAGTGAGTCACCGATATCAGCCGGCAGTGTTGTTGCGTTGTTGAATGGTCGGTTGATGATCGTTGTGTTGCGAAGATGGCTGTTGTGCTTGATTGCTAGTTTGCCGGCCGAAACTGCGGTCTTACATCGCAGTTTCTGCCACTCGACGTCGTTGTTTAGGACTTCGGTCGTCGGGAAAAGCTGGTCGACGGAACTGGTCTCTGGGCCGCGTCTCTGGTAACGTCCGAAGGCGTCGAGGATAAGAGACGCACTCCGTCGTTTGGCCGGTTAACAATAGTTTCTTTCAGTTTTCGTCGGACTGACTGAAGTCTTGCTGGTACACGAAGCTGCTGCTTCGACGCAAGATTCGACATTCTGTGACATTTCCACGCCAGAATCGTGTTTATTGACTGCGAAGTTCAGATGCTAGTACGCATCTCCGTGGTGCTATTGTGAATCACTGAGTGATGACGCCATATCAGAGGAATGTTTTCAGCTGAAATTGAAATCATATTGTAACTGTGATGCAGCATTGAAGCGTTTCATGTATTACTGTGATATTAGGAAATAACTGTTATAACAATCCGTCCGTGTCTATACGAACTGTTGCATTCTAGTCAGCTTTTGTATATAATATTTTGAGATATACGCTCTTGGGCTGTTACGTTGGCTAAGCTTGTGAGTTCTTGTTGGAGGCTGTTGGAAAATTGTTTCTATGAGCTCGACACGTCTGCGGCTGCGAAGAGCCAGCTTTTCGTTAAATTTGCCTAAGCACGATGTATATAAAAACTCTGCCAGATCTCATGGTCTGTACGAGATATCGTCGTCAGCCAGCAGTTTGACACCGGATATACAGGTGCCTAGTTCAAATCCACTGCTGTTTGATTCGGCTACAGTTGGTGCTAACTTTGTGCGCATTGGTAACTACCTGGTTTCTGGAACAGTGGACGACATCGCAAGTTCTCCGGCTACAACTAACCATGATGCCGTGAACGTCATTACAGAAGAGCAGCTCACATGCAAGGTGAAATGTCGGTTTGTCAGTATTAGTTCACAGGCAGCCTAATTATTGTGGTTTGAATTGAAGGTGTAGCCTGAGATGATGGCCGTTCAATTACAGTTGTTCTTAGTGACTGTTAAGTGTTAAAGCAGCCTTTATTTCTGCAGATAACGTTTACAGATATTTGTGTGAACTTTCAATACTGTCTGGTGAATGCTGGACAGTCTTAGTTAACCGTCAACTGACTGACGGTGTGAATACTGTGTGTTGCTGAGTTTAAGTAGGTAAGTAATTAAAACCGATTTTTTATAGTGGGTCACTACACTTCTTCATCGTAGAACCTCTAGTCCCCTGGATGCTTTAGGGGATTAGATGTGCACCATAAATAGACAGTTGAAGCTCTCCCAGTCAGTATCTAATGCCTGTGTAAAGTAGATGATAAAATTTGTGTAACAAACATGAATGAAGTGCAATGTGATGATGATGATTGCTGTGTGCTGCAGGTATTACCACTGAACAACTACCGGGAATTACTAGCGCCGTACTTCCGGTTGGGGTCACATGAAGGCATCGTCCAGTTGCAAGAGGTGATTGTCGGTGCAACGTGTGTGTATGCATTCTTTGCACGTCACCACGGCGACCTGCACTCACATGTGCGGGCAGCTCGTCGGCTGAGAGATACGGATGCGGCTCATCTTTTCGCACAGATCGCTTCAGTTGTGGCACACTGCCACGAGTCGGGCATTGTTCTGCGTGATCTGAAACTACGCAAGTTCGTCTTTAAGGACCCAGAGAAGTGAGCTTCTTTAGTGCGTAGATGTGAAGTCAGTTAACTTAAGAGTGATTGAATGAATGAACAAATAATATAGATTGTGACCAGTCTAATTACTCCTTGCTTGTGCATTCTCTTCCATATTACTTCCATAATACTGCAAAGCTGCTCTCTTTCATGAAATTGATAACCCATTCCAGAGATATATTCTTTCAGAATTTTCCAGGATGGCGTGCAGCCACCTCTTGGATTTGGTTCAACTGGAAGTAGATCCATTTGATCTGCCGACCCCAAAAACCCTCTACATAAAACCAGACATGGAAGTGGATCAGATGACCCATTGCAGGGATCACCATTAAAATTTTTCCAGTGAGAGGTCGGTCAGTTGGTCGTCAATATATATACTATTACTTACACTGATGTCATGTACTCCTCTTCACCCTAACGTAGCGCGTACGGAGTAATAATTAGTGACTGCATACTTGTATATACCAGTATAGCATTTTATATGCTTTGATATATTTAATGAAGTGACATATACATGGGTTTAGTTTGGTTTGGACGAATGAATCTTCAGCCGTGGAGTTGAGGGGATCCTCATTACACTGTTTGCCTCATTATTGCCCTTTAAAACAACCCGCTATTAAAATCCTAGATCCACCACTGTAACTTGTGGTAAAAAGCTGACATGTAGCCCATTTAATACTGAGCCTGAGCTACTGCACACGACCAGAAGTGTGCTTTTAACGATTAAAAAAAATTTAATACTGGTAGTTGACTTTGTAATGATTAATGATTAATTAATAGTTAATTTTAGTTAATTTTGTAGCTTGTTATGGGCCTTGTGCCGCGGAAAATAATAAAATTAAAATATGTCCAATGCTTCGTGTAACTGTGTTTGTAGTTAGGGTTATGTTTTTTTACTGCGCGTAACTTCATTTTGTATACAATCTACATCGAACGCCATTTTGTTTACTTAATTTTGTTTACAGTTTTGAGCCCCATAGAAGTATAATATAAATTTTTATACTTCTACGGTTAACCCATGTGTAATAAATAAGTAAGAAAAAGGTGGTGGCAATTAATCGTTATCAAAAATTTTAATCGTTAAAAATTTTTAACGATTAATTGTCACATTAATCGTTAAAATCTGCAGCCCTAATTAAAATTAAAGCCAGTGATGCATCTTGAGTTCAACCAGTCTTGAGGTCAAGTCGGCATTCTGCAACGGAAATAACTGTGTATAGTAGTAGAAAGAACTTGTCAAACGCATGGGCTTTATGCTTAGAAAATGTGATGTTATGATATATGTAATATTAAAATATGCTAAAAAGCTGAATGGTTGTTGGCTTTGTTTTCTACAGAAAAGAGAAGAATGTGTTGAAAAAAATAAAAACTTTGGTCCACTAACTAGAAAGTAGAGCATGTGAGTTTGGACCAACCAAAATTGACTGTTTTAGGAAACTACATTTCGGCCATTAGGGAGTGCTGACGTTCTAATATCAGTTGGACCAGCAAGACATAGTATTTTATGTACTGATATATTTGCTGGTGCTTGTATTAGGACACAGTTGATGCTGGAGAGCCTTGATGATGCTCGACTCATTGACACAGATCTGGATGATGACTTCATGTCAGATCGACATGGATGTCCGGCGTACGTGAGCCCTGAAATACTTGCTGCAGCAGATAGCACCTACTCTGGGCGTGCCGCAGACATCTGGAGTCTTGGTGTGATTCTCTACACAATGCTGATTGGCCGATATCCATTTCACGACAGCGACCCCATCTCCCTCTTCCGCATGATTCGTAACGGTCGTTATGCTATTCCAAAACGTGCCGTCTCGGAACATGCGGAATGTCTTGTCCGATGGCTGCTGTGTTGTGATCCATCTCGGCGTCCACTGGCGTCCGAGATCGTCCATCACCCTTGGTTTGACCTCTGCCGTAGGTCACCATCGCGTGCTAATCGCTACTACGTCGAGAAACCCGATCGTGGCAGCAGCAGCAGCAAAGACGTGGATGTTTCACACAGTGTGGGACAGAACACGAATACCGATCAGACTGTTCCGCAAGGAACCATCGTCAAAGGCAGCATAAATGACTTCAGTCTTGATTAGCAGCTATTTATAACTGTATTGTTGAGTCATTTTGATTGTAGCTCTATGAGTGACTCAAACAGTTGTTTATTTTGTGAATAATTCTGCTGTAATGTTAATGCAGTTGATGCAGTGCTTTGTGTTGGCCTCAGAATGTCCCATCACTGGGACCAGCATATTAGTTAGAACAGTTGTGGTCTTTGAGTTTTTGGCTGCTTTGGAATTTTAAGTGCACTGGATACAGTATGTTTACAATTGTCTGAAGAACTTACCTGGCTTGTGGCAAAAGGATAATATTTACAGACTGCTATCAGTAACTGCTAACTAGTACTAACTACTGATACTTTGAATTGCATGCTCTTATACTGTTGGACAATCAGTATCACGGCATTACGTTCAAGGCACCAGAGTCCATCAGGTTTTATGCGCGACAGCATATATGCTATGGCGCATATCTCCCGTCCGTCCTTTTGTCTATCTGTCCGTCTGTCACATGGGTGGATCAGTCAAAAACGGTTGAAGCTAGGATCACGAAATTTTCACCATACAGTAGCCCCATCCCTCTAGTTTTTTTTGAGAGCAAGTTTCATCCCGAAATTCTGAGGGGTTCCTCAGAGTGGGGGCGTTAAATGAGGGAGAGGTAGGTAAGGTAAAATTGGCGATTTTCAAACTTTAAGCCGCCATATCTCCGAAACGGTGCAAGGTAGGACTAAAGCTGCTATTGATCACTAATAGGAATGTGTACATGCGCTTTCCATTGGTACCAAAATCAATGACCTTGAGTGACCCCTGACCCGGTTTTCAAGGTCATGGTAGGCAAAATTGGCGATTTTCGACCTTTAAGCCACCAATATCTCAAAAATGGTTAGAGCTAGGATGATGCAATTTCACCATACAGTAGCCCCATCCCTCTAGTTTTTTGCGGGGTGAGTTTCATCCAGAAATTCTAAGGGGTTCCCCCGAGCGGAGGCGTCAAACAACGGACGGGTGGGTAAAATAGGCAGTTTTCTATCTTTAAGCATGAATATCTCAAAAACGGTAGCAGATACAACTAAAGTTACAATTAATGACTAATAGAAAGTCACATATGGGCTTTCCATTGACACCAAGGTCGATGACCTTGGATGACCTTGAACTGCTGTAAGGTCAAAATCTCTTGGAATTTTGTGACATTTCTTGTGTTTTGGAGGCAATAACAGCTAAACGAATGAAGATAGACCCGTATTGTCAGCGACGGAATTGTAGCCCACTAAATATACTTTTCAGCGATATATAGACTGCATTGATATCGCAAAGCGTTCCTCAGCTAGGGGGCATCAAACAACGTTGAGATGGCAAAACAAGTCTTCATACACACGCGGCTGTCGCGCGCTTACCTTGCGTTAGTTAGGCTTTCTTGTCTGTCCTTGTTGTAGATTAGTAGTAAGCTCCACAGCTGTCTTGCAGCAACGATCTTAAAGATGTTCTTCAAAGACACCTTATGAATACCCAGTAGTAATGGCCATAAGATTAAACAGAAAACTTATTAAAACCAGTGTCAGTTAAGGTTGTAGTAAAGACATGATAAACATGGTTGCAGGAATTAGGTGCTGGTGAGATATTTTTACACTTGCTGCACGGGGATTATTATTTTGTTTCGTTGTGTCATTGGCGTATCAACGCTTTTTGCATAGCAGCAGTTTAGTTACTTTTAAGTTCTATTGATTGAACTTTAAGAAAATTAGGGACCGTGTAATTGGTCGTCGGCTGCAAAATAATGCCAACAGAATAAACAATTTTGGAGTTTTTTACGTTAGTTCCACAATTGATGCCTGAGTTCATACTGATTAAACGTGTATGTATGTTGACTGAAATATACAGGGTGGTGCAAAATAGATAATTTAATTTTGTTCTGGCAGTATATACACCTCATAAAAAAGATACATGTTATTGATGTATTAAAGTGTTGTCGTGTCCAGTTGAGTAAAAATAGCATTTAGTAATGTCCACAATATGCTGATATGTTTGTTATCCATGACAAAGTCGGGAGGATACTGCGATCGTTCTGTTTATCTGTTTATTCGTTTGTTTGTTTGTTTGTGCAAAGGATAACTTAAAAAGTTGTTTACGGATTGGGATGAAATTTTCTGTGTATGATGATATTGGGCTAACCTTAAGATGTTTACATTTTGGGCCCTCAACTATGAAGGGAAGGTGTCCTCCAAAGGGGCAAAATTTAGTTTGACGATTTGGCAATGAGTGACATTGCAGCAGAGCCACAAAATTAGGCGTGATCACTGTCATGCCCAGAGGAAGATTTTTAGGGTGTCAAACCAATCCATACACCCAAAGTGGGTTTTTAGATTTGGAGCCCAAATATTTTCATACGTGCAATCTCTACACTCCAGCCGTTGTAACTAGAGCTACCGGTACTAAATTTGGCATGGTGACATACAATGACTACTCAAAAAATTTTAGGGGTCGTCCCATCCCCAGCTAAGGGGCGGGGCACACACAACCCAAATTTTTGAAATGTATCTTATCCCTATGCAAAAACCGTTGAACTTAGAGTCAAAAATTTGACCTATTGACGTATCAGTGGCAGACCATGAGAGCCTTTCCCACCTTATAATATGTTTACACCTGGTCAGTTATATCTTTACTAGTCTACTCCCACTGGGCCACCACTGTTATAAAGCATTTATGGTCTCAACTGTGCGTAACACTAATATCACAGTGTTTTACAGTATTACCAGATATACTATGTGAAGTTTAAATCCAGACTTGTGCGAAAAATTTCCGCTTCTCTAACACAGAATGTCATTTAGAAATTTAGCACAGAGTGTGCCATCTGCTGAAAATGAATAATTATCACGAGACATTTTCTGAATCTCTTTTTAACAGTCTTTCTTAGAACATTTTCACAATAATCAAAACTTTGTTTTAGCTGTGCATTAACAAGCACTGGCGGGCGATGTTTGAATTACTGTATGTATGATCCCAGTCCAGACAACATTTTGCACCACCCTGAATCGCCTGCTGCAGATGAAAGATAACTTGTCGGTTAATTTACTTTGCTAAGTTTGCAGTGATGTGTAATGAAAACAATGTTGTAGACTGTTCCAGTGTTGTTAATGGAACAATGTAGATGTATTGGCTACAGAATAAGGATCTGATTCGGCACAGCCAGCAACCAGATGATTTTCATTTTTATATTGATTGAATGAATTACATATTAATGAGAATGTGACTGTGGTGTAATGTAAATCTGTGTCGTAGATACTACTGTTGCTGCTGGTGCATTGCATACAGTATGTAGAAGCTGTGCTTTGTTGTTTGCATCCTGTCAGCAGTTTACCATTGTGTAGTATTCTTGACGACGTTAACGTTCTCTGGTACTTGTATATGTTTTGTTATTGCATAGAATGATTAAATGTGCATTAATTTATAGTTTCTACCTGGAAGGTTGGCAGTTGCGCTGTTGCTTTAACTGTGGGATTCTTTACAAACCTCCACGCTTGTGGGATTCTTTACAAACCTCCACGCTAAGTCTAGGCTTCTGAGGATGATCTATTGTCTAGTGTTTTATACCAAATTTTGTTAACATCTATAATGAACAAACTAACGAAAATGTAACTACAGTCAACTAATAATAGCCTGGCACCATACTAATCTAATCTAATCAGTTGGCAATTAAGGACATAATTCAACGCAAGGCAGCGGCTAACCTTGGCACGCTTTCGTAGTTGACCGATATGTTTAAGATTGATTGTTGGCTTATGACACAATCGACCAGTGATGTACGCTCGCACACTGTCTGCGGTAACACCCGGAGTTACTCAGTCTCAATGACGACGTCGTATCCACGCAGCTAGAACACGACTCTTGGCGTTGCATCGATCACAATCAATGTTTGTCGTTTCGACTCGAACGTGTTTGACGTTCAGTGCCGTCAGATTTAAACGTTTCTCGCAGGCTCTTGTCGGTCTGTACCACAGTTGTGGCTTTCTTTCGAGAGATCTTACTCTCCTTACAATAATAAACTCTTTAGTGCCATCATGACGTTTCAAATCGACCTTTCTCTCGAAAATTTATTTTGAGATGCGCCGGAGAACGATTTCAATCAACATTTAATATTGTGGTAGATAAATGCCACAATGTGAAAATTTCTGTCTAGCCAGACAATACACACTCAAAAAAAGTGAGGAAAAAATTCTTTACACAACAACATGACGTTGTCATTAATGAAACATAATGGTATTGTGGCCTTTGCGGGTTGTTTTTGTCAGTTCTTTTAGTTAAGGATGTGAATAGGGGAGGCTATTCCCGTTGCCTAGAAATCTTCATTTTTATTTCGCCCCGTGTGGCCTTGGGACCTTTGTACGATACGATACGAAAGAAGAGTAGCGTAGACTCAAAAGCTGAGTGATCAGCATAATCCAGCACACGCAGCCAGAAGAAATATGAAAAAGAACAAACTAAAACAAACAAACGCCAGTGCTCACTTAGTTCAGTACAGGTTCAAGATCCGTGAAGGCAGTCCGGAAAGAATCAGAGTGACTATGGAGGAAAGGATTTGTGAAAAGAGATGAGCTTTAAGTATGGAGTGAAAGGCTGATGGAGTGATAGATAGTAAGAGTGAAGGTGCATGGTGACTGTGATGAGGTGATATGCGCAGGATGAGGTGAACCAGGAGAGTGAACAGAATGAGTTTGACGGAATGAAGAAGGGAGCTGATTCCACAGGTAAGGTGATGCATATCTGAAAGAGCGGTTGGTGATTTGTAATGAGGAAGATACAGATGGTTGAGCTAGGGTGACAGCATATGAGGAGCGGGTTCTAGGCCTACATGTAGACTGAAAAAAAGATTAGATTAACATTGTGTAGGCCTAGGTAGTCAGGTTTGCTGATAATGAGAACTTTGTAGGTGAGTGGTAGGAGTTTATATTCAATGCGTTCATTAATCTTGAGCCAGTGCAGAGATCTGAGGATGGGTGTGATATGAGAAGATTTAGGAGCTTTAACCAAAGTGCGTGCAAGACAGTTCTGAATCTGTTGGAGCACTGGAGGCGATTAATTTGAGATTTAGGAAGATTGTAGTAGAGAGAGAGTTTCAGTAGTCAAGTTTAGAGTTGACTGTAGAGGCAGCAATGGTACTGGCTGTTTTGGAATTGAGGTAAGGACGGATACAGCGGAGCTGACGAATATGAGAATAGCAGGACTTAGAAAGTGATGAGATCTGATGGAGAAAGTAAGATGTTAAGATGTTCATGAAAGATAAAACCAAGGTTGAGTGCAGAATGAGTGGTATAATTGAGTGAAGAAGAATGTTGTCTATTTTAGAAAGTTGCTGTTTGAGACCAATAATGAGAAATTCAGTCGTAACATTTGTAGAATAAGCCCATCTTATTTCCTGGCCAAGTTTCGTAGTAGGCGACTGTTAGTTTTCGTTTTGCTGTATTTTGTAGGTCTTTGCTTTTCTGACCGCACTTAGCACGGTCGCGCTTATGCTACAGTGTTGCGTCTGTCCGTCGTCTGTATTGTGGCTAAACGGTGCGCGCTAGAGAAAAAGTCACTATTGACAGACTATAGGAAGTCGTATATGAGAAATCAATTAGTACCAAAATGAATGAGGTTTAGAGGTCGTTTTTGGTCATTCTAACCGTTGCGTCACATTCGCCATTGAATATCTAGGAAACCGTTAGAGATAGAGGCTTGGTTCCAAAGGACCACGAATTAGGAAATAGCCTACGGGGAATCAAATGGTCACGTGACCCATGACGTCACATGACCCTGACAGGTCAAACTCGTGACCCCAATATGCTCAGAGCGCAATATCTTGAAAACAGCTGGATATGCTATTTGGCAACAATCGCTAGGCCCTAATAGGCTGCTGGTAGTCCGCTGTGAGGCAGTACGGTCGGCTATCCTATCGACAGCTTGGCTTCTTGTTCTCTGTTGAATTTGGCTTGTGTAATTTCCTGTACTATTGTGTTTGTCAGTATCAGGTCAAGTGATTGGCTGTAAAGACTGCCCCCGAAATAACCTAGACTGTGTCGGGTGGGACGCTAACACGTGAAACTGGAATTGTATAACATTAAAGTAAGTAAGTAGGTCGGAAACAGATGTTGCAGTGGAGTAGTGTTTACGTTAAGCAGAATGGTGATGACTAAGAATAGTATGATGCCGGACCCAAGATGCTGAGTTAGTTGGTTTCCATGCATAACTGAACAACGTCTATGGACAACACAATACTGAATGTTTGTTAGCATACGATCCAAAAGCAACTGTAAAATGAAATTTTTCACTAAACACGTTTTAAATTTATTAACATTATAATAGTAAACCGGTCTGTATTTACTGTGATGTACAATGCTATACATCTGCAGGTTCTAGTGATGCTGCAACGTATTCACCAAAAATGGTAGCATATAACAGGAAAACAAAACAAAAGCCTTAACTAACTTAACTAAATTACTTCGATATATAGTCCGCAGTTCATACACAATTACAATACAGAGCGTCAAACACAGCACTTTACGATAGAGATTGTCACAATAGAACGGTAATTATTTCTAAATTACGTTGTTCAAGTTGTAAAGTTTATTGCATTAAATCATAACCCATTATATATACAGGGTGACGCAGTAAAAAGTTGAACAAATAAGTAAGCAAGTAGCCTTATATTGTGGTGTGACAAGCGCACACTAAACAGGAATAATATACATAAAAGAAAAATACAAATATATTACAATCATAATAAAACAAACATGCACATGTAATGCATGTAACACTTTTTTCTGCGCCACCTTGTAGTATCAATTACACTTTGCGGGTTCCAGGTTACGACACAGCGGCCAGCGCTGTCTGCAGCGTTCTCTGCGAGACTTCAGACTATAGTTAACACGAGTCGACATTGAAAGTGAAACTATTATAGTTTCAATGTCGACTTGTGTTAAACCTTCGTGAAAAGCTCGCCCGTAACTTTACCTTTATGAACCATGATGTAATTACTCGGTGGCGGAGTTAATGTACAGTTGCATGTTAAGCGAAATGATTAGCACTAGCAGTATACAACTACACCAGGGTTGGAAGTGGAAGTCATCAAGTAGGCCTAACTTAAAGTAAGTCAATAAAAGCATTACAGAAAAGGCAGATTGCAATGAAACACTCGTTTTTAAGTAGGCATAGGCCTATTTTGATACGGAGTCACGAAAACTATAGGCCGATTCGATATTATGAACTATGAAAATCGGGCCTCCTTTAGGCTGCTGTATGAATCACAAGAAACGATTATGAGGTTACATGCGAGTGCGACAGGCTGTGACCACAAACACGATCATTATGTTCACAACTCAACGCTATGCAATACATTCGATTGTTTCCTTTCCGAAGGGTCGCTGCTCCGAAACTCCACATTAGCCTACTATATTAAGCTATAGTAAAGTCTGTAGAAATTATAGTGATGCTACCACTACAACGAGATTATTGCATGCTACACTGTAATATTGCTACAGTTTACGAAGCAGTGACTCAGACTGCTAGTTCGGAGTAATGACCCTTCGGATCACTGATGACCAGTAAACCGTTTGTCCGTCCCAAACGCGTCACGTCGCGGCTACGTGTTAAAAGTGCAGAAGCAAGTGAAACAAAAAGATCCACGGCCAGATGGACATTACGGCATGCGACCCTCGCGGTTAATTATTGATTACGTACTCACGCATCCCACAATTTCATGTTAGAGTTTACATTTACTTGGTTACAACAGGTTATTTCCGAATTTGCACCTGATAGTCATACAGTCATTAAACCCGTGGGAGTGCGAGTTAGTCACTTGTGTCCATGCATTAGGCTCCCTGTGTCTTCAGTAAATCTGAAGTTTCTACAGCGTTCAGATTTCGAGTAAATCGTATACGTACAGGACAGACGGACGGGATGGGATGAAACACTTTATCGCCCCGATCGACACGCTGCTAGTGCTTCGCGCTGTGCGAAGACAGCGGCGAGCAATGTACGTTAATTTCGCGATTATTTGAACGCTAATTGCACAAATGTGGACAATACCTTGTTCGCGAAAAAATCGCTGTATCTCTCTCTATTAAACCCCCGGCCAAATGCCGACCAAGGGCGATTTGCGGTTTGCAGCCGAGGTTGAGTGAACTCTTAGACCCCTATGAAAAACTTCGGCGCTCTCTGGCGGAAAAATGTCAGCGACAACCCCCAGTTGTTGGCAATTGCCAATAGGATACATACATGGATTACTATCGGTAAATGCCAGGCTAGAGACTGAAAAGTGGTGTTCCGTTTTTTGAGCTATTCACAAAAAACGATTTTCCAAAAACATCCAAATATCGAAATGTGAACTAGTGAAATGTATTCGACGATATGCGTAGAATGAGCCGAGGATCATGCATTTCATTACCAGTGACCTTGACCTTTGATCTTTTGACCTCAAATATGCTCCCCTCCCCCAGTTACAGTGTCCAGGGTCTCCATCAAATTTGAATTTTCTTCGGCTTTCTGATTTCGAATGAATCTCAGTCACGGACGGAACAGACGGACGGGCGGAGTGCAACGCTTTATTCGGCCTCCTAGGAGGACCGCAGAACAACTGGGCATAAAGACAAAGTATGACGAGCCGATGTTGTCAGCCGATGAGGAGACCAGACAGCCAATAACTGAAATGAGAAATGTAACGCATGGTTTGACAGCTGACAATTTCGGTCGCATAAAACGACAACTAACCTTCAGCAGCCAACGCCAAGACTGCTGTGTAAGGTTAAGTCTTCTGCCGCAGGAAAGAGGAGAAACGTTTTTACCCGCGCGACGCTATGCTAGCGCGGGTAATAGTGATCGCAACGTGTCTGTCCGTCCGTCTGTCACGCGCCGGTATTGTGCCAAAACGAAGAAAGCTAGCGTCATGATTTCTTCACCATCTGGGAGGCCCAATGATTCTAGTTTTCTGTCGCCAAATTTCATCACAACATTCTAAGGGGTTCCCCTCGAACGGGGGCCTCAAAGAAGGGTGGGGTAAGAAAATTCAGCGATTTTCTAGATTTAAGCGTCAATATCTCGAAAACGGTAGGAGATACATCCAAAGTTACTATTAGTGGTTAATAGGAAAGTACATATGCGCTTTCGATTGGCACCAAGATCGATGACCTTTGATGACCTTGAACTCTATAAGTTTGAATTTTCAGAGAATTTCGCGGGATTTCGCAGATTTCGGACGGACCAACAGCTAAACGAATGAAGACGGACCAGTATTGTCAGCGACAACGTTGTAAGCATGTCGAATTTGAGCAATTTTTGGTATGCTTTCGCGTCGCGCGGGTTTGTCGGCAACAGCTGGGCTTTCTTGTTTGTAGCTGGGACAAGAATCTGTGATTGTGAATAAAGTAAGTCACCGGAATCACGTGAACAATGGACTTGTATGCGATTATCAACAAGTAACAACAATGCACACCAGCACTGATAGTGTGCAAATAAGGCTCGATTGTTCAAAAGTGGCAGCGTACTTGAAACTTGCGCTGTTTTTTTTCAAACGCATTTTTTCAGCGCATTAGAGGTTTTTAAATGTTATGCGCTATATAAATCCACGTTTTACTTACTTACTTACCTACTAAACGCACATGCCTGGTTTAGCAGAACACAAAAACAAAAACTAGACTCGAACAATAGCCAAAACAACGTGTGGACGTGGTCCAAACTTGTGCAACGAATAACCGGAGCCTATAGGCCTATAAATTTCACGAGCGTTTAACAAGTTTCTCCAATTACCGCACACGATGGCGCGATATGGTGGAGTGGTCTGAAAAGCTGAGTGTGGTCAGCTTTATCTAACACTCGTAACCGAAAGCAAAAAAAATGTTTTCCCGTCCTCCAATTATGAACACTTTCATATTTGCTGTTGACGTGAATGTGACGCACGCTCCTCTGAGGCTGGACATAAACTGACTTTTTTCGCGTTCAGACATGTTTAAACAGCCGTGGGATTAAAATAGATTCTGCTACACAATTCAAGTGATTATGAATGCTTTTAGCACATTCTTAACCCTTTGACGCCCACTGTTGCCATGTGGGTACAGCTATAAAGCATCTGTGCCAGACCGGATTAAGCCGGCCGTCATTTGTAATTTTTGACATCCGAGCACTCTGACGCTCATGGCTGAGCGTCAGAGTGCCCGGATGTCAAAAATTACAAATGACGGCTTAACCCGGTGTGTCACAGGATGCTTTATAGCTGTACCCACATGGCAACAGTGGGCGTCAAGGGGTTAAGCAAGCCACAAGACGAAGATATCGATGAGTCCGTGTGGCGGTGTCAACATCGCCAGTATCTGCGCTTCGTTTTCTGCGGTCGAGCGAACACGTTGTAGGAGCTGATAGCGGCAGCAGCAGCAGCAACTGAAGCGATTGAATGAGGCTCGTCATCTCTCGTTGTCAGTCTGTACGTCGACTCACTGGCCCTACTCCGAGACGTCAGCTGCTCGGCCGGCTGCAGTCGTATTGTTGCCACACTCTTGGCAGCCAACTGTACAGAACACAATGCACCCCGCTCTGTTCATACTGCCGGACAGTATACGGTCCTTTTAGAATGAAATCGATCTGGTGTCACGTCACCTCACAACAGTTCAAATGGCCTCTTACCATCAACGAAAAAAATATTTACAGTAGTTATTGAATAAATTCTCTTTATTTGTTCTCTCGAAACTAACTTAATATATAGTTCATTGTATGTAATAACGTATAAACTCTTTATTGCTTTTTTTGCGTCTGATTTTGTAGACGGCAATGACATTTGGCTGTATCGTTTCTCGTGCCCCTACCACGCCAAGTTCATGCAACAGTGTGCACTGTGCGGGATTTCACCGCCATGATGCCGCCTGGGCAGGGAACTCCTTCCTTCCTTCATTTCTAATGGAAATGTCGCCGAAACGTCAGCAAATGGGTTGCCGTCCCCTGGCAGTGATAAAGTCACGACGATATAAATAAGAGATTTTAGCACAAAGCTTGAAACATATTTTAACTAGGCCATAATTTCCCAGCCTTGGTCGAGGACAGTATTTAACTATACATCGAGCATCGTCAAGTTTAGTTGCAGCATTGTTAATCAGTATCGTGAAGCAGACATTTAACCCCTTGACGCCCACTGTTGCCATATTGGTACAGCTATACAGCATCCTATGCCAGACCGGGTTAAGCCGTCATTTGAATTTTTGACATCGGGGCACTCTGACGCTCAGCCCTGAGCGTCAGAGTGCCCGGATGTCAAAAATTACAAATGACGGCTTAACCCGGTC
>Ga0056114_1000319_pt1 | contig 15451 bp, 9 predicted proteins | sample WorMetHERISLAND1_FD_77005 | JGI IMG/M metagenome (GOLD analysis project Ga0056114, IMG submission 77005) | Marine gutless worms symbiont microbial communities from Max Planck institute for Marine Microbiology, Germany - Olavius loisae HERON... ...
TCCACCAACGTCACAGACAGACGGACAGACGGACGGACAGACAGACGACATGCGATCGCAATACCGCGCTTTGCACTAAAGTGCATCGCGCGGTAAAAATTAAACATTTTCGGCTGAAACTCAATAATAGTAAGTAAGTAAGTAAGTAAGTAAGTGGAGGTTGTTATGCCCTTCCTACTCGGCACAGGACCGGGAGTACATTACAAAAGTCTAAAAACAGTTAATCAGTCATTAAAATAGGGTATCGCGGATGTCACCAAAGTGTATTTTCTAACAACTTCGGTGAGAAGTAATTTCACGAACATTTCCAGGAGTGCCTGCCAAATATTGCACCAAACCCCCGCGCTAAGCAGTCGACGGAGCTAGGACTGCGTAATAAACAAAACTAAAGTAAGAAAACGACTCATCGACATTACTGACGAGATGGACTAAACACAGCAGACCTCCATCGTGTATGGCGTGTGTCGGTTGTCGAATATCATCGCCTCTTGGATGTCCTGGTTGTAGCGTTCCAGTTCGTCGAAGCTAGGTCTGAACGCGGCCACCTCCTTGTCGAGTGCGTACAGCCGTGACAGGTTGTCTTCCAGCTTGCCACGCTGCATGCTGGCTGTAGCGACGGCGTCGAGGTGACGTTCGATCCACTGTCCGACCACGTTCGCCTTCTGAGCGAACGCGCGACGCAGACGTTCATTGTTCTGCTGCCTCATCAGCTCGTTGCGTAGCACCATGTCGCGGTCTGGTACCAGCTGCTTCACCTCGTGCCACTTGCTCGACAGATCCTAAACAGTGAACACCACCACAACAAGTTCATAGTCGTGAAGTCTTGCTCCGCTCCATGATCTTTCCATGATTCGCTCGGTAACAGCCATCCGCTCCGTGTCTAGGTCTTGATCCGAAGAATCAATGCACAGCCCACTTTCTATTTCTGGGTCACGAAACTGTACAGTAGGCTAATTCAAAGTGAAATTCTTTTGTTTATTTAAAGAATTTCACTTTTAATTAGTTTATCGTTCAACCTATGAATATATTGAAAGACGGATGTATGGCGTAGGCTATTTGTAAATCATGCAGCGCAAAATTTTTTATTGTCTTTCCGAAGACAAAGGGTGTTCTCCTTTATCTAAGACATTAGAGTGATCTTACCTTGATCGGACATGTATTGTGGATGTGTTCTTATTAGGCTTGGAAGATGATCAGTGTTTGTCTCAGTTCGCAGTTGTGACAGAATGCCTTATCACAGACGTATGAAATGATAATGAATTATCGATTCACTTTGATGCGTGTAACTGTAAAAAATAATGACTTTCTAATGCTGACCAATGGTCTTTGAAGACATCTCTGTATGACAGAAAAATGTTTCTGATAACTTAAGTCTTTTATTCTGTCTATTATTCTGCGCAATGTGACACGAGTGACGAGACCGTTATCTTTTCCTGCACGTGAACACGTTTCTAAATTCACGGAGTCAACACAGCGGTAACAACACCAAAGGCGAGCAAGCAACGGTAACAACGTTAACTGTAGCAAACTCGATTAATAGAATATTGATACAATTTGTATGTTATTTTTATTATTAAACTTTTGACTGAGAAGTGGTTATTTCTTCCATAGTAAAACAATAATGCGACGTGCATCTGTACGCCTATAGCCAAAAAATGACCGAAGGTCTGTCCAGCTGATGTACACTATACGTCTATCTTGTCTTTACTGATAGACGAAAGGAAAGGTGTTCATTAACGCACCTGCCCAGTGATGTACGAGTAAGGGTTCTCGTGGCCAATAGAGATGCCGTACTGTTGGCAGATCCTCAACACCTCCTGAATGAGAGCCATGATTGCGTTGAACTCTTTGTCTGCTTCGCCGATCGTCATCTTAAACTGTTCGTGAGCGTCGACCAGGCGCTGCAGCCGACATTATACGTCAAGCATTATACGCCGCTCTATACTCAGCTTTTGAGTCCACGTTAATCTCTACTATATTTTATCGTATCGTATCGCCGTGTCTCAGAAAAACTGAGTCAACCTGCATGTGTCTTTTGCTCCATGTCTGTCAAATGTGAACCGATTTCAATAAAAATTGGAAGGAATATAAATGAGAAAGGTATTTCTACTGGAACAGACAAAGACTGTATTTTGTTGTTATTATCAGCTTACTTAAATATTTCCTAAAGGTGCATGAGAATAAAGACAATGAAGACAGGGAAGTTATAAGTTGATATCTGATATGTACAAGATGAGGTAAACCAAAAGAACAGGATGAGGTTGACGGAATAAAGGAGGAAGCCGATTTCACAGGTAAGGTGATTGCTATTATATTGTTTTGTTACAACTCTACATCTTAGTCTATATTGACAAAACGCCTACGTATTGAAAATGTCGTCAAACATCGATTTCTGTGATAAATAATTTAGCGTCTGACAAACACGACTATCTACAAATTACACTATACATGATCTACTAAATAAAAACGAGAAATGAAGTTTCTCTGCACTACAGAAAACCACGTTTATAAAGAATACGGTTTTCACCGAAGCTTAACGTTCATTTTTGTAGCAAGAATTCAGCTTTGTGTCACGGCTGCATACTTGTGAACAGCGATATATGCACCAATGATATACCTGTATTTCTTCGACCGTATGAACAATAAACATATCCACTAGATCTTCCTTCGCTCCATCCATCCAGTTACTGAACGGCTGCAAGTGAAAACGACAATAAAACAAAGATTTCAACGAAGTTAACAAGATTTTACATCAAGCAAACACTAAACATGATATCTATTATTGCTAAGTAAGTAAGTAAGTAAGTAACTATGTATCTATGTACGTATGTATGTTATTATGTAGATATATACAGTATGTCTGTATTTAAGTATGTAAGTATGTATGTAAGTAAATAAATGGTTAGTCGGTATATTATGGCGATATATCGTGTCAATATCCTATCGTTGTAACCAATATCGAAATTTTTGATATTTCTTGACAATTTTAATATATCACGATATTATCATATATGATATTTATGCTACACTATTTTTCTACATTTTCGATTTTTTCAGTATTCGTCATACAATTTTCAATGTATACGTGCCAATTTTTAGTGATTTACTGCAGTTTAAATTCTTTTTCTATCTAAAATAATTATTGTAACTATTGCAACTTGAAAGCGTCGCTAAACAAATTTATGCGGTAATAAGAACGTACTCGTCAATAATATCGACATCGTATCAATATCCCAACATTTTCTAACCATCACATAGATATCACCTTGAAATTAAAATAACGATGACGACTCACCACTGATAATTATGTCACTCGGTAGTTGCTGCGATCTATTAACAAATGTCTTATCAAATATATATACCCGCCGATCGTGGGTAGACTAATTAGCGGTAACTGTGTACGTACGTGTGTATATCTGTCTGTTTGTCCACAGCGGACATCAGCTGCTTGTAGCGCGCAGGTTAGCAATGTGTCGGTACAGGTGCTAGTTAAATAAGTAAGTAAGTAAAGTGTTAAAGTTTTCTATTAAGCGATTAAGCCCAATTGTTAGACGATCAAACTAGAGTCAAAATGATCGCGTTTAAACAAGTGTTGTTATACACATATTCGGACATGCGGTCGATGGTTAACTAACAGTCCCGTTACCAGTGTTAACTTACCGCTGCTCTTCTTGCAAATTCCTGCTGCAGATGATCGATCTTTTCCAGAATTTGTTCTGCTTCCTAACAAACATCGTTTAACAGCACGATACATTGTCGCAGTCACGAGTATACATTGTAAAGTTGTCCGCATCTCGACCGGTATTCAATTCATCACGTGTAGTCGAAGCCACCGAAAGCTATGTAGGGTTCCGGAAAGCTCAATATTGCCCATTTCTTTAATTATTCAGCTCAAGATATTTACTTAAGGAACAAAGACACAAAAACTGATTTTGTCAGGCTTTCCGACCATCAAGTTATTCGCATACTTAAAGGTAAACAGCTTCGTGCTTATTTGGTAAAATGTGATAAAACCAATCATAAAACGTTAATCTTCGTTGGTTAAACGAAGAACTGCAGGTTGAACGTACAAGAAGAGCGTTGCGTCGCTGCTGACTGAGCGTGCCGAAGAGATCCCACTGGTCGCATATTCTCTGACAGCGAGCATTCACCGTCTTCACATCATGATAGCCGAGCGAACTAAACATCATCCATAAACGTACATTTCTTTCCAAGTCACGCATGTAACATGAAAAAGATTTGCACGACTAAGAAGAAACAGTCGATCATGCAGTCATGAATACATCACTTGGTTGAACCAACCAAACGAGCTTTGAAGCTTCTAAATTTACAGTGTAGGAAATCAGATCAAACACCATCGCAAGCTTTTCCCCAAACAGATCGTGCATACGCAGCTGATTTTGGGGGCAAGTTATTGGTTAAAAAATTGAAATGTGTATTCATACACCGTTGCAAAGATCTATCAGCCTTCGTTCAGATCAACAAATCGGCCACGTTTACAAGAGGTCGCAGTAATTGTGAAATGAAACGACCACTGTCCTCGGCCATGTTGCCAACTGTGCCGTAAACTTAGTCTTAGTCGACAGAAGTGCCATCTGTCATTAACCGAACTTAGAATGATCGAGGTATCAGCCGGTAAGATTTCTACGATAGGTTTAGCCGTTGTGACATAACACATAATTCGTATTTTTGACATGTTTGCCATAGGTAGAATGACCAATTAAAATCATTGGAGACCACACAAGTTCTGATTAAAGTTCAACAGTAATCATGTTTATGTCTTGCACCATTTCCAAGATAAAGCAGATTGTAATTAGTTGCCGAAAACAGTATTTTTATGTCCAACCTCGTATTTATTGTCCCTGTTAACGGTGACTTCGTCGGAATCACGGAACGCGATTTAATCTGGGCGTTTCAGATAGAGAGACAGACGGATTGAGCAAAGTACTTTCGACAGCAATTCTCAGATCACAACACGGAAAGCTGACACGGTGGAATGTTATTGTAACACGACAGAGCGATATACTGACTTGAGTTCGTGTGCAATGGCTGCGATCTGCTCAACTCGTTCCTGGTGAGTAGCGAGGTCGCCTTCGAACGCTTCGTGACGCTGCTTCATCGCCTGCACCAGCAACAGCCTTCGTTCACGATACGTCACTACGTCTAGCCTAAAAATGTCATTAATACGTAGTCTGCGTCTTTGTCTTTGCTGCTCATTACACTTGCTAATGACGTTTATGTTTTAGGTTTGTCTTATGACCGGTACGTATCACAGATATCGTAGGCAGCTACTGCTACAAGTTTCTCGTCATAGTCGGTGCTAGATGTTCATTACCGTCAATGTACTTATTGATATGCTGGGAGCATTACATGTATGCGGTTTATATCATTACCTTGAGGTCGCTCAGACGACACTTCTTGAAGTCTTGAGCCTGTAACATGTCCTCCTTTCCTCGCGACCACGCCTCGTGAATGTCGCACTTCAACTTGAACTTTGCCGCCAGATGATCCAGACGTTCTAGCCTACAAACGACAGTCATCAGTGTATATAGCACACATGTCATTCACGTCTACATCGTCCGACATATATAGCTAAGAAAGTTGATAGAATGACCCACAAAGGCCAGAAAAAAGCGATCCTCACACACAATGGGGATAGATCCAAGGGACGTTGTCGCCTGTCTGGATATTCCTTCTCCGTTAAATAGAATGTTCAAAGTGTATTTTTGTTCTCCATTGTTAACAAATGTACTAATATTGACATGTCTGATGAAATACCTTTGCAGTTCTGCCAGTAGCCAGTCCTCAAAGCCTTTCTCCGCATTTTCTAATCCTTTCCAAGCGTTTGCAATATCCTAAAACACGCATAGTTTACATCATGGGCAAGTTATCACCAACATCATCGTTTTTGTACTGTTGTCCTAATTTTTTATAGAATTAATATTGATTAATTGCATGTTTTTATTTCTGTCTTCTCTATGCACTGTCAGCTGATCTTAGCAAATAAAATTCGTCATATCCACACTATTACGTCAGTCGACCAATTATGGGCAAGATACAAGAAGAATTTAAGGAAAGAAATTTGCAGTTCCCGCAGAGTTGCAAAGTGCGAACAAGTTAATTAAATACTATAACTGAATTATACGATGTAGGCTAAGAGTCAGATCTCATATACTGGCTACGTATATCCGGTAGCACGTAGGCCACTTACCGAGACCATCTTGCCTTCGGTTGGCATGTACGCTGGTCGATTGCTAAGTCGCAGGCGAGTCTGTAGCGTGTTGAACGTCGCTTCCAGCTTGGCCTTCTCGTCGACTTTTGGCGGCTTGTGAGCGCGGCAGTAGTCACGGAACTCGGCTAGCTTGCGACGTGTTCCCGGCACCGTGTTGTCAGTGGTCCTGTTCTCCAACCATGGACGCGTCCGACGGATCCACTCTAACAACTGTCAACGAATCACACCGCCAGGCATCAGCATCAAATAGCATAGCTCGGTGCATGAGCTATGCGAATTAGTTCATTGTCACCAGCGAGAAACGCAGTGATCATATAGTTACAGAACTCGACATTACATTTAAACATGAAACAGCCTAGTTTAGACAGTTAATTAATTATATTATTTAAAATAAAAGATACAATTTTCTTAGACAATTTATAATGCTACTTTTTACCAAGCGTGACAATTGCGCTAGGGATATTTTTATGGTGTATTCTAGCCGTGCATATATTTGGCTTGGCATATACTGAGAAGACATAGCGAACCAAACACGCTATCTATACGTACGTCACTGGCCATTCGTTCGTACTCCTGCATCAACCTTTCGTTCTCCTGATTAATTTTGAGCACTTTGCAGATGCGATTCGCCGCAGTTTCCGCCTTGTACACACACACACGATCAACCGTCTATTACATTCCGTTCACAGAACGATATGAAAGTATAGTGAAGAAACGCGGCGACATGATAACCACGACGTCAAAGTAATAACGTGAAAGCGTCCGATTAGTTGTCAACATGTACCTGCAATCAGTTGCTGGAGGTTACCGCTGTGAATTAGTTGGTATTTAAGCCTATACTCACTCTTCAGGCTGACAATAGCATAAAAAAGACGAATGCGAACAATATCATGTACTCATTCTGTCATTCACCGTATTATAGTAATGCTTAGGAAAGTTTCTGTGATTCAATTATTAGTGACATCATTAGTACTCGAAAATATTGTGCCACACTTTTTCACTTTATATATAATTCCAGTCTTTCATGCCAAAGAACTTGGCAAAAGTCTGAAGAGGTCGTCTTTAACAGGGAGGGTGTTGAATATTGCGGAGTACGAACAACTTAAGATTTCTTTAAATAAACACTTCCCAGACGTGTGCGGCACAGTTCCATAATCGTTCCAATTGCGGGGGAACCAGAAAAGGCAGAAAGATAGGAACTCTTCTGCCCACAACCAGATTGTCTCTACGAACTGCCAGACCCCGAGTACTTGTCCCATTTTCAACGATAATTCACCCATTCGTGGGATTCTTCCTCAAACAAAAAAAATTGCACAATCTCCAGACTGCTGTATTCAGCAGCTGCAGCCGAACTCAACTGACCTGTTGAGCGCCAGCGAATGCATGGTAGTAGGCCGACACGTACGTCATCACTGACCGCTCGTCCGGCTTTATCGAGTTTACCATGTCTGCATCACAGCCAGTCCATTATGTACAATTCATTATCGTGAAATATGAACCAATCGGAACACTCCCGACATTAAAACAACATTGAAACATATCTATCCGGTTTTCTCTATTTGGATGTTTCCGTATGACCAATATGCCGACAGTTTCACAAGATAACGGCTGCAGTAAGACAGACTCAACAGACGAACGACTGCAATGGTTACACAATACGTACAGAGTTAGAATATTAGTCAGTCCTACCTTCAGCGTCCAACATCCTCGGTATGTCGAGGTATTTTTCAGCGACGTCAAATGCCAGGTTTAAGTTGTACAGCGGATTATCCTGCGACATTCACACGGACAGCTTTGTCGTGACGCATTAGCAGGTGCCAGTTGACGGGGCGGGGTGAGGGTAAGGGGTTGGCACGAAGGAGTTGGGGTTAAGCCTTTGTTACTTTGACAGTCCACCATTGCTTATCTAATTTTCAGCCCCCATATGGTCTGAGAAGGGATCTCGTTGCTCGCAGTTATCTCTACGATCTTTACAATACAACTAAAATGCTGCTTCGAGACTTCACTCGGGAGTTATACGCCTCTCCTTACCTCACTGCCCTTCAGGCCTCTGACGACGCTAATGCCCCCCCCCCGACCTTCGACCCCCAGTACTTTTTGACAGCTCGCACCCTGTGAGTGCAGGAAATTTCTTATAGTTGTATTTGTTGATAATTTATTGTAACAACAACACCGTAGTGAAGTAGATTGAAGTAGATGCATGTAGTCCAAACACCATTATCATGTCAACATTATCATTCATTTGTATGACATAAAGTAGCATCACTAAAGTAGTTCTTCAAAGGCATTTACATAATAATTATTAATGTTCAGCTACGCATTTTATCATAAAAATGCATCAGATCAGAAACCTTACGAAGAATATAAAGTTCACTTAACAGCGGTTATAGTCTGTAATGTGTCCTGCTTTCTATGATGTCTTTTTTTGGTATTCTTTATTATCTTAAGTCCTTTCGACAGAATATTGTTGCCAGATTGATAAAGCGAAATAATTTTTCATTGATTTCATTATTTCTACTTCACTCTGGAGTAATGATTAGACGATCGAACCTTCGAAAGTTTATGGTAGTCAAGCAGTTCTGGTCGGTGTCTGTGAATGAGCGCACAGAATGCCAGACCGTCCTTGAAACTGAACACACATGATACCAATCGACATGTCAACTCTATTTTATCAAACCAAGCTCCGAATAACTTAGTGCGAGTTCTCAGTATAGACTACCGGCGTAGTGTATTCATGTACACCATGTCCACAAAAGTGGATACGTGTAATAACTTTCACAAATAATTTTACATTTATATTTTACGTTTATATATTTATATTATTGAATTAAGAACTCTATACATTCTGCGGAGTAGCTGATACTTCTGACAAAGAGCACGCATAGAACCGCAGCCACAGCAGTTTGTGGTATTTAAGTCCGGTAAATTTGAGGCAATATGTGCCATATAAATCCACGTTTTACTTACTTACTTACTTAAAAACTCAGCACATTCGGCGGCAATCCATTCCTGCAGTGCATCAATCATGCATGGTGCGTGTGTGTGGTCGCTGTCTGGCTGAAAGAATGAAGCCACCGGAAAATTAAGCAGTGTGTCACAGTCTACAATACAATTGAAATCCAGCTCTCCATAATATAGTGTTGGACTCTGTGAACTAATTCACTGATCAGTTAAAAATATAATAATGTTGTGAGCTTATAAGTGTCGCAAATTAACCGGAGAGCTGTTTCAATTTGGGCCACCTTGTATTTATGTCGTCACTATCAATAAAGAGAACTGTTGTGTGAGTGGGATAATAGCCACCAAATGAATTTCTTTACAATGCTGCATTCTGTTACTTTTGTATGAATAAACTTACACTTAGTTACGTCACCTTGTTGGCCTACAAATTCTTTTTCATGCGCCTGCAGTATTTACATGCATTTAACTCATTAATCAAAGCGCGCACGAAGTAGCCAACCTGAGATGAAAGTTTTGTACGTTGACATTCTTATACGGAGCCGTTTTCCTCTGGCACCAAAGAAGCAGACCTTCCTTTGCCGTCATTTCTGCAATATAATATAAGTTAATTAATTATACTGTATATTATAAATCTATGTATGAGCAGAGTTCAACAAGTTCATCCCTATTCGCTATCCTGAAAGTCACAAGACCGACATCACGCAGACAAGTCAGACATGAAAAGTAACAATAATACTGCACATGGCGTTGTTTAATTGCAGGAAAAGGTAGCAGGAAAATGTTCTGTCATTTTCCAACTAAATAAATTATTCAGTTTTCTACATGAAATGCAATGAAAATGAAACAGAGCTGTTAATTCAGCGACAGAAATAGTAAAGTAGTAAGATTTTTGAAAAAAACCTTCAACAGAGATGTCTTGGATAGCGAATCGAAGAATGATCGTCCAGATCATGCCGAGTGTCATCTTCAGATTTCCATCGACAATTTCTGTAGACAGCAAACATGAAATGCAACAGCAAGCAATGACTTATGTACACTACAAAGAACTCCAGCTGCCGCAAACGGATCATACGTAACCCCATTTTTTCTTTTATTTTTATTTTATTTTTTTTTGGGGGGGGTAACTTTATGGTAACCGTTGCAAAAAAATGTACCGATAAAGCTGGCCATCCAGCAGCACACATTAAACATTCTGAATCAACAAATTCGGCGGCATGTTTATAGCAGCACTCGTCGTCGTCGTCGATCTATCGCACTCGACGACTTGCGACATGGATAAAACTTGTCGACCATGTTTACAGCGAGCTCAGTCAAACATGACGAGAAGCTCATTAAATGTTGATAATACTATATATCAGGGATGTAACCTATACACCATTGTACATTAGTTGCTGGTACTTGGTGGTGTGTCTGTGTGTTCTTCAGCCGTAATTTAGCCGAATTTTCTGTTGTCCGCGTAAATTCGGCTAATCCGAGTATCATCCGAAAACAATATTAATCCATATGTAATTTAAAAATAAAATTCGAGTGGGGTGTCTGTTGACAAACCTTCGGAGCCGATTGAGACAAGACGTACTCCTTTGCTCTCGATGAATTGCAGCGCTTTGTTGACGTTTGAGAGTCTGTGGATGCGCATCTTGCCGCGGTCCGGCTTCGGCAGTGGTTCGCCGGAGATGATCTCAAGCAGTAGCATCAGTTTGAGACCGTTGCGAAAGTCCTCCTCGATTGTCTCGATCTGCGTGCCAGCCTTGCGTAGGTGGGAGTTACACCACGCGGTGAATGTCTGCAACATTCGCACGTGCTTCCAATAAGCAACCGGCAGCGCCACGGCCGATATATACGACGTGCTTCGATCGACATGCCACAGTTCTCATTGGAGGAAATTGAAATTAAAAACGTAAATCTGCTTTAGACTGCTTAACCCTTTGACGCCAACTGTTACCATATGGGTACAGCAATAAAGCATCCAGTACCAGACCGGGTTAAGCCGTCATTTGTAATTTTTGACATCCGGGCACTCTGACGCTCAGCCCCGAGCGAAAGAGTGCCCAGGTGGTGTCGTGTTGAACGTGATGCTTGTTTGAAGGTTCGGTTACATCGGTAAGCCAGCATTGCTGATCAGGCAAAATATAATAAGCGAAAACGATACAAGTGTCATCAGGTTGAGTTGTAACCTTTTGTCCTATTTTCTTGCCCCATTTATTCGCCCCAGCCCAGTGATACGTTACTTACTCGCTGCTAAGAACTCACTGTGTAGACTGGCGTAGACTGTTTCTATTTTTGGTCGCTCCGTCTCGTCAGTTTGGCCTATATTAACATGTAGTTACAGCGGCGGTGGCGGCAGAGTGCTGTTATCTGCTACTGTTACTGCAACTCACAATGTGTTACGGCTGCTGCGTGCCTTGTTGCTGTTTCATCGAAAGACTGTTGATAGCTTTTCTACAGCGCTGCTCCGGCTCTGCACGTGTGTAGGCGTCAGATTAGCGTCAGGATCAAATATGGCAATTGCCGTCATTTTTGTACAAAACTGGCTGCAGTTGAGTAATCGGAATAAGGAACTATTGTAGTTATGAAGCTTGTCCGCAGCGTTCTTGGCCTTGATTCATCCCGCATCCAACTGAACACATTGGGCCACACTCCGACGCCATCCGTGGCTATCAAGAGCTGCAACCTCTGCCTCCTCCCTTTCTTTGTTGACTGTACTCCTCCAGTTTGTTCTTGGTCGACCTGGTCCTCTCTTATATCCTGGTACCTGTCAGTACATTGCTTGCTGTGGTATGCGCTGGTGGTCCATACGGAAAACATGTCAGTGACCGTCGACAGCTTTGTTTTATTTCAGTTTCAGGGGGCGCGAACGTCTAAATACTGTTTCAGGCTGTTTCAGTGTTTTGCTTCAGTTTTATTTCACTATGTGCGACGGGCTTTAGACTGGATTGGATAGTGCAGTGTTTTACGTCCCCGCCAACACAGTATAGGTTATATGGGAGACGGTTTTTACAGGTCAAAATACCCAACCAATAATATTAAAGTACTGAAGGAAAATCTACAAAGGAAAAATCAGACAACGCAAAGAACAGACGGGCTTTAGACTGGTAGTCCATGACCGTTGTTAGTTTGACGTAATAGACAAGACAAGACAAATTTTATTACTAACATTTCAGTTTATCGTAATTTGATTTATCGAAGGTCCAGTCCTCCGCACGCCAACACCGTACTTTATCACATTAGAGGCTCTCTCCACATAAATCTGAATCCGGGGCAGCTACAATACAATTAAGTTAAACTTACATTCTATGATTTGTAACGCGTAAACAGTCAGTTACTGAGTTGTTACAATTTTACGTCAGCGGCCAGCAGTCGATCGACGTCTGACATGCACAGCCAATTATTGCCATCTATCTGCTCAGTAAGCAAACTGCAGCTGAAACGTGCGATGATGCGCTAGATAAAAGGCGACTAGAAGTTATACGCGACATCAATGTCAATTCCTGTCAACGTTCTTTCCAGCTGTATAGCCTATTTGATTATTAGTTTTATTTCGTATAGTTTCAGCTTAACGTTTTGTATGGTATGTTGCTAACCATCTTCGCGTACATAGAGTGATCTTTCCTGTCTGAGTGACTGTATATGTGTCTCTGTATGCCTATGTGTGTGTCTATATGCCTACGTATGTCTGGAGCGGCACAGTAGCATAGATCAACACTATCGTGGCAGTTTTTTTATCTGCAGTTGTTTTCATTAAATTGATAAGCTTATACTACGAACTGCTGCATGATAACTTACTACCATACATACGTAGATATTATGCATGTATAGATGTAATCGTAAATGTAATCTTTGAATTGTAATCTTATTAGTTACAACAAAAACTCTTATTTAACATTACTATATTGATATTTTTGACAGCCTTCACAGATTTTGGACACGGACCGGCCTTACTGGGCACTGGCGTTTGTTTGTCTTATTTTATATGTATTTTGTTTATGGTTACGTGTACTATAGTCTAAGCTGACCGCACCGTCAGCTTTTCAGTCTACGTTAAACTCTCTTATCGTAGGCCTGTCGATCACAAAAACAATGATAATTTTTGTAGCAACAACTTATAATAAAACATTCATTGCATATTTTCTTTAAAATTTTTGTATCATATGCTGTAGTTCTAGTATGTTTACCTCGGTTACAAAAATTATATTAACGCAATATTAGTTATATTACAGGAAATTTATCTGTGCTTCAAATCCTATGTGAAGTTCGTTCGTATTTTGTTTTTAGTTGAGAAAGCTGAAGACAGTTCTGAAGGTTGTTCACTCACTTTCTTCTGTTGCTTCTCCCAGGCCGGATCAAGCAGTCCCTCGCGTTCCCATTCCTCTTCCTGTTCCATGTAGTCATCCATCGAATAGTAGTATCCATCCTGGTACATGGTTGCTGGCATAATCCGCCTTCAGCGGACAGACAACAACGATTACACGGACACCGAGCGAACGACCGCGGACAAAACGTAGACCGAGATGGTCGGTTACGACCTACTCCGACTCACCTACGACTCTCCCTCTCCAGTGTTGTTGCTGGAGCTGGGGCTCGCTGCCTCTCGGCCGTCGAATTCCGGCGTTCAGCTGCTGCGATGCGAATGGCAAAGTTTCCTGGCAGCAGCGCAGGGCCGGCAGTTATTTGCGTCTTGGCCATGAAGAAGGAGCTCTCGGGGGAGAAGAGAAGGCCCATGTTGGCATGCCTGTTGGGATGATGGGGATGAATGCTGCTGCTGCTGCTGCTATGTAAACGCCAGCTGCTGTAGATGCCAGCGGGCCCCATGCCAGCTTCGTTGTTCGAACTGCTGCTCGTCATAATGCGCTGCATGAGCTTGAGCCTATTCGCTAATGTTGATGAACACATTAAATAGCATAACGTATATTCCACTTTGTTTCACTCCTCGTATCTCTTCTCGTCTGTGTATATCTGTTCGTGTATGCCTAATGCCTATCCACTTGTCACGTGTGTGTGTTATGGACCAAGCTGCTTGATGTAACAAAATAAACGATCATCACTGACAAATATCGTAGCTACCTGACACGTGGTAAAAAAAACTTTAAAAATAGCAGAAATAGAAAACAGAAATAGGATCCTTTCTGTCTTGATTTTTAAAGTTTTTTTACCACGTGTGAGGTAGCAGAAATAGGAAAGAAATCTCGCAACGACCTAAGGTCACTGCGTGAAGGCCTATATGTCACGTTATGACACTCGTAAAACGTTGTGGTTCGAGCAAGAATGAAATGGAACGGAAGACTGAATTGCACTTTTCTTGAGACATCGTTAAATATTCTTATCGTGTACCAGTAGTCGATGAATTCAGTTATCGATGCCATGTAGTATGTTTTGTGCCTGCTGCAGATACAAAGAGAATGGCAGCTTGTAGTGGTCAATAGTCACGCAGCTGATGTCATTGTAGTCATTGCACGAAGCTGCTACGAGATTCAGTTCCTTATAGATGCATATTCTCTGTCATCGTCGTATTCCTATTGCCGTCATTTATTGGCGACATGAAAATGAATACGAGTGCATAATATAAAGACTACGGTGTGATCAATAATATCGACGATGTTCTGTTGACCTTGCGAAGTCGTTACGTGCGATCAACACGCAGCTCGGAAGCCTCACTTTTCTCGGGTAAACTGCGTGACGCTTGATCAGTGTGTCTGTCTGTCTGTCTGTCAAGGCCCCCGATATTGTGTCAAAATTTTGACAGCTATGACTCAAATGGAGTGTACATGTATAGAGAAGACAAACGAACTAACAAACGGTATTTGCGCTTTATATAGCAATTGAACAACAACAGTGTTCTGTGTTGGATTCCGAGGCTGTTGTCGGCAGGAGGCGGCGGTAGTCGTTGGTGGTCGTCTGTCTGACCTCAATGACATCGTTACCTGACAGTATTAGAGGTTATTTGAATGTCATTCCAACACTGCCACGTAAGATGACACTCGGTCAGCTCCATCGTCCAGCGGTCCATCCAAACAGTCGCACTACAACATGTGTCGTCGTCATCATGTCATATATCACAGGCGACACAATAGACTATAAAATATAGGCAAACCTTTTCGTGCCAGCGATAATAGAACATTAGTAAGTCACTATCATGACGCAACAAGAAGCCAAGCTGTCGCTAGGATAGCCGACCGTACTGCCAAAAATTGTAGAGGTCACGTGACCTAGGCCACGCCCACTTTTAGGGGAAATTTTTGTGCGCCTGCTTGTCATTCTCCA
>Ga0056114_1000320_pt1 | contig 15449 bp, 10 predicted proteins | sample WorMetHERISLAND1_FD_77005 | JGI IMG/M metagenome (GOLD analysis project Ga0056114, IMG submission 77005) | Marine gutless worms symbiont microbial communities from Max Planck institute for Marine Microbiology, Germany - Olavius loisae HERON... ...
AGGCTAACTAATGGTGAAATTATTTTCGAAGAATTCCAACCTATGTGATCACAATTCACCAACGTTACAGACGGACAGACAGACAGACGACATGCGATCGCAATACCGCGCTTTGCACTAAAGTGCATCGCGCGGTAAAAACGAACTCAACACACATACAGTACATGGTATTAGGAATAATGAGGCCCATAAAAATTATGCTGTTTGTTACAACTTTATGAGGCAAAACCTCTCTTGAAATTGAATTTCGAATTTAGTTTAACCTACGTTTAGATAGCTGAACGCTCGGTAATTAAAAGCCGAAAAATTCTTGGCAATATTCGACAAATCAACTATAACTTGAAGGTTGTATTAATCTTGAACAAATTTACCGTCAGTTCCAGTTGCTATTATACGATACGATACGATACCAAAGTTTAACGGTCGCTAAGTAGCTGACGGCTACTGATCACACAACTAGAAAACAACTATAAATGCAAAAAAATAAAGCACACACAACGCAAGTTACTGAGTCGGACAAGTTTGAGATCAAACTATACAGACATAGATATACTGTGAATTAAATTTTATAGCATGCCAAATATGTTCAGAACCACTGTTGAGAAATTTCTTTTTGGATTCCGATTTTGTTATTATCCTCGTAGAACGCACTGCACTATGAATCGTTGAATATTTGTACGATAAGTTACAACAAAAGAGTTTAACGTGGATTGAAAAGTTAAGTGTGGTCAGCTTAATCTAGCACACGTAACTAGAGACAAAAAATAAAGAAAACGAATTTTAAAGAATCAAACAAACACCAGTGTGGCAGTGCCCACTTAGTCCGGTAAAAGTTAAGATCCGTGAATGCAGTCCGAATGGAACCAGAAAGACTATGGAGGAAAGGATTGTGAAACAGATAAGTTTTCAATCAGGATTGAAAGACCGAAAGAGTGACAGATGGTGAGAGAGAAGGTGATGACTGTGATGAAGTGATGTGCGAAAGATGAGGTTTACCATAGGGTTGACGGAACGAAGAAGGCAGCTTCGACAAGATTCGACAAGTATAAGATGATGCTCCAGAAATTTTGGTTGGAATAGGGGTTAAGGGATGGAAAAATGGCTTTCGGTATACAAAAGCTCTAATGTCTCTGAAACGCGAAGCAATATAGGACCAGTATACTATTGAGGATCAATAGGAAGTCCCATACGCACTTTCGATTGGTGCAAAAATCAAAGACATTCGATAACCTTGAAGGATCATCATGCACTCTGTTTCAAAAGACATGTGCCATGGTGTTACTTATTTGTGTAGTTTCACATTCAATCTGCTTTTTTACGCAGTGAATGACTGCAGCGGATGTTCAACCTCATGTTGAGTAGACCGGTGCTACAACGGCCTTGACCTTTCGGGACCTGAAGCAAATAACAATCGAAGAGCCATTGGGCGTAGGAAAAACACGCTGCATCGCGCGGTTTTTTTGCGACAGCATGGGGCTCTTGTTACTTGCTCATGAAAAGTGAGTAATGTAAGTAAGAGCCAGGCAAACTGGAGATGGTCACTCTGAACGCAGATGAGAAGCTCATATTATGGCAATTAGACAAATTTTCTTTCTTTCTAAACATCTAATCAGACTCGGTAATCTCCATTTAACTCATGCGCATCCGTTCCTTTCTATTCGACGACGATGATTAAATAGATTTGCGGGCACGCGCGCTGCGTCGCATATCGTGACTGTTCAAAGAGATTTCTTGTTTTCCGTGCCCGGCGTCGCCCGGATATGCGCATACGAATGCGACCGGTAATTCGACGGTTCCAAAACTGTTTCTTCAGCGAAGGTTCATCCAAACAAATTAAGGACAGTGGCCGTGTCTTACAAAAAGCTGAATAATTGTAAATCGACATTTAATGTTTGTGAAGCAGAGAGTTGGCCTATTATGGCAAATATGTACAAAACTCACGATGCCCACGGCACCCATTGTCATAAACAAAAATAATCATTTCGTAACGTATTTCTTTACAAGAAAAATACTTACTTATATTGGATCTTTTACTTTTCATGCTTAAGTACTTTTTGCATTCTAATGTGTTAATGGGAAAGTAAAACTAGACTATTTATGTGGCTCACTTTCTTAGTTTTTATGTGTTATTGTATTGCGCATTTTAACAAACTTCTTATTATTCTACAAACGTTTTACATTTTATTCAAGCATTCATGACACAAAAACATATTTTACTTTGTACAACTTTACTTATTCAACCCATATTTATGATGCCGACTTGCAAGCTGTCAGCGCAGCGTCAATTTTCATAAAACACATACCAGGCAGCTTGTCTGATAACTATTGTGGATGTCATTGGCTGCAAGACAGGCTGCAGTGACCACCTCCTATTGAGCTGCTGCTGCTGCTGCTGCTGCCGTACAGCTCAGTCTCAGAGTTCAGCTAGTTGGAGACTGACTTGCGCTCTCTGTCATCTCTAGAACAATGAACGAATCATGTAAGTATGAAATGTAATTAATTCTCAGCCGACATTACGTGCCTATACGTGTGTGACAAATGGGTTGATCATTCTACTCAAAGTTAAAACGATTGAACTCCAGAGTTTGTTGCAGTAACCACGCAAACTCTATGTGGCATACTGTGATTACGGAGAAAAAAAAACAATATTTCAGTTTAATCGCATACATTGCACGACGGAAAGTAATGGGATAATGTGACCTGACAGTAAACTTTAAAAATTGAAAATCTTTATTTTTTTGATAGTTGTTTTCGTGAATGCACGGAGGTGTATAAAAGTAATGTGGCTGTTGTTGCGGCTAACGTCTGGACTGCTTCGAACCCAGCCCCTTTGTCAGACGGCCTAGCGGAACATCTACATCTGTACAACGTGAGTCAAAAAATCGCCCCTACGGTTTTCTGACATTTTTCCGAAACGGATCGGAATTTTTTAATCAATTTTTACACACCTATTACGCGTTCTTTTCTACATTATTTTAGACTACACATTTTTATTGAATTATCTCCAACTTTGACGAAGTTATGCCATACTAAGCGCGACCACCCAACGAATTTTTACATTTCACTAGAAGTTTAACTTCTAAGTTTGCTTACTGAGCAAATGACATCACTGTTGATGTCATGTCATATCCGACATATTTGTTGACATTATAAAAGTGTTTATTTCATAGTGACTTGCCACAGACAACGATCAACAAACGACTTACACAAACGTCTGAAACTGAACGCGCGCATTTTGGCAGATGGTGGACATTTTGCGCATATTATGTGAACTAGGTAGTCGCTCTTAATATGGCATAACTTCGTCAAAGTTGGAGATAACTGAATAAAAATTTGTAATCTAGCGTGCATAGGAACGTATAATAGGTGTGTAAAAATCGTTTAAAAATTCTTAACCGTTTGTGGAAAAAATGAAAAAAAATCAGATAACCTCAGGGAGGCATTTTTTTACTCACACTGTATATGCAATACTACGCCATGCGTGTAATTGAATATGACGGCGTGCGACCCGCCGGTCAGACGGCTTGGTTGAGTCAAGTCAGTTCAAGTCAAGTTTATTGTCTCAATAGCAGTATGGAACCGCTAAATTACACAACACAAAAATTATATAAAAATAGAGTTCACATGGCTAAACATTTTAAATAGACGCAATAAACAGAAATGGTGGTTTGTCCACGGCACAAACTGTTGGATTTTACATAGACAGATACGATACAATATCATACGATAGTTGGTAACGAGTGCTAAAAGGCCGCACAGGTGACCAAAAGCCAAAACCACAACGACCAATAATGCACAAAAGCCAGTGAATTGCAGTAGTTTATTTAAGAGAATTTTGTGTGTAATAACTAATTAACTTAATGATCAATCATTCGCTGTTTGTCATATCAGCGTCGACGACGAGACGAGTGTCATGGCCTACGAGATGTTCTCAAGATGGCGACGACTCAGACAGCAGCGACGCCGAATGGCGCCAGTATTTGAAGTTAGAGGCAGACGATGAAACCGGCGACGTGGCGGGGACTGGAGGAAGTGTGGCGCGAGCGTCGGTGATACGACGCGACGCGACCGGCGACTGGGCTACGACGTCGTCTGACGTCGCAACCGACGATCATCGGCCGATGGAGTCCACCGGAAGAAGCGACGAGAGACAACGAACTGACACCGGTCCGCGAACCTTTCCGTCACCTTACTCACAGCCGACATCCAGCGTCAAACACTGGACTTCTGCGTCATTAGCAAAATCCGAACGACACAACGACCGCAACATCTGGTCGGTTTATTAGTATTAGATGTTTATTTCGCCACTCAGGTAGAACACAATACAATGCAATTACAAATACAGAATAAAAACTAGTAAAAACAAAAAAAAAAGAAAAAAGAACCGACAGTACCGGACAGACGAACAGACAAGACGAGACAGTACAAATACAATTATACAAAAAGTTCAAAACTACACATTATTCAAACAGATGACCAAAATAAATGTGAACAAGTTGCTTCATTCTACCGACGGAGTCAGTGTCACCAAATTTGGTCTTTAGTTCACTCACAGTATATGGCTCTGCAGGTTATACAAACAGGAAAATCTGTCACAAAACTTATTTGTAGCACTCAGTAACTTCCATCGCTGTAGCTCATAAATCAAATCAAACGATAATTCACCACAAAAATATTGCACTTCTTTAACTGACTCAAAACGTTTGTATCCAAATAATTTGCGAAAACAGTCATTCCAGCATACATCAAGGTCCTTATTATTATTGAAATCGTACACAAGGTAGAGCATGAAAACAAAAGAAGTAACAGACAGACAGACAGACAGACATGAAAATCACTGAGTACAAATACACTTAATAGCAGCAGTGGCAATCTCATCAGTGTCAAACAGTCCAATACACTGATTAGCATGGTCTCACTTTGGCTAACAGTTCGGACGACCTAGATGACAGATAAAATTTCGTACAACATTGCAGTGATGTCAAACTAGAGCTATGTTCTAACACGCGTTAAAGGCAGACGCTTATTATTTAAGTTATTATTTATTATTTAAATCGTACGACGAAGCAGAGAAGAGTGGATTACGGCAAATACGTACAAAACTTATATGACGCCCGTTTACATAAACAAAATAATTTTGTAACGCATTTCTTTACAGAGAAAAATATTTTCTTTAAGTAGATCTTTCAGTTTTCAAAGTATTTTAGCATTTATTATGTGTCTAATACATTAGTGGAAAAGTAAAACTAGAATATAGCACTATTTATGCTGCTATGTTCTTTAATGGATTATGTGGCTTACCTTGTTAGTTGTTAGCCAGATTTTTTATGTGTTATTGTATTATGCATTTAACAAGCGTCTTAATTCTACAAACGTTTTACATTTTATTCAAGCATTCGTCATTTGCGCATAAAGAAACACATTTTAGTTAGTACAATTTTACTTCCTAAAACCACAGTTTATGTCGCAAACGTGCAAACTGTCAGCGCAGCGTCAGTTTTCATAAAACACGTATCAGGCAGCTTTTCTGATAACTATTGTCGACGGACTGCGGTAAATAACCGGCAACTCATGGATTTGATTTCAGATATTAACACGTTCTGCCATGAGCGATAAAACTACATAGGTATAAAACTAGATAGGTATGTCTACTTGGGACAAGACCTCTTCATGATGTACTGATATCAAAAGAAACTCAGGTATACCTGTTCTTTACAGGTGTAACCATGTTCGAAATGATAACAGGGTTTTACCTTTTGCCTGTACGTTTGACTGTAAATCTAGAGATACGCGCATTTCCTGATGCTGAGTTAAAATAAAAGGGATGAATCGTCATTGCCGGAGGCCAGATGAAGTGAGGTGTGGAGACGGCACACCGGAAGTGGAGTTCAGAAGTAGCATCCTTAGCTGTATTTTTAAAGACATATTTTGCGAGCTAAAAACCCGTCCGAAGGCCGAAAATCAGGCCAATCATCAGTCAATCAATCAATCAATGTACAGTGAGTCAACCCCCCTGCGGTTTTCTGAGATTTTCCCCAAACGGTTGGGAATTTTTAATCAATTTTTTACACACCTATTATACCCTAGATCACAAATTTTTCTTTAATTATCTCCAACTTTGACGAAGTTATGCCATACTAAGCGAGACCACCCATCGAATTTTTTACATTTCACGAGAACTTAAATTTTAAGTTTGATTACTGAGCAAATAAGGTTACTGTTGACGTCATATCATATCCAACATGTTTGTTGACATTATACAAGCAACAGATCTGGGATGACTTGCCGCAGACAACGATCAACAAAGCTATCAACAACTTTCGCAAACGTCTAACGCATGCGTTTCGGCCGTTGCTGGACATTTTGAGCATATTATGTGAACTAGGTAGTCGCGCTGAATATGGGATAAATTCGTTAAAGTTGGAGATAATTGAACAAAAATTTGTAATCTAGCGTAGATAGAAACGTATAATAGAAGTTTAAAAAATTGATTTAAAATTTTCAACCGTTACTGAAAAAATGTCAGAAAACCGCAAGCCGCTAGGGGTTTTTTGACTCACACTGTATTTATTAACAGCAGCAGTAAAGAAAAATAATAAAAGCTACTGCTAAAGGAATGGATGGTCAGAATAAACTGACAGCTTACACCATCCCTGCACATCATGTAACACAGACGAACTTGCTAAAATCAAAACCATTTAGTCCAGCTTTAAAAGAATATAGTGATGAGTTGTTGAAGAAGCAAGGGGCTCAGCCCTCGTTCAACACGCCCTGTCAACTCGCCATGCTCTGCTGATACTTATTCATACTGACGTGTGTTTGTTTTAGTTTCTCTTTTTATTTGTGTTTCTGGTGACGTGTGCTAGTTTAATCTGGCCACACTCAGCTTTTTGGTTCCCGTTAAACTCTTCTATCTTATCGTATCGTGTCGTAACGTCGTGTTACAGCGACTGGCGTCGAGGATTCAGTTTGTCGTCGTCCGAAGACTCGGACGCTGGCGGAGCTTGGCCATCAGTGATGTCGACTGGGTCGGCGGACAATGACGACATGATGATGGGTCTGCTGGCAGCATTGAGGTCGTCCAACCTGAGCGCCGACGAGCAGCAACGACGACTGAATGCGATGATTGTTGAGTTGCAGCAGCTGAGACGCAACCTCGAAGCATCCTCATCGCCTCCTTCAAGTTTCGCGCAACCACGTGGCTGTCAAAACTCACCGGTCTGCCTAAAATAACACTCGTACACTGTGTCATGCAGCTTGCTGAAATGTGATGTTAGCTTTAAAACTGTTTTTAAAATCGTCAAACGTAAAAAACTTTCTAACAGATCGCAAATTTCTTATAAAATTTTAGAACTTGCGCGATCAGTGCAGAAAAGACCAAAAAAGAAATACAGTCTTATTGGCTCAAAGTGAAGTTTACTGAACTAAACTATAGCTTATTAAATTTCTTCCATGCGATTTTCATGTAAAAAGTTATTGCATTTGCCAACTAAGTTCTAATTGCTTGCAATTAAGTACAGTCGCAAAATGAACTGGAAGTGCATAAAAGAGCTTATAGTGCCGCAGAACCCGAAGAAATTACTTTTGGGATACAATATTCCATTCCACACACCGCCGCGATCTGCCGAGCCGTTTCGGTACAATTCGTCAACTATTTTTTAATTCAAAGGTTTTTTACTTACTCCAGCCTTCATGGAAGTTCTTGCACGTCAAAATTTTCACATTTCGGCAATCAATTAATAACTCCAACAAAATAGCTCACGTGATGTCCGACCATCTGAAGGTTCTTGGTGTCACACTCGACTTGTCGATGACGCTCGACACTCAAGTGACAGCGACAGTCCGGGCTTGTAATTTTCGTCTACAGTCCTTGCGACAGCCCCGGAGCTCTTTGCCTCGTGATGTTGCACAGAGCGTCGCTTGTGCCATCATTGGATCGCGGCTGGATTACTGCAACTCTCTGTATTACGGCATGTCAAACAACAATTTTCAAAGGTTACAAAGAGTGCAGAATGCTGCCGCAAGAATTGTTTGCCAAGCTCCACGACGCCAACATCACTCAGCCGACCTTCTTAAGGATCTCCATTGGTTAGGCCTGTGCGTGTCAGAGTCGATTACAAGATTGCCGTCCTCTGTTATAAAGCCGTCAAACTGCAACAACCTTCGTATCTTACTGGTCTACTCTCGTCATTGACAAACATTGCTGCTCGTTGGTTCTCATGCTGCGCCCCACCGTTTGGAACAGTCTTCCCTCGTTTGTACGCACTGCTGACAGTTTCACTAGTTTTAGGTCTCAGCTCAAGACCTACATGTTCACAAGACATTTTGTAGCCAGTCCACTGTCCGTGCCTCTGATACCCTTATGTCGGTTTTTCGTGCGTTATAAATTCGTTACTTACTTACTTACTTACGTGATCAGATATTTCATCACGAAAGTTCTATCGATGCAGTCTGTACTACGGCGATTCCCTTTCGAAACTGTTGTTAAACTCGTTAAAAGTAGGCCTAAAACATTTTAAGCTCCCCGCACGACACCTTCATTAATTCTTCTGACAATGTGACTAAAAGTACAATAGTAAGAAATAAACAAATTTACGCCTTCTGACTGTCTCAGACACTGCACAGTCTCTATCGATATTGCATTAACTTTTCGTGAAATACTGTAGTTAATAATACAGTGAAACAATAACCGATTTATCGTTTCTAGAACGCAGCCGATTTCAGCGTACATTAGTGTCTGGCAAAATTGAAATAACGTGAAAGAATACGAAATAAAAATTTAGTCAGGGCTCATTTTAGAAATCTAGGATGGAAATTAAGTGGTAAGTTTAATTCGGTTAGCGTGCCTACGTTCGATATATACCGTCCATTGTAAAAAAACTGCCGACTAACAAGATGGCTTGGCTAATGTGGCGCCGATGCCGCGGCGACCCTAGCGACTCCAGCATGCCATAGTGGTACCAGTAATTACCGGTAGGGACCGAGCTGGCTGCCCGCCCCGGGGGCTGACGGTCGTCGGTGGAGATCAGGCAGGCGTGTAACCGGTCGCGCCATTATCGCTGGTCGGCTGAGTCCGAGCACAATTAGACGCGCGTTCTGCTCGGTGACACAGCGTCGTCTATCGTCGAACGTTGTAGTCGTCGGAACATCAAATTGTCTTTGTTACAGACCGCGCAGCTGCCTGGCTCCTGTTACAGCCGTGTTTCGACTGACTGCCTGTCATCAACCAACATCCGCATCTCACCTTTGCATCTCTCTGAAAGACGGCGAGTAAGGCTCCAACTAGAAAATTGCATTTTACTCAAGGCACATGTACTCCACTGATCTACGTGATAATGACAGAAATTTGTCATAAAATTCGCAGTTTGCATCTGAAAAGACAGTTTTTCACGTTTTGAATAACTGGATCCTTCGTTTCCCATGCCCACTTATGTAGAGATAATCTACTGATGGGACGCATCAATCACACCGTGTGAAAAAAGTCTCAAAAATAATCATTTCTTGCACAATGATGGAAGAAGTGCTTTAAGTAAAAAATACAGAAAAAACATTCGCAAAAATGGTCTTCGATCTCGCTGAAACAAGCTGAGCGACCACATGTTTTCAGCCTTTTAGTTTAAATTTTTACGGTTTGACATTAAGTTTCGTTTTTACCGCACGATTCTACGCAGAGCGCGGTATTACCACGGCAAGTTGTCTGTCTGTCTGTCTGTCTGTAACGTTGAGGTATCGTGATCACATAGGTTGGAATACTTCGAGAATAGTTTCACGGCGGATTAGCCCTTGGTGTTCACTCTCTGCCCACATGCCCAAATTTTTGCCGGAATAGGGGTGAGGTAGATAACACGCGGCACCCTGTTGTTACTTATTTATAGTTTCACATCCACATTTGCTTTTAGGCACTGAATGTAAAATAATAATAATCAAAGAGTCATTGCAAGTAGGCAAAACGTGATGCGTCGAGCGATTTCCCTGCGACAGCACGGCTTTCTTGTTTATTTTAATGCTTAGGGCAACTAGGTTTACTGCTTTGGAGACTGCGATGCAAATAAGCAAACGACTTTGAAGTCATTAACTGAAACTATTGATTTCACCGTGATTTTCCTTTCTAAAAGTCGGCCCGTAATTTTGCAAATTTTTATGCAGCTCTCCCCAGGGGCTGGGGCTTATGTTGTATCCGTCCGTCCGTCTGTCTGTCTTCCTGTCCCGTGCCTCCGATTTTCTCGAAATAGGAAAGCCGTAGAAACTTATAGCGCTAGACAAGAGTAACTAGTGGAGCATATTCGAGGTCACTGGGACGAAAATGCAAAAAAATTGTTTTTCGCGCTTATCTTCGTCAAAAGTGGATTGATTTACGTCAAACCAAGACCAAAATGATCGCCGGTCTATTCTACACATACGGTCGATTGCATTTCACCGGTGGAAATGCTTTATTTTTGTGATATTTGTCTGTAATTATGCTCGACGGCCGCATGTCGCAGCGGCCATCTGGCCGTGTACCCACTTGTTTACAATGCTTTTATTTGCCACTGAACCAGTAGTAGGAGCAAACTGATAAATTGAGAACAACAACAAAATGATAATAAGAATAGTATGACTGTAAATTAGGAAAACTTAACAATAAATTTTCAATACAATACTTTTAGTTCTACGAGATTCTCGTAGCTGCTAGGCTATGAACGTGTCTTTTGTCGTAGACCTAGCGAGAATTCTATGAGAACAATCGAGCAAGAAATTTCTTTGCTAGGTTTTGCTAGTTCCGCCCACTAAAAATAGTGCCGGTGAGTTTCGTGAGGATTTGTGTTTCGTTTGGACATATTTGGTATTAATATCGACAGCATTTTAGTGTACTGAACTGAATGCAATACTTTTTGTGGTGGCCGTCATGTTTAAACGCGACAAATTACATTGACATCCGCGACCGAACATTGCCGTTGACATCGTTGCTATAGCAACATTTTTATTAGCGAGAAATCGCGAGGAAGTTGTCTTTTACTTCTCAGCTAGAAATCTCGAGAACGAGGAGCGAGAATCTCGTAGGAAAAAAGTAAAATACACACCTCAGCTCTATAATTAACGAAAATGTATAAACGGGGTAAACATTGCATGTCAATGAATCACGGTTGGCTTGGTTCTGTGATAACTGTCTGGTGGTCACGTGATCGCTTTGGTCACGTGACAGCGGGATGAGATGCCACAGGCGCACACAGTGTCGTTCTCAATAGATTTCGTTCGTGTCGCCGGCCAATCAACCGGGCGCGTCACAATTTGCCGCAATCCGAAGTGAGATAAATCGAATCGGTTGTTTTGAGGTCGACGGCGTACGATCCCCGAGCGACCGCACTGCGCGTTCAAAGACCGTCGGACGACAGACACCGCAATGCGTTTATCGCCGCGTGACCGAGAAGGCAGATTATGAAAGCAGGTTAAATCAAGAAGAAACGAACGAGACGTCTGCCCTCCGGTCGCGCCGTGAGTGGATCGTGGCGTACGGCGATTGTCAGGGCTCGTCGATTGACTGACTGCAGGCGCCGTCGCCTAATAAAGTGCTCGCATACTTCTTTGTGATCAGAGGAGACCGGCGCTCGGACGGACGGGCGACTGGCGGCCGCCGACAGTGGTCGCCGAGAAGAAGAAAAAGCCGTATCGCCGCAGGTCGCCTGTAAAATTAATTCTCTTCCATCTTTTCACTTATTTCCAGCGGTCTCCCCGATCACCATGCCCCTCTTCATCGCCAGATACGAGATCGCTTGCCGCCGCCGCCGCCGCGTACGAAATAGAGGCCACCGGGGGTGATGGAATGGGAAAGCAGTGTCCAGCGGGCGATATTTGAACCGGCATGAAAACGTCAGCCTGATATGACGGCGATACTATACAAAGCAAGCACGTAACGCGACGCCACTGATGCGGTCGGGCGAGATGCTACGCTGTTGCTGCATCAACGGACGCCGCCGTCTCTGATTCAAGCTGCTCGCACTCAATAGAAAAACGATGGTAACGATACGTGATCGCTAATAGGATGGGCCGAACGATGTGTGAATTCGATGCCAGATCGTGTGCGCCGGTCTTTTGATTTGCCATTCCGAATTTCATCAGCACTTCGTGTGCTGTTCACGAGCAACATTATTTATCAACGTTTGATACGATATGATAATGAAACGTTTTGAAATAATCATTTAATTATTTTACAAATTAGAAAGAAATACAAGTATATTTGCCACTGAGTGACAAACAGCTTTGTAAGCTGCGCTATATTTTATACATTTACAGTCAGCGCTGTCAGCTTATATGAAGTAGAGATTAAAAAATAGTCTCGACACATGTTACGTTAAGTATATATGTGTGCATAAGTCTTAATTACCATTCAGTTAAATAATAGAAACCGTGTCAAATAAGATTAAATATTTTCTGAGTAAATATAATGGTAAAGAATTTTATTATTTTATCAATGTGTTAGATATTCTACCTTTGTTCGATATCAGAACATGATTAAGTGAGTGACAGAATATGACTGTAATGCTCTGTTGTAATTAATTTTACATCTTTATTCGCCATGAATGGTAGATATGTACAATGTAAAACTTAAATAGAACTTAACTAAACTAACTCAACATACATACATGGTATTAGCAATGAAGGCCAATAAAAGATTGCTAATGTTGCTGCTTGCTACAACTTTATCAGATGAGACCTTTCTTGAAATTGAATTTCGAATTTGGTTGAACGTTTAGATAGCTGAACGCTAGGTAATTTCATTAGAAGCGTTATTTATGTAATTTACAGCTGGAAGTCTGCGTGTATGCGAAGGCATTTGTACAGTAATGCAATCTTTTGTTGAGAATAAGACCGCTTTGTCGTTTTTGTAAATAGTTGGAGAGACCCGACGTCAAGTTTCCGAATTCAGATGTTAAGGAAAGTTCTCCGCAATGCAGTCAGCTGTCCAGTTTATCCACAACAGGTGCGTTAAGATGTAATTTATACGATTCTACCACTGTCTGAGAGGGCACATTGCGAAGCGCGATAGCTTGTGTAATATCATTACAAAATGTAATAAAGACAGCGAAAAACGTTGCAGATTATTTCTGTTCCTTGGCGAAAATATATTTAAAGCTAAACTCAAATGTTTCAGCTCTGAAATATGTAATTAGTTCGACTTTCTTTTGATTACCGGTATACACCTGGCAACTGTTCGCTTCGCTGAACCGAATTATCAGCGATCAGGACACATAAATTGCCTATTATTTACTCGGGCGATTCAGACAAATTTTTTATTGCTATAAGGGAGAGCAATGTGGCAAAAGGCCTGTGAGCGAGAGAGTGAGAAATAGAGGGAAGGCCTGTTATAATGTCTTTGATAGCGCCATCAATGCTCGACCTACAAGGCTGGTTGGATGTACAGCTGAACCGGTGTGGCCGTGAGTTGACAGTGGTCAAGGCGGTCATCAAAAGATCACCTTGTTACATCGCCGAGCTGCCTGGCCTCCGTCTCATTCGTCGCATGAATCGCGCGACAAGACGACTAATTTCACGTCAGACCACCGACGTCGCATCATACGCGATTCCGCTTCCGGCCGCCATCTTTGTTCAGACGCGTCGCTGCGTGAGGGCGACAAGAAGAGCCAAATGTAGCGTGTGTGGCACAATTCAGTCTCGCTAATAGATCGTCTATGATCTGCTCTCCGACATAAGGAGTTGTCTTAACACTGAGCACAGCTAATGCAATTCTCTGCCACCTGACATTTCTGCTCTGACATTTTCTATAAATATTTCGGCTTACTCGGACGTTAATTTTATCCATATGTTAGTAAGTAATTAAGTTATTACAACGTCATTATCAATAATATTCTAAGTAATGACTTTTGTTAAATGCGGTAGTTAAATTACGCCCCTTTCTTCTTTATTTCCTGTGTTCATCTGTTCAATATTTTGGTCTGAAAAGAACACCGTTTTGTAAATTCCTGCTTCTAAGTTGCTTTTACGTTCAAATTTTTCGGGCCACACCATACAACGATAACATTTTTTTCAGATGAGGGAAGTTGTTGGTTCAACGACGGAAAAGCCCGTTTGAGTGTTGCTTTTCTGGCGTGGTGTGTGTGTGGACTGTGGACTCGGGAGCGTTGTAAAATAAGCCCACCTCGTTTCCTAGCGGAGTGTTGTAAAAGGCGACTGTTTTGCGTTGTTTGCTTTTTTTCTGAGTTGTACTTTAATTTGTGTATTGTTTGCATTTTTAATAAGCAATTAACGAATTTATAACGCGCGAAAGACCCGGTAAGGGTATCAGAGTCGCTGACAGCGGACCGGCTACAACTGTCTCGCGAACATGTAAGTCTTGAGCTGAGACCTAAAACTAGTGAAACTATCAGCAGTGCCACTACCTGCTGTCCTGTATTTTTGAGCGTGAACCAACGTGTATGGCACTGTGTAGCCTAATTGTGCTGATGCGCCGTTAAGAATCTACTCACTCACTCACTGAGGTGTGTAGATGACAGCGGTGATGACGGAAAAGACGACGACGCTGTAACGCCGACAGATGACGCGTGCAAGTCCGATACAGCAGCGCGCACCTGTCGTGACGTCATCAGTCGTGACGTCATCAGTGCGCCGCTCAACCTGACGCTGAAGCCCGGCTCTGATTCGTCACATCGCTACCACCAGCGTCAGCAACACGATGACATCACGTACGGTCCATCCAATCAGCAGCGTCCGACAGTAGCTACTACGTCATCAACACACGATGAGGAGGTATGCCATTCTATCGACTTTCTTATTCGTGCCTGCTGGCACATAAGGCGTCGATACAGCGTCTCCGTCTTGTCCAGTGTGATGATCCATGCAAGCCCACATAATCTCCATCCTAGTGTTGATCTCTCTTTCTTCACAATCCTCCTCGCGCTGTCCTGGGTCTACCTCGCTTCCTTCTACCATCGGTGCCCATTGAAGTGCTGTCATGCAGTATAAAGTGTGGTCCATCCTAAACGCGTGTCCTATCCGTCGCCACCTTCTTGACATATCTTCACTCCATCTTCAAGACTGACTGCTCTTCAGCAGGTCTTCATTGAATATCACGTACGGCCAAGATTTTCGTTAAACACTGTATGGAATACATCAAGTTGGCACCTCATGACTATAATAACTTTAATTCACATTAAGCTGAATTCGAATTTCAATTGTTTAGGCAAAATGTCCACCACTGTTGCTTCCTGCTGTACGTTCATGACAGCACTCCAGTGGGCGCCTGGTGAGTCGGTGGCACTACTGGTAGCGCGTCGGAACCAACAATCAACCAACGATCGGAAGGTTGCGGGTTCGAGGCCTACTAAAGTAGTTGTATCACAGTGTTGACAGGTAACCGCCTGGGGTGAACTGCCCGCTGTGGCCGGCCGCCACTCCTTCTTCCGAGCTGTAGGAAGTTGGAGTTTAGACTGTCAGCGTTGATGGACTCGGATCTG
>Ga0056114_1000322_pt1 | contig 15431 bp, 10 predicted proteins | sample WorMetHERISLAND1_FD_77005 | JGI IMG/M metagenome (GOLD analysis project Ga0056114, IMG submission 77005) | Marine gutless worms symbiont microbial communities from Max Planck institute for Marine Microbiology, Germany - Olavius loisae HERON... ...
ACGCGTTACTGCTGAGCCACGCCACCAACCACAAGATAGATAGGCTGTTGTTTAAGGAAATGTACAGTTACTTACTTACTTACTTACTTACTTACTTTGTGTTATGAACCCGGAACAGCACAGTCTACGCACGTTTATTGATTGACTTGAAATGCAAACAAAATACTACGTTCTGAGCCATATGAAGTTCTTCTGAATACCACTTTTCGCTGACATTAGCAGTTTTTGGAGTATCAGCATTCAATGTCGTTGGGTCGTTTTATTTGCTGCCTGTTGTATCGTTTTTAAAACATTTATTGTTGTGGTATAATCATAGTATGGCAAAATCAGCACCATTTCTTTAGAAACGTTTGGAAATGAACTTTTATGAAATTTTTCAAAGGATATTAGGGAATGACTGACTGACTTTAGGGTTGACTCTCAAACTTGGGCATGCTGCAATGTCCTTTGCTTTTTACTCCCGTCATATGTTGAGGGAGTGTTATGTTCAATCGAGTATTGAGTTTCGAGTATTAAAACTCGAGTTTCGAGCTTTACCTGAATAAGCAGGAAACATTGAATATGTTTATTTTTAGTACTCGAAACTCGAGACTCGAACTTTAGCAACCCTCATGTTGAGGTTTCTAGTGAGCAGTTTTTGCTGTGTGACGTGATTGTAAATACTAATGGTGTCGGTTGTGGCAGGACGTTCTGGGGTCAAAGGTCAACCTGGAGGTCCTGGTTCACGTGGCCGTGATGGTGGACCTGGTTTGAAAGGTGATCGTGGGCGTGATGGTTCGACAGGACCCCGTGGTCCCGGAGGTAATATATCCAGTTACATGTAATGACAATTAAACAATTAAATGTAGTGTTAGTGTTTTAAAACTGCTGATAATTAATTTCTGTAATGACAGTGTTAAGGTGATGTGTTGAATGAATGATAGTGATATGACATGCTTTAACGGTCATTAGAGGTGAGGTTAGTTAGACAGAAGCTTGAGATTAGGCTAGGAAGCGGTAGACTTAGAAATAGACTGAACTTAGAAATTATAGCTTTCAATGACTTAGAATCCCCCTCCCCTAACAAAAAAGTTCCAACAAATAACTTGCTACAGGCTTGGAATTACTCGGAGACAACATCAAATAGATTTACAATACATGTAGCTAGTAAAGCTGTAATAAGTGATAGGAAAACGAAGTTCGTCAGTTCGAGATATAGAAGCCTGGAAATGTGACATCTAGACACGGCGTCAAAAAGTACTCAGAACCCCCCTCCCCCTAGTTGTAGGTAGCCTCTAAGACTATATAAGGACCACAGTAAGAGGCGTCGGGTTTAAGTCTCTTTCTTCTACTGTGTGGATTATTACTTTGCATCATATTTGTTTGGGATCTTTTGATTTATCGAGAAAGTATTTTGACTTCTGAGTAAACTGGTCAGTATTAGTTTATTTGTTGAATGTAGAAATTTTATGACTGGTGCCGAGAATTTGTACGGTTCAGTATTCTGAACTCACTGTGTAACTGGAAGCAGTTGAGTTTCTGAGCCATCTTTCAGATTTTCATTTTTACTGGCGTGAAAACTATGTATATGACTCGCACTCGCTGATGCGCAGGTCCTGGTGGTCGGGATGGTCTAAAAGGAAGACGTGGCCCGCCAGGAGACCCAGCAGAACACATTCGGGCACGAAAGGGTGCAAAAGGACGTCCAGGATATCCCGGTACTGATGGATCTCCGGGCAATCCTGGCCGTGATGGTTCACCCGGTACCCCAGGTACGACTCAGTTTGCTCATTGACTGTTTTTATGATAGTCATAATATCCAGGAAACAGTATTGCCATGCTCAAGGTGTTGCTCAAGGTAAAAACAAAGATCTTTTGTGTGCTTTGACTACTTGGCGAATACCAATATATGACCAAACTACATGGTCTTAGCATAAAAACATCAGTTATTAACGACTGTATGAAAATCTGGCATACGATACTATACGATATAAATGGAAAATATTCAAGTCAGCTGAAAAGCTGCCAGCTTAGTCTGTTGCATGCAACCAGCAAGAAAAATTAAAAAAAAGAATAACTGCAGTGAAAAACGGTTTAGCAAAAGATACCTGGTCTGAGTCTTTACTCCATAAAAGACAATCCAGGCAGAAAAAAATAGTCTAAGGTGGGTAGGATTTAAGGAGCGGGTGAAATTCAATCTCCGAGTGTGCTGGGTCAAAATTTTGTGGATCGTTCGGTTACACTTTTGCTGACAAACAACTTGATGGCTTGTTGTGTCTGTAGGTGAGAAAGGTGGGATAGGTCTGCCGGGCGGCAATGGTCTTCCAGGTCTCAATGGACCTGACGGTCGACCTGGTACACCTGGGCGTAAAGGTGTGCCAGGGCTTGACGGTTTACCAGGCAAGTTTTCGTAACTCTCTTCACGATATTGTGAGTCGTAGTTTCTACCATTTAACAAACAGATACAATATTTCTTCTCTATATCACCACACAATATTTGTTTCATTGACTGTTTATTTTATGTGGTAGTAATGTGAGGTTCGTATGGTAGACCAGTTTTGACTGTGGGCCCGTGGGGTTGATACTTTGGTATAGTTTGTGATCACCATCAGTACCCATCTTTGTTCTACCAAATGCAAGAGCCTGCCCTTCAAGGGTCTTTGTTGTGTATTTCAGTCATTGCATTTGCATGGCTGTGTTAAACGTTGTTTTTCTGTTCTTTTGTTATAGAAATAAAAGTCATTAAAAATTACAACTTGTTCTAAAAATACAATCGCTGAAAGTCAATAAATGTCATCTGAAAACTTTTACCTTAACTTTCTTTTAGTAAATAAATACGTGAAAGTAATTATAATATTTATCAGCTACATTTTCCTGTTTATAAAACGTTTTCCCAGTACCTGGTGTTTTTGGTCTAAAACAGCCAAAAGTCTATCAGTTGAAGGGGCAGAATAAAAAGCATAAGTCGTTAAAATATCGGTAAAAGTCATGAATTGCAAACGATAGTTTACGTTGTGTGTGCCGTACGTCGTAACAGTGATTAAGGCCGCAACCCACTAGACGAACTAGTTGGAAACTAGTTGGAAACCCGGGTTGTCAACCCGGGTTGGCAACTAGTTTCCAACTAGTTCGCCTAGTGGGTTGCGGCCTTTAGCAGGCATTTGCAGCCTAATAATACTGTACTATTGACGGCTGTAGGACCGGCTGGGCCGGGCGGTCCGAAGGGTCGAGCAGGCGATGATGGTCCAGTGTTACCAAGTGGATACATGCTGGTGAAGCACAGCCAGACGACGTCTGTTCCAAGATGTCCTGCTGGGTCCACTCAAATGTGGGATGGATACAGTTTGCTGTACCTCGAAGGCAACGAGAAAGCACACAGTCAGGATCTTGGTACGAACTGAGTTTTACAATAGTTTTAGAACTAGAAAGACTCGACCTTTAACCCTCTGTGTTCGGTTCTGTTCGCTGCTCTAACAGCTCGTATGTATCATATATGCCCTATAGGCTAGTGTGACCTTAGTCTCGAGACTCAAGTGCATTGTACACCAGCAAAAATTAATGGCGTTTTTATTAAGTCAACAGTGAAGTACGTTGTAATAAGATGAAAACGCTGTCGATCTGTGAAATGATAAGTACTAGTCACACTTTACGCGGCATGTAAATAACAAAATAAGTAAGTAACGAATTTATAACGCGCGAACGACCCGGTGAGGGTATCAGAGGCGCGGACAGCGGACCGGCTAATGTGTTATGAATATAGGTCTTGCACTGAGAACTAAAACTAGTGAAACTGTCAGCAGTGCGTACAAATGAGGGAAGACTCTTCCAAACGGTTGGACGTCAATATGGAGAAAACTAAGAGGTATAATATTAATGTGTAAAATGTGCTGTACAATGGATAACTCGCAAGCAATTGTTGTTATTAGAAGATAAATTAATTTTGTATTTAGTTACGTGGAACTTCCGATCTTACTGGACTGCAATTGTTTGATTGTTCAAGATTTCGCGACTTCAGCGCCCCCTATAGTGACTGTTTGATCTCTATGCGCTATACTCAAAAGAAATAATCCTACTTAGTCCAGTCCAGTGTTAGTGTCAAGCGGGCGAGGTGGTTGTGATGTGACAGGGTGGCCGGGGTCATGCCTGAAGCGGTTCAGTACTATGCCGTTCGTCTTCTGCGACTTTATGGACGTCTGCAACTTTGCCAGTCGTAACGACAAGTCGTACTGGCTGTCGACGACCGCGCCTCTGCCGATGATGCCGGTCGAAGGCCGCGAGATCTCCGACTACATCAGCCGATGTGCCGTCTGCGACGTACCGGCCAACGCCGTCGCTTTCCACAGCCAAACGACGGACGTCCCCGACTGTCCGCGTGGATGGACCGGGCTCTGGATCGGATACAGCTTCGTCATGGTGATTAATTGCTTCGCGTGTATTTACTTTATCCCTTTGACGCCCACTGATGCCATATGGTTACAGCTATAAAGCATCCCGTGCCAGACCGGGTTAAGCTTTCATTTGTAATTTTTGACATCCGGGCACTCTGACGCTTGGCCCTGAACATCAGAGTGCCCTGATGTCGAAAATTACAAATGGCGACTTAACCCGGTCTGACACACGATGCAATCATATGGCAACAGTGGGCGTCAAAGTGTAATAGGGGTTTGGTTTTCAACCCATTTCTTGCTGTTAATCATTGACTGGCCATGAGTGAATAGGATTTAAATTCCACAGACATTGTGAAAGGTTTTCTGTCTATTATTGCCGTAGTTCAGAGTCCTGCAATCTTGTAGCCGAGCAGCTTGGAACCGTTGAAAATGGAGCACAGAACGTTAAATAATGTCGAATGGATGCGGATACAGGAAGATATAAACAGGAATAAATAATGTTTCACATATGTCAGCACTCAGCAGTTAGAATTCTTTTTATTGTGTTGATTCTGACTTGTTTTTTTTTAATTCTTACATTATCTCACAATTATCGCATTCAACTGTCGCTCATTGTCAAACGACTTATTGTACCATTTTACTTGGCACTTTATCATAATTCACAACAATTAGAGTACTGTACGTGCCTGATTTCTCTGTAAGTTGTCACTGATGTGGAAGCAAGAAAAGCAGAATTGATCTTTTGGATCACTACTGGGCAGAGAAGTAGTGGCACAAATATTGAACGTGATTCGTCGACTTTGAGACACGTGACTTCAGCACATAACATTGTGTATACTCTTTGCTGCATTCAGCAATTTTTGAGCCATAAAATGTAAAGAAATGTTAAAGTATAACCGGTTCTTTTACGAGTTTTGAAAGTACGCCTGTAGGCTGTTGCAGAACAAGGGTCTTTATTTGGGTTTGCTTATTGACTTCCAGAACAAAACATTAGACTACAGCGGAGAACGAAAGAGAGTACACGTATGGATTGGCTGTTAAGCCAAAGATTCTAGAATCTTTGGTTAAGCCCGTCGCTGATCGTGAAATAAAACTGAAATAAAATAAAACTGCCGACGGTCGGCTGTTTCGTTTCAGCCGACCACCAACAGCATAGCTTAACTGCAGTTTAATTTCAGACGTCTACACAATCCCTGAAACAAAACACTGAAACAGTTTTAGGATTGTTTCAGCCTCATTAACATATTTATTCGCGTGTTGCAAAAATATGCTAATGAGGCTGAAACAGTTTCAGTGTTTTGTTTCAGTTTTATTTCATGATGTGCGACGGGCTTTAGTATAGACTGTGTGTACGTACGTGTATGCATGTGCAGCATACTGGTGCCGGAGCGGATGGTGGCGGTCAGTCGTTGGCCAGTCCCGGGTCGTGTCTAGAAGACTTCCGAGCGGCTCCGTTCATCGAGTGTAACGGTGCTCGCGGCTCGTGCCATTACTTCGCCAACAAGTTCAGCTACTGGCTGACGACGATCGACGCCCGCCGCCAGTTCATTCACCCGCAGCCGGACACGCTTAAGGCCGGCAACCTGCGGTCACGCATCGGTCGCTGCCAGGTCTGCATGAAGCAGCTGCCGTCCAGCGCCTTCGCCTAATCTCAGTGCCCCAACCGCCGCCACTCGTCTTCAGTGCTGGTCGATCGAAATAGCTGCAGCCTTAGTCCGAAGTAGTTTCAATAACGAATTAGCAATGTTGATTTCTGATTGGGTGACTGAAGATAAGAGTTTTAAAGTTCTATCAATTCAGCTTTTTTTCCAATTAGCACGTATCGTGCCAAGTTCAGCGGTTTCACAGATTTGTTCGCTGTTAACACTTAACAGTATTCGGCCAATTTAGAACCTCTACAGTATTATACCTCTCACAGCTCCAGCCTCACTGTAACTCGGTCTTGCTCTCACCGTCATTATCATGTAATGAATAATAATGATTTAATAAATAACGTCACGCTGCAAGAATGAAAATAGCAAAGAGGTAAACTGTAAGTAGGAGGCCCAAAGTACGGTAATAAAATTACAATTGCCACAAAATTATGAGTTGCCAATTGTCAATATCGTTCTGTTCACCAGTCCCACAAACGTCTCAGCTGTCGACTGTCACCTTACACGCGTCTGGTAAGTAAGTAAATTCAAAGAATTGTTCAACAGCGCCAACATCACGTGGAGCTGAATGTGATTGAAAGTGTTTATTGACATAGGCTGTTGTGAGGCTGGTGGCTGTTCCATACGTGGGACCGCTGTTCTCTGGGCCAGACATAGAGAGAGAGAGAGAGAGAGAGAATTTATTTGCCAAGTATGATACCAATATGGGACTGTCATGTTGGCTGTAAGTCATGTCACAAACCTCGTGAACACGTTAGCGGGCCGCACTGGTCAACGCCGTAGCTTGTATGATAACTGTATCACGCTTGTGATATACACAACTAAATTGGGAGTGAAAGTTGTTGAGAGTGAAAAGTCTTCGTTCAGACTAGTTACTGAGTTGTGCTGTGGCGGCGGTGGACTACGCTGAGTGACACGAGTTTTCTGTTGTTGTTTTTTGGTATTATTAACGAGCGCGTTGTTAATATTAACGGCTTCTGTTGTTTTTGCCAGTTTAAGCAACGTGCAATGTACTGTACGTAGTCAGTTGTTTACATAGATGATGCTATAAATGTGATTTGTTGAGTCACTTATTGCTAGCAAACGTTGCAGTCGGTAAATCCCTGTCGTTCATCAGTGGCTGATTGAGAAATCATGAAACAGAGTGCATGTGGATAGCGTGGAACGTTTGTAGAGGTCCCACGAAGCTGAAAAATCTGCAGAACCTGTAGTTGTTAAAATAATAATGCTGGGTAAGTTTACCGAAAAAGACGATATTTTAAAAGCTATTTTAGCAACGTGACTGGTCTAAAACTTTTTAACTTTACGACCGGTGAATCGGGCATATTTTCTGAATCCGCCACTGCAACAGATGTCCTCGAAAAGCTTGCCTTTTTGTTCATTTAGACGCCTTTGTGACACTTGATTGAAATCGTCCGTAGCTGTATTCTTCCTGGCTACCCCTGCAGCAGTGCCGATGTATAACATAATGTTATTTCTTACAGCTGTAGTATTCGGTCAGCGTTTTCTGACCTGTCATCGCAGTCTACTTTGACTCACTTTTCACTGTATAAATTATATATTGTTTGCTATAACAACATACTTGGTCGTTAGGCATTTATTACTTTTTTTTCACAGATATTTTCTAGTCCTACTGCGAATGTACGCGTTTACTGGCTTTTTCATTGCTTTGACATTCGCCTAGTAAAAAGCCCCGTTTCCTTGCCCTTTGAAAGTTTTCCCTTGACACGGCCTTAGTTGGAGTAACTACGACTAAGTAGACTGGTTGAGCAACTACAGAAATTAGTAATAGTAGTTGTAGTAGTAGTAGATATAGCCCTTGTCTACGTTTATCGTCTTTGCTCTATCCATAATCATGTTATATATAACTCGTCTTATAGTACTTAGCCTTGTTGATTCGTTACGTCATTGCAACTCTCTTCTGTGCCGAACTTAAGCTGAGTATTAAAACGTGTAAAAAAAACTAAACATGAATGGTCTATATAGCAGGACGTTTAGTCGAATTATCAAATGTATACTCCGTATATATTCTTCGCTATTAATTCTGCTGTTTCCAGTTTAATTATCAGATGTGCTAGGATGATGCTTGCAGGAAAAGAACTATAGATGAGACAGTAGTATGCATTAGTACTAGCACTGCATCTCTTTTTGTCGCCAAGTATATGTCACCCTGGCTTTTCCCGCATGTCACACATTGTGATAGTATAAATAGCGTTGATTATCTATAGCTGCCGCTAAGTGTCGTAAAGCATTTGTACATCGCCTTGTCACTGCCACATTTTATAGGACAGTTTGCTATACTAATTATTGTTATGACTATTACTATCTGTTAATTATTATTAACGCTATTATTATTTTATTTTATCACATAAAGTGTTATTACAGTGAACTCACTGCCAACAGTCGTTGTTCAGTCAGAACAGTCTATTTGTTTTTTTCTATTTATCCATATATAAATAACTGGTTGTGTGTTTTATTTTTTATAAATGTATATTAGTCAGTGTCACGAATTTGCCTAGCGTTAATGGATTAATCGGTATTTAGCTCGGTACGGTAGACCGATACCGCGGTATTGTCCGTAGATTTCAGCCTTTGACTCGTGTATAGCGTTGTTGTCGTATGACTGCTGCTGGTGCACTTATCCCGTTGTACACTTGTATGTATAATTCAACAAGACAAACATTTTCTGATGAGATGTTTGTGATTAACATCATCAGCAGCAGCAACAAGGTCAACAACAGTCACAAGAGTGTTTTCACACAAAGTGAGACTGGGAGTTGTCAGATATACCAGGGGGGTCAGCGTCCAAGGCTATCCATCCATCGTTTATTACGCCGAAGCAGCAAAACATAAAAGCACAAAATCAAAACACAATCAAACACAAATCAAAACATAAAACTATGTTGTCACTCATACATAGCCTACTATAAGTGTTGAGGTAGCCCATGGAGAGCGGTATATCAGTTCACACCGGCAGTGAAGTTCGGAAGTGACTTTTTAGTTGTGAATTTAAAGATCACAGACAAAACTATGAACAGAGTGCATGAAATGGGTTAATGTTAGCCTCCTGGCAGCTATGGAACACATTTCAGTTTTATAGTTTTAATTACTCATTTTAGGTTACTTTTTAATTTTACTCATAAAATCGTTTTAGTTTTACATAGTTTTTCATTAAACCTTTTTAGTTTTGACCCACGTTTAGTTTTCCCTACTTATTAGTTATTACGACACATATGCCATCATTATGAAAAACAGAACTGATGTCATAAAATAACATAGTGTCTTCCGCACTCCGTAGCGTCGCTACTTGCGTGCTTAAAATGCCGTTAAACCCTAACCAACCAACCAACCAACTCCGTAGCGTATTGTGAAACAACTGCTGTTGTCACTCATACATAGCCTACTGTTTCCAAGACACCGTTCAGTCATAGTCTCAACAGTTAAGTCTACTGTTTACTTCCGTAACTCCGTAGTTCGCACAGGGGTCTAGACTTCAGACAACACAGACGTTATAAAAACCCAGAGTCCTTCAGCACTTTCTTATTCAGTTTAAGGCAAACCTCATGTTCAATGACTTTTCCATCCTGTACGTATCGCATTACGTGTCATCAGTCCACAATTATTTCTTGTTACGAATTTGCGGTTGACTGGGCACCATTTGAACAAGTGCAACCGATTTTCTCCTATCTCACGTTGTCTCATGCACTAAACACTTTTTCCGATTGAAGTCATGGTTAACAAAAATACCGTGTAAGTGTGCAGAGGATAAGATCCGTGCACTAATACGCAATCATTTAACATGCATCGTGTAATGCGGATTAGTTCAAACTGGCGGAAATCGGCTGAAAGCAACCATGGCGGACGGCGGTGGGGTATAACGCCAGTTGGTTGATGAAGATCACTGAATGATGTTTGCATTTCATGTACATCTCTCTGAAAACATTGAAGACTCCAGTACAGACATAAGATCAGAACGTGTGCATTGCTGGAGTGTCATCGCGATATTCTTGACTAGAGTTAACGATGATTTTGGCTGTCTTTGATAAACACTGCGCAGCAGCAGAACGAACGAACGATACTTGCATTTTATGATTTTATGACGATTTTTCCTAACTTAAATTACTGAATTATTGGTGATGATATTTCTGAGTTCATTCACCCTGGGTGGTTTTTACGTGTAGTATACTTGGTACTTGTACTCGTGACCGAAGCACTTGCAACAACACCGCGAAATATGTTTCATATATTTCGTGTAGATGGCGTCGGTGGAAACATATACTTCTGTCTATCTTCTGTCAGTATCCATCAATCATCAACTCTATTTGTCTGCAACTGAAAGCGAGGAATAATCAAACAAAACACATGTATAAATCATCACCCCTGTCTACTGTGACACAGAAAGATCTTCGCCAAACAGACATCCGTCGCTAAAGTCAATATTTCCTCTGGAGTATTAAAACGCATAGCATAGTAGCAATTTAAATATCAAGTCGTTTTTTTATGAAACGAACAAAGTTTGACAAATTAAACAGAGTAGGCCAAAATACACAAGATAAACACGCCTTTAGGCCTATACATTCGCCTGTCTCGATTAACTAAAAGACAGTTTTAAGGATGCCACAGTTACACCGTTAACTAAAGTTAAACACCATCACAGCGGAGCTCAAGAATGCTTTTTTTCAGGCGATGGTGTCTGACTTGTCACAAAAGTTGTGTGACAGTCGAATCATCTCATAAGAGACTCAAAGCATGTCCATGCAACCGGTAAAAATTTAGAGTAGGCCTACTTACTGGCGGCGCTGGTAATTGGGTAGAAAACAAGAAGCTAAACTGTTGCCGAGAGATAAATCTATAAAGTGTATGAAATGATGCATAATCCTTTTTTATATTTAGTTAATTATTACTATCATTACTGACCGACAGATAAAGACACAGAGATGTATTTGTTGACTGAAAAATGAAACTTTTTCAGTTCAATATTCTTTATTAATTGGAAAGCTGTTCCACGGACAGTGGGAAGAGCGACAGAAACTGCTGCGTATATACTGCGTACGTATTATATTGATTAGTTGTGTATAGCACGACGAAATCGCTGCTTGAACATGCAGTGAAGGCCATTCTGGTGCATTAGCGACGAACCTCAACATCTGAGTGCAGTAAATCCAGAACCTGACGACCTTCGTCATGCGCGCTCGCAGATAGGCTACATATAGCTTGTGCTGTTTGGGTAAAGAGTACTCGGTGCCTCACTAACTTACTCCTCAGCCAATGACTGGTGAATGCGACGCTAGCGCCGTGCTGAATCGAACTAGACGCTTCACAAACGCTGCACGACGTCACCCGCTATGCGGACACGCTGCTGCTCTACACGGTGGAGGAGTCTGTTGCAGCCTCTGCAGCCGTCTCTGATGACAATGATGACGACAACGATAATTATGGCGCTGATGCTTCGTGAAGTGACCGTCGCTCGAGGTAGGCTACACAAAGCAAAACGATATCAAAACATTTCGAAGTGTTCGAAATAATTGTAAAATAATGTTAGCTTGCATACGAGACCAAACACTTAGGCCTACACACCGGATACAGTTGAATATCTTCTTGAAAACAAGTAAAATGCTAGATTGTTGTAACCTGTGCACTGTCAAAGATAATGATACCTCAAGAAAAAAATACATTCCGCGTGTTTAAATAAAACCGGGTCATACATTTGAAACAAGTCATCTTATTTGTGTGTCGTTGTCAGTTCGGCCAGTGAATCTGTTATGAACGGTATATTGTAAGTCTAAATTTAGACATAAAAGAATTCAACAGTTCGTGATACGTATTAACACTGGGAGTTCCAAACTGTAACAGGTGCGCCGTGTGTGATTGCAGTGTGATATTGTCTGACGATTTTGTCTATTTTTGCTGGTTTTCACGCTTGTTTTACTGGAGTTTTGCACTGCTGTCGGGATGTCACTTTACAGGATTATGCTATTGCTGTGATAGATGTCAGCTGCTATTTCTAAGCTATATACGTTTCAGCACACCTCTTCTTCATCCAATCTCTTACACCAAAAATTCTAATCATTCATAAATTTTGCCGTCAATACATACCAATCACTCGCCAGTAACTGATTTTAGGCCCTATTAAGAACTTTGCTTCTTTTACAATCTGTTTTATGATTATCACCGTTTATGTCTTCGCACCTGCATTTCTATTTGATTTTTTTATTTAAATTTCTTATTCAGCTATTCGGCTATGCAGTCGCAAGTGTGAAATATAACTCAGTGACAGTGATAACTTGCATCCATTTCAGTAGCGCTAAATTCAGAGTAAATTTACCACACGATAACAAGAGTTTAACGTGGACAAAAACAGACTGTGGTCAACTTATTCCGCACACGTAAAAGAATGCAGTACGTGATAATGTTTGACGATTGTGCTAAATTTAGCTAAATTAAATACAACGCTACTGAACGCTTGACACTAAAGCAGGTATAAATGGCGAGCAGATCCAGGCCAAGCTGCACGTAATTTCGTGTGTTACAGTGGAATTGTTTTCATGTGGAGGTTTATTGATTGATTTATTTCAGAAACTGGCAAATGGCATGATACGCCACTGACGCTCTATGCAATAAAGTGAACAAATCACACTCTCAATAGCAAAATGCATAGAAGGTAAAAAGTTAGACACTGAATGCATATAACAACCAAAGGCATAGCCAGAAATTTGCCAGGGGACAAAAGAGGGTGTCTTGCGGGAAGTCCTCCAGCATGGTCCAGGGGCAGAGCCCCGGTGGAGGTCTGGGGCGAAGAACCCAGAAGCCTGAGACACGTGTTGAATATTCGACTAAACAATGCGATACAGTCACAGATCATCACAAAATCCACACTCTTCAGATTTCTTATACACTGAAAAAATTTCCAGCCACGACAGGGGACATGCAAGAATGTCCCGTTGACTACGCCACTGGTAAGAAACCTAATTAAAGACTAACGTATTTCTACAAATTGCGCAACAATAGAGACTAGAGAGTTCTTGAAACACTTTAGACTACTGAATTTTATAATGCCATTTTCAAGGTTGTCAATGGAACTTTCGCTACGTTGCTCTGCTGCCAGTCTTTTATTGATTGCGGCACTCAGCGACGGGTTTGGTCAGACTTTTTAGCCGACCGTACTAACGGTCGCGCTATTGGTACAGTGTTGCGTCCGTCTGTCGTCGTCTGTCGTCGTCTGTCGTCTGTCGTCTGTGACATTATGTATTGTGGCTAAACGGTGCGTCCTAGAGCAAAAGTTACTATTAAGAGCCTATACGAAGTCGTATATGAGAAATCGATTGGTACCAAATTGAATGACCTGACCTTTGTTTGCCTTACATTCGACGTTGAATATCTCGGAAACCGTTAGAGATAGAGGCTTGATTCCAAAGGACCACCAATAGGAAATGACATATGGACTATCAAATGGTCACGTGACCGATGACGTCACGTGACCCCCGAAGGTGCTGTGAAGCAGTACGGTCGGCTATCCTAGCGACAGCTTTGGTTCTCGTTAAATCTATCAGATGCGAGTCATGCGACCCGGTCAACACAGACCTCCGTCGTTGTTCCAGCTTCGTGCCTGGCAGATGGAACAAAAAAATCGTCGCCGTATACGCACGGTTGTTCCGGTTAATTATTCACACGCGCGGCGAAGCGTCGACGACGAACCCGCCGTGCCGGCGAAGATTTACGACCGAGTTCTGTCGACCGTCGACGGCTGTCGCCGTGACAGCGGTCCGGACACGCGCCAGCAACAGAAAGGAGACGCGCGACTTGTAAAAAATGTCGGTCGGCTTTCGCAATTTCGCCGAGTTTGGTTCACTGGCACCAAGGTGCTTCGTTCATCATGCGCGGTGAGTAGGCCAAACGCATTGTGGCAGCAAGAACAGCTCGTCTCGTCCTCGCTTGCGAAGATAACAGTACACTTTCGACTCCGTTCGAGGCTGTCCAACTCTCTTCTGTGTCTCTGTTATTGTCTTTGTGAACTTGTGGACGAAGAAGAGTTCGAAAGACGACGGACATTGGTTTGCCGAAAAAAACTTAAAATTATAAAATGGAAATGTATAAGCGACAGAATGAGAGACTCGGTGCCCTGCATACCACCGGTTGCGTTGATTTCGCCTAGTGTTGCGTTCTGTCAGAAGTTTAGACGGAGTGCAGACACAACAAGTAGGTACGCGGTCAGGTGGCCGCTACGATACGCGGTCCTCCCGGATAATTACAGATACAGTGGCATTAGCATTTGACAAAGCATTTTACGATATGTGTAAAATGCGCCGCTGATCATTTTGGTCTTAGTTTGGCACGAATCGATCCATTTTTCACGAATATATGTGCGAAAACGATTTTTACATTTTCTTTTCCAGTGACGTCGACCTTTTACCTTTAGACCTCAAATTTACTTCCTTAGCTACTAAATTAGAAGTTTCTACGGCTATCGTATTTCGAGAAAATCTGATGCACGGAAGTGAGACGAACGGACGGACAGACTGGTAGACAGACGGACGGACAGGCGGACGGGGTACAACAAACAAGTAGAGCACGGGCTGTGAGACTGCGATACACGTATTGTTCCCCAGCAATCTAGCGGATGGTCACATCATGCTTTGGTCGCCTGTTTGACTGGGCAAGACGTGCAGATCCCAAACATTTCTTTATGTTTGCAGTTGGCTATTCTGTCGACTGCCAGACTTCGCCTATCTAGGCCAGCGAACTTGGAACAAACTAGTCTGCGCGGTCCAGAACAGTATAAACATAATACGCACAAGAGCACTCTGAAAAAAGAACTCACTGTTGACAGAAATTAAACCATAGTGTAAGCAAAAATCAAAATACTGTTGTTACTAAAACGTTTCACCAAAACTACACTGTGTTCAGAAAAAACACCCACTCATATTTTATTTCATATCTCCATGATTTATGTGTGGATTAAGCAAAAATTGCAGTGAATATACTCAAGGAAACGTAGATTCTGACAATATAGAAATTAGATATTCATTGCGGCCGATGACATAATTATGACATCATATTTCTGGCTAAAGTTGGAGCAAGTTTGCAGCACGCGATAAGCTATGAGCCCAGGACATCATTTTTGCGAGTACAGGGTACTTGCTGGTACATAGATGCGGTCGTATCGTATTATGTAGTGGAATTTAAGACAATTTAACACTATACAACTTTTCATTCATAAACCAGATTAAGTTGATCACCACTGATGCGAGATAAGGTTACAGCAGCTGGATGTTGTAGGTGACTCATGCAAACAAATCCACACTTGTGTTGAACAGAAAGGCGGATATTTTGAGCACAAGTTATGACATTTCAATTCATCAGTGACTAAGTAATATTCTTGTTGACGTATGTTAAATAGCTGATTATTATTAAT
>Ga0056114_1000323_pt1 | contig 15429 bp, 6 predicted proteins | sample WorMetHERISLAND1_FD_77005 | JGI IMG/M metagenome (GOLD analysis project Ga0056114, IMG submission 77005) | Marine gutless worms symbiont microbial communities from Max Planck institute for Marine Microbiology, Germany - Olavius loisae HERON... ...
GAAGAAATCATGCCGCTAGCTTTCTTCGTTTTGACACAATACCGGCGCGTGACGGACAGACGGACAGACACGTTGCGATCGCTATAACCCGCGCTAGCATAGCGTCGCGCGGGTAAAAAGCAGATGGACCAAGATGGTCACTAACACTGTCACAGTAGTAGACGTTGCATAAACAATACAAAGTAATGGTGCGCAATAAAATCATAATGAAATAAAAGGATAGAACTAGGCCTAATAACTTTCATTGAATACTACTTATTCATGAACAAGGAAGCTGTGATGGGCATTTTGCAACGATCCTGCTTCTTGACACGCAGCTCTGCGCTGTGTAATTAGGTATTTTCGTTTTGTTAATCCTACGCCCCATAAAATAATAGTGAAGGTGTGGCTGAGGCGATTACGATGTGGGTCTGCCTGATCGTCACCAGAATTAAATACGCGCAGAGCCAAGCAATTTACAGCCACGATCACTGCACGTTGATGGCTAATAGGGAGTCCTGTGCGAGCTTTTCCAAGAACCAATCTTAACCACTCCGAATATGCCGAAAAAGGGGTTTCAAGCATTCTTCCCGTGAATTTTATATCCCGGCAGATATCTCGACACCGGCTCAGCAGGATGATTCGTTACGGCCATCAGTCGATGAACTCTGTCTGTCAATTTCACAGCATAAGCCGATGGGAATGGCAGGGTCCTACTTCTTATCATATAATAAAGTAAAATAAAGCACAGTATACGTCGATTTGTATAGCGCATAATGTGCTATGCGCTCGTGAGATCACTTGTCATATGGGATCACACAGTGTTACCTGCCACCCGACAGAGGTGATTCTCACGCCTTTACCCCGGCATGTTGCCGGTACTCATTTATAGACACCGAAAGGATGAAAGGCTGAGTTGACCTAGGTGGCTGGCTATACCAAGATGGTTTATCCAGAGACGGTCACCCATCCAAGTATTAACGGGGCCCGACGTAGAGTAACTACGTTGATCGAGACCAACGCGCTACCACTAAGCCAGGCCATCAGTCCTCCACCTAAATATACAACATATTCAAATTCAAACGGTTTGACCTGTAGAGCTACGCCTACCGAATGGTAGACGATGAACTTTATGGGTGTACCCAAATTCCACATACAAGGTGGCAAGATTGCGGCACGACAGTCGACATCCTAACATTAGGCCTATGCATTATGCTCTCCGTCACTACGCAACTTGTGGCAGAGACTTATCGTTTCGAGCCATCGGTACAGTACACTTGTTTGCTAAATGACAGCTATACCTGTGTGTACACACGACTTCAAGCTAAGCTTCCGTTTGCCACTGACACGTTCTGTGGAGGTCATTTTCTTAGCACTGCAGCAGGCTTGACTTCCTTTTCTAAGCACATTTGTGAGCGCACCCGGGGTGCAACGATACGAGGTCATTTTTACAACATTAGAGGTGCAGCCTGCAAGGCAATGTGTACAATACAAAGTAACGCTACGCTCTGTTGAGCCGACTCTTGACCTGTGACGCATCGCTGATCTTGTCATCCAAAGGTAGGAATGTCTCCAGTATGATCATATTTTTCATTTACAAAAATTGGTATAGAAGCAAGTAACGTAACTAAGTACTAACCTAATTAGAATAATAAGATACCCAACAGATAATATATTATAGCCTGCTATTGAGTCGTGATCTGGTATATGATATCACAGTTTTGTCAGTCTGTCGTCTGTAACGCGCGTCCACTGTGACTAAACGGTGAAACATGTCCGCAGTGTTTCTCTGACAGCTTGGGAACTCGGTCACTTGTGAACTCACTGAGGAGAAATTCTTACAGATGTGCCACGCAGATAGTTGTAGGAGTTAAACAGAAGCGGTGTCTATACAGCTGGACGTAACGCTCGCTTTGCTCAGCAACAGCTGGACTTCTGTAATAATGAAGTGAAATATGCATTAACATAAACTAGATATTGTGTGGCCGACCACTCTTGCGGATCCAGGGGGCCAATAGTCAACGTGGCCCACTACCAAAATATTGACATAGCCACAGGAACACTTGTAAGTCTATTTATCGACTGACATTGCGCGACACGTCCTACATTAATTTTTGTTCATGTATGCTTCCTTGACATTGTCTTAATATTAGAATATAACATTAATAAATTGAGCGGAGTAGGGCGGCATAGGCTATATGCAACATAGACAATTCCGGAAACTATGGCCTGAACATAGCTTAGAATGTCAAACAAACAAAATGATTTATTAATAATTCAGTATAGGTTTACATCAACAATAGAAAAAAGTGTTCTCTGCAGGAAAAAATACATTTCACGCTTTTCCCGAAAATTGCATTACGGATTGGTTCACGATTCACGAAAAGCCGCGTGGACAGGACAAGGCGTTACTTTGTGGTATTGGTAATACGCTTGATAATAATTACGTATAGGGCGGCCTGGCTTGGCCGCCAATTCATAGGCACCAAATGAACTGGTCAGTGGGTTGCACTCGTATACACTCATCGGCGTATATTGCATATCGGCTACAATGCAACTATCAATGTTAATTTTGCCGGTACTTCCCGCATGATTGCTGAAGGTCGCCCGGGTGACCTGTTGGCCTATTCATTCACTCACTCATTCATTTATTCATGTGTTTATTATAAGGCTACGCCGTAGCAGCACGACAAAAAATAGGCTACAGAAGTCAGGGATTTATTTCGTTCTTCGTACATTCATTGTTGGCTTTCGTAAAACGAAACAGTGAGGCGCTGTGCCATTCACGTGGTCACGCGTACTTCCTAGTGAATCGAGTGAATTCGACGAAGCTCCCGTTCCCATTGTTGTGTGGCGAGTTCAGCGATCATCGTAAACTACCTACATGCTATGTACAGTGTATAGCCGCGGGTCACAGACTGTCTTGTTATAAGCACACGCGAGGTTGTTCCACACATTACAACACGTCGAGTAGCCTAAGACGTACACGCGACAGATTACAGATCATATATCTCATTCGTAATAAGTGGGTACATTTCGATTTTCAACGTTTTCTAATTTCTGACATAGACTAATATATCCGTTCGGTGTATACCTTTGCTGAGATATCGCTTCTACTGTTTGTTTTATACGGTGAGCTGTGAATTTTCTATACGCGTAAGCTTATTGCAGTTTTAAAGCATAAATTCCTACGTTTGAAATTTCTTCTAATGTCTTCTTTCTTTCACTTTTTGTGTTCGCCGCGAAACTGTAACACCGTGAGTCAGAAAAACAGGCCACTTGATGTTTTATCACATCTTTGACAAAATGCGAATCGATTTTCAATATTCGTTCACGAGAAGATTCTTGATTAATGTAACGGTAATGAAGACTCACTTCACCTGGAATGCGTTGCTACACCACCTTGTGAATGTTAAAGATTTAAAAAATGCTAGCTATTTGCACAGCATACACAATAAACTGCTGCATATATTCCAGTTTTTATTAGCCGACCGTACTAACGGTCGCGCTATTGGTACACTGTTGCGTCCGTCGTCTGTCTGTCTGTCGTCGTCTGTGACGTTATGTATTGTGGCTAAACGGTGCGTCCTAGAGCAAAAGTTACTATTGAGAGCCTATAAAAAGTCATATATGAGAAATCGATTGGTACCAAAATGAATGACCTTGATCTTTGTTTAGAGGTCGTATCAAGGTCACGTCAACCATTGCATTACATTTGACGTTGAATATCTCGGAAACCGTTAGAGATAGAGGTTTGGTTCCTAAGGACTACCAATAGGAAATGGCATATGGGCTATCGAATGGTCACGTGACCGATGACGTCACGTGACCCTGAAAGGTCAAACTCGTGACCCCAATACACTTAGAGTGCAATATCTCGAAAACGGCTGGATTTAGAGTCTCCGTTCCGAAGGACCACCAGTAGGAAACGGCATGTGGGCTTTCAAATGGTCACGTGACCGACGACGTCAGGTGACCATGAAAGGTCAAACCGTATAATAAAATATAACCGTATAACCGTATAAACCATAACTCGTGACCCCAATACGCTTTGAGCGCAATATCTCGAATACGGCTGGAGATAGAGACTCCGTTCCAAAGAACTACCAATAGGAAATGGCATATGGGCTATTAATTGGTCACGTGATCGATGACGTCACGTGACCCCCAAAGGTGTTGTGAGGCAGTACGGTCGGCTATCCTAGCGACAGCTTGGCTTCTTGTTATACTTCATTACACTTATGCGAAAATATTTGTTTCATTTTTATCTTTTTACCCACTGGTGGTTATTATAGTCATCCCTGAAGTGTCTGGAGGACTTTTTGTCTTCGGCTAAGACAGAAGACAGTGACCAATTGAGGAAAGGCGCACATGTCTGTTGGTTGACATTTGTGATAGTGAAAGACATTTTAGCAGTTTAATACTGATTCAACAGACATACTGCGTCAGCTGAAATGCTTTGCTGACAGTGATATTATTTTATGTGCATGTAGTTTAAACATCTTGAAGTTTTCCGTTAGACCACTAACACGATATCTTCAATGTTGTTATGTTATCTGCATCTGCAGTTTGAATTTTGGATAAATGTTGATTTAAAAACTACTAAAAGCGTTATAATTATGAACAGATGTTCACGTAACTCTTATTGAATTGTATTAAATTTTTATATGAAGTTTATTAGTTATAATAATCTAATTAGTAAGAAATCGGTTTATTTTTAAATTACAAAGGTACTGTAGCAACAAAGTAGAGGCGAGGTGGAAATATTTCATAGTCTCGTGAAATTTCCTTGCGAATCTGTTGGTGAAAGAATTTTTAAAATTTATCATTTTCTACAGTTATCTATCTTTAATTTGAGCTCAGTTCTTTGTCCCTAAAATCTGCTATTGGTCTGTCATGTCTGTTAATCGTTTGCCCTGCATCCAACGGAGAGCAAGCAATCGCCAGGCGCTGGTGGGCTACGGTACAGCCGCGCCGGCGGGTAGTGTCATTTTGGTTCGAATTTTCTCAAAATTTCGCATCATTTTGCAGATTTGGGAGTAGGGACAATGTAAAAACCTTCAAGTAAATACCTTGCGGGTATTTATTTACCTGGGTACTTACCAGTTTTGCCTCCCAATTACCAGTTTTGCCTCCCAAATTGGGAGGCTAAACTGGTAAATGCCAGGTTTTTACGTTATCCCTAATATGTACATGAATGACTCGTTTTCCTGAACACTACAAAGTACTGTGAGACTTAAACGACTTATAGTTGTATGCATGTTATATTATCTTCCTTACTGTGATAAACTCAAACAAATTAACTGATATTGGGCAAAAACACTTTCAATCAAGTGTAATTATTAACAACGTAAGTCTTTGCTATAAATTAAAACTTTTAATTGGTCATAATCTGTTCCACATACCCAAGTACGTTTGTCAAGTAGTGTTAAATGCTTTCTTACTTACTTACTGAACGGAACTATAAATTTACTTAACTCTCGCAAGCTAATATGAATGTAGAAGATGAGGTTATGCGAGTTTGAGAAAGAGAAACTGATGCATTGTACATCAATCTGATGTGATGCAGTGTTATTTTAGCACAGTTCCTGCAACGTACGAGGCCCTAACGGTGTTGAATTAGCCTACAGCGCAATTGTAGACCTATAAATTATCACCTGAAACAATTAGAACTATATTTGTCAAATAAATATAATTAACTAACTATCAATTTCGTATTACGATACGATAGAAGAGTTTGACGTAGACTCAAAAGCTGAGTGTAATCAGCTTAATCTAGCACACGAAACTAAAATAAAATTTAAACGCCAGTGCTTACTTAGTTCAGTACGTCATAGGTTCAAGATCCGTGAAGCATGTCCGGAAGGAATAAGAGTGACTATGGAGGAAAGGATTTTTGTGAAAGAGATGAGTTTTAAGTCTGGAGTGGAAGGTAGAGGCAGTGATAGATGATGAGAGCGAAGGTGATGACTGTGATGAGGTGATGTGCGCAGGATGAGGTGAACCAGAAGGATAGTGAACAGAATGAGGTTGACGGAATGAAGAAGGGAGCTGATTCCAGAGGTATAGGGTAATGAAAAAGAGCTTTAAAAATGCAAATAGCCCGTAATCTATAACATTGTTCTAATTTGGCACGTCTAATGCCATCTGCGTATTTAAAAAAACAGCTGCGTGGTAGGTCATAGTCCATAGTAATACAGCTGAGCTACAGCTTAATTACATATTTGGCTTGCATTAGTGACGTTCACCGCTGCTGTGTTGTAATTTGGAAGGTTACTGCATGTAGTCTAAAGGCCGCAACCCACATAGGCGAACTAGTTAGAAACTAGTTGGAAACCCGGGTTGCGAACTAGTTGCGAACTAGTCCAACTAGTTTCCAACTAGTTCGCCTAGTGGGTTGCGGCCTTAAGTGAAAGCGTGCAGGGATTGTCCGGCACACATAAGCTCCTGTACAGTACACGTATATCCAAATGAAAGCAGATAAAACACCAAGTCATCGAATGATGAGTTCAGAAACGAAACAAGCATTGCTGTGATCTGAATGATATGCCTATTGCCTACACGTCTACTGTTAAGGCGGGTTTGCTATTTACGATGACAGACGGCGACCTTGACGTGTCGTCGCCTAACGACAGGTATTCACAATTGTATCTATAGTCTGTCTCACCCTGGATGGGTTTCTCGTGTGAAAGAATTTGAATCGTCTTGCTCTTTGAAGTGCGGGATCGTGCGTGCCTACGACACTTTGCTATTCGCGTTTCTCAGCACCATAAAACTCCTATGTCAATTAGCCTTAAAAAACAAGAGATAAAAACAGACCAAAACATAGCCTACAATCAATACAAATGATAGATACAACCAGGCAGACACTGCACTTATATTTGCTCTAGAGACACAAATAAACCAATTACAAGTTTGCAACAAACGAGCATTAACTAGCAGTTAAAACGCAATACTCCAGCGATCGTTAGAACTTATCTTAATAGTTCGCGTGCGTCAATCATCTTTACAAAAAATGTGAAATGTTTAGTTATAGCATAATGTAACATTATATAAATATACAAATGCGTTTAGTTTCTTTTTAATTTTATGTTTCTGGTGACACTGCATGTGTCAGCTGCAGTTTGACGCACGTCTGATATTTAGTATCATGCATATCGTATTGCATTATGTGTCTCAGAAAAAAACGCAGAGGAAACGGAGAAAAATACAGTGACTTTCAACCTTAGGCCCTACTACTTTTTTTAGCCAACATCCGTTGATTTTCCACTGAATTGCTTCGAAATTCAAGATTTAAAAACTATTTAAAAACTACTGGTAAGCGAAAGCTGATATGACTGACGACGACGTTGGCCGTTGTCTGCTTAAGTTTCCTCTATTACCGCGGGATACATACTACTCACCCCGACGGTATTATTACCGACCGACGATATCTTATATCATCCAGGTGGGATCGATCAGGTCGTTAACCACGGTTTTACCAAAAAACCTCATCTCCTGCGTCTTTATTTTTGTCCTTTGTGCGAACAACGCTACTCGATGATCGATCAATGGACGATGCAGTGATGATTAATAAAGAAAACACTCGCTTGCTTATAGTTAAATGCATCAAGAGAGACCCGCATTATCAGCGACAGTATTGTCGCTCACTAAATGTATTTTTCAGCGATATGTAGATTATATTGATTTTGCTGGGCGTACCCGTGATGGCCGTGAAGACATTTATATGGCCTATAACACAAGGACTGCACACTTGAAAGCAATCCGCTCCGATAAAATACGCGAAGCCTTCAGCCTTGTTGATCCAACAAGAGAATGACTGTCTAAAAAGTAGGCCTACTCATTTCTGATGTTAAAATGTATTCCATAATATCTGTAAAATGAGCTGATGATCAGTTGGTTTTGGTTTGACGCAGATCATCCAATCCATTTGTGATAAATAAATGTGTCAAGAACGATTTTAACATTGACATCCCAATGATTTTGACCTATGACCTTTCGTCCTCACTTTCGAATTTCTCGGAGATTTTGGCCGTAGCATGATGTCATGTTAATTTCACGATGATAACCTTTCAGGAACGATTGAAGAATTGTCGCGTTAACAAACATCAAGACAGACAAACAGATGGACAGACAGACAAAAACACACACAAACAGACAATACTAAAAATGTCATATTCGCTATGTTATCACTCGGCGGATGAGGTTTCATTATTTCTGAAACTGAAACTAAAAACGTTGATCACTTGAGCCGGAAGTTTGTATGTTGATGTAAGTTTATCAACAATTCAGTTTTATTTCATTTAGGATTCATTACTGACGTAGGTGAGACCTGCTCTTCAGTATTTGTCGCTCGTACGCATGTAAAGCTGTACAAAGGGCGATACAGTAATGACAGTCTTTGCGGCGTCCTGTCGGTTTGCTGTTTGAACAAGGGTCAGAGTAATTTGGCAAATGGCGACGTCGCTCTGCTCAAATGTCGTATGCAAAAGAAGTCTTGTCGATATCTTCTATCATATTCGCCAGGTGGCAGCACGCGTTGCGAAGTTGGTTGTATTTGAGACCCTTATTTCGGGGAAGGGGAGGGCGTGGGGAGTCACCGATGGTACCATTCGAAAGAGCGATGATGGTTTCCTATAGGCTCTCGATTGTGACCATTGCGCTATCTCCAACCATTCGGCCGCAATGCCATCGAACGTCTCTGACGCTCAAATCTACCATCAGAATACAGTGGGCGAAAATGGCGATTTTCAACTCTATACGAAAATATCACGCAAGCGGCAAATAATATGGCCACGATAACTATTAACCATCAGTAGGAAGTCGCATAGCCTATCGTTGATTTGTAGATTTCCTTGCCAAGGGCCTTCGTACACGTACTGCTGTCGCGCGCTTATTTGCGTCAGCCGGTGACCGGCTTTCTTGTTCTAACCCAAAATGACCATGTTGGGTCGTTTGTGGCCAAATTTGGAGAGGAAGGGGTTGACCAATGTAAGCCAAATTTTAACGCGATCTGGGACAGACTTGGGGCTGTCGTACTCGTATGCACAAGAAATCATATCGCTACCTTCTTCCGTTTGGGCACAGTGCACGAACGTGCATGACAGACAGACAGACAAACAGACAAACAGAGAGACCACAGAACAGTAACATCGATATCAATAGATGAAATCGCTTTCAGCGATGTCGCCTAAAAATTAATGAACTAACCGTTAAAATTAGTGATTAATTCGAATAATTTGACAAAAAGACAATAAATTTTCTTATAAATATTCTTACATTGTAGAAAACTTATGGAAAAATATGGAAAAGGTAACGAATTATGTAGCTATACTATATGATATTATGCACAGTTAGCATCTTGTACTGTCATAGTAAAATAACAGCCAGTTAAATATTTTAAACAAACTGTTATAATTAATCGATTAAATTTTTAATAGCTACAATGCGCAGAGTTACTTGTTTGTCCAGTTTATGACAAATATATTAATGTAGTGTTATACTTATAGCTATGATTTTGTATAGGCCTAATAGTATTTTTCGATGTTTTCTGTCTTCTGTTTTAAGGAATTACGGAAGTGGCTGTTCGAGTCTTTTTTTGTTCTCGGTAAGTAGGATTGACAAATACCAATATTTACGCGATGTCTATTGCCTTCAGTCAAAGTCACGATCTCGCTGACCACTCCTTACAAAAATCGAAACATAAGTTTTTGCAGTGAGCGACAAACATTGCTGTAGTCGGCAATGAGTCTAGCAATAAAAGGTCTTCGAGTGTTTCGCTATGTGAACTGAACTTCCTCGTGCGACGCTCAATGAACAGTTGCAGAAGTAAGCTCTCAGGTATAATAAGAGCTGTCAGAGAATCGCTATTATATTAGGCCTAGTAAGCTATTATTTTTTTTTTCTAAATGTACTCCTCGCACAACCGTACGCGCATAAAATGAAAGAACGAAACAAGATATAGTTGATAATGTAATGTATTCTGGACTGCCTACGCCTATGTGAAAATAGTTTCCTGTACTGAACTAAGTGGGCTACTGCGTTTGTATGTTTTAGTTCCTTCTTTTATATATTTTTTATTTACGTGTGCTGGATTAAGCTGATCACATTCAGCTTTTGAGTACACGTTAAACTCTTCTGTCGTATCGTATCGATCTATCATATCGTAGTGTAATATAGTGCAATACAACATAATATAACATAATGTGATGTAATGTAACAAAAATATAGCTTTCTGTGTTAAAATACAACAACATTTAAATACACATGGTCATAAGTAGCAGCAAATCAGTCAGTGGAAATTAAAGGCTAAGTCGAAGGGATATATTTTCAGTCAGGGTTTACAAACTGCTAGTTATGCACATTCAAGAAAAAAATCCAGTTTGAGATATCCAAAACACGAGGAACTGTAAAGGCCGCAACTCACTAGGCGAACTAGTTGGAAACTAGTTGGAAACCCGGGTTGCTAACCCGTTGCGAACTAGTTGCGAACTAGTTCGCCTAGTGGGTTACGGCCTTAAACGGCAAAGTTTGCCTGAGAGCGGCTGGAGTTGATGATCAAGGCGACTGAGATGTGATCAGGTTTAGCTGCTGCTGCAGGCCAACAAAGTCGTCATTGCCATCGCATGTTAATGATAGAGAGTCTGTGGTATACAGTAGTTCTCTCGCGTGGCGTGAGGAGGTTGTTAATTGGGAATGGGGCTTTAAGCGATTACTTCTAGCTTAAGATCTGTTGCAATATATTCTCATTCCTCTCCCAGCTATCAGAACAAAACGTTTTATATCTTCAGTTCAGTATTTCCTTTTAAACTATAAATAAACTGGGTTCATTTCCCTCTATGATACATTACCGGATTTGTCTCAGCATTGTTGAATTCCATTTCTGTTTAATGCTTTTATTTAGAACGTTTAGTCATGCAATCTCTATGTTTATATAATTTGGTGTTGTGCAATTTAGCGGTTTCATACTACTATCGAAACAATAAACTTGACCTCTGTGCTTTTCTGTCGTCGAGCGCAAGCCAGTGGAGGCGTGGTACTGCCTGGTGCCAGTGGACACTGCACACGTATAGCTGCAGATTGCTGGCGAGATAAATATTTGACTAATTTAGTTCTAATTGTTTCAGGTGATAATTTATAGGTCTACAATTGCGCTGTAGGCATACTTCAACGCCATTAGAGCCTCGTCTACATTCACAGTTCAGACGCAGGAACTGTGGAAAACTAACTGCATCAGACTGATATACAGGGTAGCCCAAAAAGTAAGCCACAAACTTTTGTCCATATATCTTTGCTAAATATTGACTGATTTTCAAAATTGTTTCACTGGCGCATTCTGTTGGAACTTTGTAATAAAGTGGTCACTAAACATTCCACCACACCTTAACTGCGTTGCTGCTCTACCTTGTGAAATATAAAATCTGTAAAATCCATCAGTATTTGGTGGAGATATGAACAAGAGTTTGGAGCTTAATTTTTGGTCCGTCATGTAACTTAAATTATGTTTAATTTTATATACACTTCCGGTGTTTGTATACATACGAAGACGATACAATCGTACAGGATGTGCCAAAATTAATCTCCAAACTCTTGTTCATATCTTCACGAAATACTGATAGATTTTACAGATTTTATATTTCGCAAGGTAGTGTAGCAACGCAGTTAAGGTGTGTTGGTACGTTTAGTAACCACTTATTACAAATTTTATACAGAATGCGCCAGTGAAATAATTCTGAAAATGGGTCAATATTTAATTTGGCAAAGATGTGGACAAAAGTTTGTTCCATACTTTTGGAGCTACCCTGTACAGTTTTACTTTCTCAAACTGGCATCGCCTCATTGTCCGATCCGCATGCATTGTTGTGACTTTTGATCCCTGGACAATAAACGTGACGGATTTGCATCGAAAAGATACGGACACGAATGCAACAATTTACTGTTTGGGGTGGCGCTTATCGTCTCCATCCATCGGGCAGATACACTTGTTTGTAATGTACAAGTAGCGTGTTTTATTGTAGAATGTCGGTAACATCGCCTTGGAGCTACGTCGCCGCCGCCGCCGGTAAAAAAACGAGAGAAAACGACAGGTTGAAAAGGCGGCGAGAACAGAATCGTCTAGCAGCACAGCGCAGTCGAGATAGGCAGAAGAATCTTACTACTCAGTACCTCAAGGTAAACGTCATCCGCAGCCTTCAGACTTAAAGGGGCGACTCCAAACTTTTGGTCTACGTAAGATGCAACAGAATGGTTCACGCTAATTTCTGTTTTAAAACTTGCACTAGAAAAATTTGTAGAATCACTTAGACATGGACGTGGGTTGGGTTCAACCGAGGGTCGGGTGGGGTTGGGTTGGGTTGGGGCAGGCGAGAATAATTTCGAAAAATCCAACAGCAGCCGATAGAATGTTTGACACCAGTCACCAGCTTTCATCATATCGGCACTTTTTGATTTAGCCTATCAAAATCTAATCGGTGTATATTCATTATATTCAGTATGCTGACGACTGGAACTGCGAGCTGATGGATTGGTGTGCTATTATATTAGTCACCTGAGTTACAGTTAATTTTCTGTCATTCGCATTCATTTTGTTTCACGTTGTTTTTACAATTTTGAGCATGACAGTTGCAGAAAGTAGCGACATGTAGGCTACACTTTAGTCATCTGGATGAATTCGATGGGTTGGGTTGAGAAGAATGGACCCATGTCCATGTCTGGAATCATTCCTACCAGCGACGTTTTGAACTCACAACGCTCCACAGACACTAGAGTGTGAATTGTCAAAATATAGCAAGAGAGAGAAGAGGTATATACCGCGGTGTACTGTATACCCCTCCACGCGGGGTGTTAAGTCTGACATTATAGACATTTGCAAGGCTGCTGTGTCAGCCCACTTAGGGGGCTGGATATTACACGAGCAAGGTGGAGGGCTGGCAAAGTAGCAGGTGACTCAACCATCTTCCAAACCCGCTCCGCCAACTTGCACCCTAACAGGCCCTTAGTTCCCTGGAAAGGGGACATATCTCCCCAGATCCTTACATCTCGCTACCTTCGACATATGGTTTACTCCTAACTTCATAAAGTCTTCATTATTATTATTATCAAACTTAGTGCGTGTGCTTTTTGCGGCGTATATGTTATTACAGTTTACGTGCTAAACGTATAAAGAGTTTTTGTACAATTACAAAAATTACAAGGTGTTCTTAAGTGAGCCGTCCGTCATTCTTGGAGGATGTGAACGGAAACTTTGTGTGCATGACGCTCGTTTCCTCAATAAATACATGGATAATAACACGTTTCTACTAGCTGTGCACGTTTCATGAAAGTTAATAGGAAGAATTCGTTGACTCATTGACTCCTTCTGTGTTAACACTGAAATACATTTCCAAGAAATGCTGTATACATATTCTGCTGATAGCATCTAAAGTCTGCGTGAATCGATACGTCGCGTATTCATTATTAGCGGTAAGACGTTTTATGCAGAAATTGCTAGTGCGGAAACGCATGTGCTGGCTACAATATGCAGCACAGGTGGACAGACAATAAAAGGTGCGCCTGCACGTGGTAATCATAAATCATAATCTACCGAAAATTTCTGAAACGTTCGCGAAACTTCCCTTGAGGCATATAATTATCTCCTCACCAAATTTGGTCGCAATTCTCCAAGAAGTGGCGGAGACTCGCTGAAACACATGTCTCTGATAGGCCTAATGGCTCGAGTCGTCGTGTGCGTCAATAGTGCACTCAGCTTATCAAACACTGTCTATAGTAGGCTCGAGTTTTTGAGGTCTTAAGTAAGTAAGTAAGTAAGTAAATAACGAATTTATAACGCGCGAAAGATTTGGTAAGAGTGGAGCGGGATAACTCTCGATTCTTGCTCAGAAGATTCAGGTAGATGACACCGGTTCACTGGATAGATTTATAATTACAGATTATCAACTGCGGTTTGTGCTTTAAAATTAAAACGGGACGCTTAAAGACTTTAAGAACATTCCAAACACCAGCATCGCGCGGTTTATATGACGTAGGCTATACCTGTCTGTCTGACCTCATCACAAATCTTCCAATTCGAAGATGTTTGTGTACCACGTTGTCCGCTGGCTCTTGTAACTTACTACAAATACCACGCGTCTTTGAACAATTAATGACCGTGCGTTTTGTGTTGTGACTAGGCCTACTGGCTGCACGAACCTCGAACACTAACCACCAGCAGTGACGTCCTCAATAACTTGTCAACTTTCAAACTCAAAACTCATCTCTTCTCGGTTTCTTTTCCTGGCGTTTGATCCACACTTCATACCTCGCATTTCAAGCATTTGTTCAGTTGAAATGTTTACGTACGTGTGTGTATGTAAGACAATGTGCTGACGATTGTATACAGGAATGTCAGACGCTCAACAGCTGCAACACAGAGTTACGGAGACAAATCCGAGAGTTGACCGAGATGCGACAGCAACTGTCTGACCTGCTTGACGCCCACCTGGCACAGCATCATCCCGGCTGCAGCGCCGAGCTACCTCTGCCGTCGTCACCGTCGTCCCTTTCGTCGACCATTGCCGTCCAAACAGCCACGACCTCCACCACCAGAGTTCCCATCACCACCGTCGAGTCGCACCAGCAATCGGACGATGCGACCCAGTGGTACCTCGCATGGGCGTAAACCGGGTCGAGTGTCTTGGATGCATGAAAGGCTGGATTCACCCGTTTCTTCATGTACAGTGAAAACATTTAGCCTAAAAGACGCCATGCACCAGAGCAGAAAACACGTTTTCTGTACCACAGAACATTTCTTTACGGACTGCCTTCACGGATCTTGAACCTGTACCGAACTAAGTGGGCACTGGCGTCTGTTTGTTTTGGTTTATTTTCATATTTTTTTCTGGCCACGTGTGCTAGATTAAGCTGATCACACTCAGTTTTCGAGTCCACGTTAAACTCCACTATCGTATCGTATCGTATCGTATCGTATTATACATAGGCTGATTAGTGTCGAAATCTATACATTTGAAATACATTCCGACAATATTGAAAAATACCAAACTGTAGGAATAATTTGCATATTTTTCGCCGTTATGGCACTGTGTCGTCGTGCAACATACAAACGGAGAAACATTCATCTTGAACGTCCGCATTATGCATACGCGTCGCGCAGTAATAAATTACGCCTTAAACGAATTAGATACCCCAAAGTTGTTAAAACACTTTCTATTGCAATGTCGAAGCTGCAGTGGACATGAAAAGGAGCTGATGACGTGGACCAATCTGTTAGTATCTGCATGTCTCTGATCCTGAGCTTTACGACTATTATTTGTCTTATCACATGGGCAGTTACGTAAGCAGTCTGTTCAGTTTAACAATGCCAGGTCACTACCCACCTTAGTTTTGTTTGGTGTGCCACAAGGGTCGGTCCTTGGACCGATCCTTTTTCTTCTGTACACTGCAGATCTGCTGCGA
>Ga0056114_1000324_pt1 | contig 15422 bp, 5 predicted proteins | sample WorMetHERISLAND1_FD_77005 | JGI IMG/M metagenome (GOLD analysis project Ga0056114, IMG submission 77005) | Marine gutless worms symbiont microbial communities from Max Planck institute for Marine Microbiology, Germany - Olavius loisae HERON... ...
AGTCGCATGTGAGCTTTCGATTGACACCAAGATTGATGACCTTGGATGACCTTGAACTGCTGTAAGGTCAAATTTTGTCGTGATTTCGCGATTTTGGGAGGCAACAACGGCTAAATGAGTACAGATAGACCCGTAATGTCTGCAACAAAATTGTAGCCCACTAAAATGTACTTTTCATTGGCGTATAGATTATATTGATATCGCATTGCGTTCCTCCGCTAGGGAGCTTCAAACAATGGTGGGATGGGGAAAACAAGCTATTTTCGAGCTGCGTCAATATCTCGAAAACGGCAGGAGATACGTACAAAGTTACTAGTACTGAATAATAGGAAGTTACATATGCGCTTTCAAATGGAACCAAGATCGATGACCTTGGATGACCTTGAACTGCTATAAGTTCGAATTTTTGGAGAATTTCGCGGGATTTTGCAGATTTAAGAGGCAACAACTGCTAAACGAATGAAGATAGACCCATATTATTAGCGACAGCATTGTAACTCACTGAAGGTACTTTGCGACATCATGTTACTTGCGCTGATTTGCCGTAGATTTCTTCGCTAGGGGCCTTCATACGCGCACTGCTGTCGTGCGCTTACCTTAGTGATAGCTAGGCTTTCTTGTTTTATGTCTGTGTTTGTCATACTCGTCAGTGTTATCAGTCAAAGGGGCTGACACATTGAACGTATGTAAATATTGTTCTGGATATCATTCTAGCCATTCCCGTAATGGTGAAAAGCTTAACTCTGGCACCTAAGATGGTGTACTAACTAGCAGACAAGGATATCAATGTTTTAGCTTCTGCAGCAAAGGATTCTGGGATCACTTAGTACGACCAATCACAAGCAACAGTCAGCCAATCACAACATCACTATACACCTGTCGGCCATATTAGGTTGCAGATATCGGTGGCTAGACTTTCAGCAGCTAGTGCTGATCCTGTGGGCTGACACATCACCTGGTGACCTCACTGTCTGAGTTTTCTCATGCTGATATGTTGGCAGAACTCCTGAAAAAATACTGCATCGGGTGCTAAATATACAGTTGGACTAGGAAAACTCTGATTAGTAATTACCCACCATCTCAGACTGACATAAAGACACTCATGTGCTTGTTAACATAATGGCTGTTGGTTGTCAGGGGCAGTGATGGTGCTGGCGACATGATTCATCCGTGTAAAATGTCAGACTCCGTCACCGATGAATCATCTGTGCTCAAACATGCCACTGCTGCGCTGGTAGGTTTTGTAATTTCAACGTATACAGTATTCTGTCATATTTGACAGAATGTTGGAGATTTATCATACTGATGGTCCTGTGCATGCCGCAGGAGCTGTAGAATAGACCCAATTCATTTCCTGGTCGGAGGTATAAAAGGCTCTTAAACCAGGCGTAAGTTTCATTTGGTTTACTTATTTATTGAACTGAACTGTGCACTGCTGGTAGTTTTCTTGCATGGTTGTTTGGTCATTGTGTTGTTCTCGATTGTACTTGAGTTTAGTTTGTGGGTGATTTGTACCAGTCAAGAGACAACTGGGAAGATCGTCTCTGAAATGATATATAATTAGAGGTTATCACATGTCGCCTCGGGCCGATATCGACGCTCGAGCTTGAAATACGGGCCGATGTGAAAAAGGCCGTGTTATAACCTCTTTATCATACGATTGAACTCATTTAAGTGGATAGGGTAACTGTTTGTTATGATCAGTCACAAACATGTGATACACGACAACAAAATTTTGTTAAGTACATTCACCCAGTAGTGCCCACGAAACTATGCTCTGCAGCTTTTGTGTTTTAACTTTCGAGTTTGTGATGTGTGACTTGTAAGTAACTTGTGGAATTTTTCTTGTGAAAGTTACTCGTGCAAGTGATCTTCTGAATTATTTTGTACAAAATCCGTTATAAATTACCAAACTGGTGTCTCCGTAACATGCTTTTGTCTATCCCAATATTCTATATGGATTGGAGGTGTATGGCAATACATATGTTTCATATTTAGACAAGTTAACAACACTGAATAGTAAAATTCTTCGCATATTACAGAAAAAAGGTCGCTGTTGTAATGATTGTCTGTATAGGCAGTATGACACCCTCCCTCCATACCAAGTTTTGAGATTTGTGCACACGATGGTATTTATTTCATTTAGTTCCAATGATATTTCATAATTATTTTACTCTGAGCACTTCAGTTCATAATTATAGCACTAGACAGTCGGTTATTAAACTTTAAAGGTAGTCAACTTTGGAACCAACTACCAAAATATCTAATTAATATAAAGTCACATCAATTATTCAAAAAAAAATTACGGTATTACTTAGCATATAATCCATTATAAAACTACCAAAAAAAATTTCATGTTATATTGGTTATCTAGCTACTGTATTAAGACTATTATAATTATTGTATAAAAAAGGTGGTAGTGCTCATGGCCTGTTGCACCTGCACACTGTTTTTTTTGTTTGTATTTTGTTTATTGTATCATAGTATTATTTGTGGACATTTTTTTTACTTGGGCGGCCAGTAAGTGAGCTGTAAGGCTTCTCTGGCAGCCCTCCGATTGTATGGCTATTTTTGTGATATTGTGTCATGTTATTATCGGAGAATAAATATGATGATGATGATGAAGAAACTTTCAGATCATTAGATGTCATTAGTTTATTTGGCATCTGCTGTGGCATTTCTAGCCTACAGCGGGTGGCGCTGTAGTTGCTACACAGTGAATAGGCTAATCGTCTGCTGCGGGGCGCGTGCGTTCAGTGGCGCAACCAATCAGAGATGCGGGTGTCAATGATGTTTTGTATATGCAACCAATCAGAGACGCGCATATGTTAGGCCTATTACTTGCATATTTTGCGTAAATTGATATCGCATGTCGTCATGAACGCCCGCATCAGGCCCGTCACTATGCTTATATCAGCCCCGCGGCAAGCGACGGATGAGGGCTGATACAGCTCGATCATGTGATAATTTGTCAAACTGGTCGTTAAATGCTGCTGAACATCAACACATTGCAACGCTGCAACTTAGCAACTAGCAAGTTAAGCAACAAAGCCTATCACAACTGTAATGAAACTTGCGATACTGCACAATGCCTATCAAGGCTGTCAATCAGCTGTTGTCATAGAAATAGATTTCTGTGGCTGATGTCAACATAAACAAACCAAAGATGGATGAGGAGTTGTTTGGCTGCTACGAGCGCACTGGTAATCGAGCACATTGTATTAAAGAGATGACAGAAGTTAGGGCAAAAACGAGCATTATTGATGTGTTCCATATTCAGAACGTTATTGAACGTAACGTGTTGTGCATCGTGAGATAACATTCATGACGGTTTATGTCGTACTTTGGGCCACAGAAAGCCGGCTGGTGAAATGAAAGCCCTGGAAGTGAGCTGTGCTTGCCATAGTGAGTGAGTGAGCGAGTGAGCAGTTTGTTAACGGCACTTCAGCACATTAAGGGCTATATAGTGCCATTCAGATAAAATAACAGGAGTGTGCTTGCTGTAGCAGTGTCAGTTTAATGAATTGTACAGTCCGTGATATGCTGTTTTTGTTGCAGAATTTCTCCCGAGTGGCAGACACTTCAGTGATGCAAGTCATCAGTGAGTCGTCGGCCGGCCGAGGTGCGTCTGGTGTGGAAGCTAGCGGTCCAGGCTCGGCCGCCCAGATGCTTCCTGCAGTCTGGTCCACAGCAATGATCACTCCACACAGCATCGCAGATACTATGACGACTCCTCTGACCTCACGCATCACTCTGGCGCAGCTGCAGCCGACACGGCCGGTATCAATCACAACCGATGTGTCACATGAGCTCAAGTGTGGTGTGACGAATTTGTCAACGGCTACAGTGGACGGATCGGCAACGACGACGACGTATGGACCAATGCAGATCAGCGCCCAGGTCCTGTCGCTGCCTCGCAGTATAACGAACTGCTGTAACCTGTCACGGCCGCTGACGCTCTGCTACGCCGGACGACAGGTCATCGTTCCACCGAGTTGCATCGTCCTTGGCTCTGAAGGCGCAAAGTTGCTGCTTCCTCCGCAAACCGTCGTCCCAAGCACGCCACTTCCCGATCCCATCAACCTAAGCGCCGACGGCGACGACAGTATTTCCTGTACTGCAAGTGTTGCCCACGACAAATCGTCGCCATTGCTGATGCCTTCGTTACCGTCTAAAAGTGAATCTGCATTAGAAACTGTAGCGTCTGAGAAAAGGGCCAGTTTGGTGCCATTGTCAGCTGAGTGCAAAGAACCAGCGTCTGAACAGATGACAGAATCAGAGAGCAGTGAGACAAAGCCTTCTTGTCTCTCAACAGTATCAGTATTCTCAGCTGAGGACCAGGAAGACCAGTGCAAAGAGGTCAACATTGGCCGTCTGAACGACACGAGTCTCGTTCATATATTCACATTTTTGCGTCTGTTCGATCTGCTGCAAGTCAGTTGTGTCTGCAGCCGGTGGAATGCTATTGCTCACGACCCGTCACTGGTAAACCATATTTATAGCTGTTCTTATTTTCCATTCTTTGGTTCATAGATTAAAACACAGAAATAGATCGGCAAAGTGCGATGTATGTGGCATTTTGTTGCACAAGTGCTAACCCGTGTCACATAATTTTATCTGAAGCACAAGTGTGAAGAAAATACATTGTACTTTGCTGTATTTGATTCTGTTCTTATTGCTAATTCCCAGATGTGATTAATTTGTACTGGAAATGAATAAAACCCGTGTATAATCTTAACAAGCAAAACTTGTGAGTCTGTGTGGCACAACCTATTGAGCATGAGGGATGTCTATAGTGCTTTGTTTTGTTTGGAGATTGCTGGTCTCCACTTTGGAACAGTTTTCCGACCTTCTTGCATCGTACTGACACTGAACTGGGTGAATTCAAACAACTGCTCAAGACGTACTAGTTTAGTGTTGCTGATACTGATACGGCAGCACCCTAGGACTTTAGATTATACCAGTAATGTGCCGTGTATATATTAACTTACGTGCTCTACAGTCTACACATGACGGGTGTCTGAAGACGCCACCATACAGTACAGTTAATCTACACACCAGCATACTGTTGGTACTGTATTGTGTAAAATGTGTAGATTCAGAGCACCTAATTGTACACTGGCTTAGCGTAGGCCATTTGAATTACTGTGAGGAGCTCAGAGCCCAAATGTATTGGCTGAACGTGTTGAGTGAAAGAATGCACATGATTGGCTGGGTTGATGAGTTCGTGTTTATTTGGAAGGAAAGTGAAGGAACCTTAGTAGCCGGCCATACTAACAGTTGTCCTTACCGTATGCTACAGTGTTGCATCTTTCGTTGTCGTCTGTAACGTATGTATTGTGGCTCCAGAATTCTGTCCTACATAAGCAAATTGTTAACCGATAACGATGTATTGAATCTAATAATACACATAATACATATGTATTTAACAGTCGGTGCTGACATCTAGAAAACTTCAGTTAATACCGTTTGGAGTCCAAATGGACCCCAAGTTCTGCGCTCAATAATGACTCCATTTCTGTAGTTGCTGCAAAACAAAGGATATATTTAGAAACTGCTGACAATTCTCTATTCAATCGTTGTATGCGTATGCACGTAGGAGAACGGTAACTTTAATAAATTTACCATTTATCGAAGTACTGTTTCTGCACATTTCACCTGGAAACAGTGGACATACATGGCCAGCTGGCTCGCCACATGTCAGCATGTGGGCGGTCCCAGCGCCCAGTGCCTGTCAACAGCTGTGATTACTGTTCTGCGGCGGAGTGGTCCGTGGTCCGACGGTCATAGCTTGAAACAAGGCGGCATCCTCTGTCACTAATTACCCTTCGCCGTGCAAGGACGTCTTCAACCAGCCTCCGTGCGCCGTGCAAGGCAGCCTGTCCTGGGCTATATCAGTTGTCACATCATTTATCACTCTCCTACCCGCCCCTGCTACTTGCACGCAGTGCCACTAGTACGCCAGAAATCGGACATTTATGCATAGTGACTGTCTTTTAAATCATTTTCCTATTAACCTGGTGATGCTAGCACTTAACTGACTGTACAGATTGACAGAAGACATACTTGAGAACAATTGCGTTTTTTGTCATAATTTTACTACGTCAATAACTGACTGAATTCATTGACCCCATGTCATTGGACCCCATGTCAGCACGGACTGTTAATGTTACTAATGAGATTGGAAGCATGCAGGCAGGGTCTGTGTTATACTGCATGGTATTTATCGAAGCCGGAACTTGGGTTTGATAGATCATACACCCAAAACCCAGGTTTCAAAAAGTGATCTGGGTCTCGGATCCTTGCTTAGCTATTTCGGTCAGTTTTAGCTAGGTGCCTCTGAAAGAAAACGTCAGTAGTTATGCATGATCCATTTTTAAGGCTGCCGTCCAATTTTAAGTGATCGTACCCTGTGCCAAGATGTTATACAAAATATACAAGATATTACCTTGACAGACTCTCCATAACTTATGGTATAACCAAGCTCATCAACAGCTAAGAGCACAGCATTGCGTGACTGAAGTAACATGTGGATCAGTGTGTATATAAACTGCGTAGTTTCATTGAAATGAGTTGGACTGTTTGTTGTGTTATTGTGTGCTGCTGTTAGTGGAAGACAGTAACACTGGATCAAGTGTTTATCAGTGACTGGAAGCAGGCTGCTGAGTTTCTGTCTAGCAGGCATATTGAAAGTCTGGTCAGTCATATGTATTTGGTTTTTCTCTGTAAATTTGCTCAAATTTTTATTTTGCACACTTTTTGTCAAGAACGTACATGGTTGAGATATGACAACAGAGATATAGCATATGAACTGTACAGCTGTGTCGACCAGATAATATGTGAAATTGCCAAACGTTGTTGTTCTGTTCTTTGGTGGTGTAAAACGGTAAATGGCTCCTGATATTATAGAGCGCTTGAAAGTGTCAGCGTAGCACCAGCTTTATCTGGCGCTCTTACCATTTACCCATGCCAGATCCGAGTCCATCAACGCTGACAGTCCAACTTCTTACAGCTCGGAAGAAGGAGTGGTGGCCGGCCACAGCGGATAGTTTATCCCAGGCAGTTACCTGTCAACTGCGATACACACTACAGTTAGCAGGCATCGAACCCACAACCTTCCGATTGTTAGTCCAACATGCTACCATTAGGGCTACCGAGGTGTATAAGTATAAGTCTGTATAAAGTAGAGTAAATTTGCAAAATATGACCAAACATGCTCGGGTGAAGATTTTCTCTGCCGGACCGCAAGTGGATCAATGGTGGCAGTACCCCCAGAATACAGATGTTTGCAGCACCCCTACTGATAATTTTTTTTAGTTACGGTTATTCTTGAATTTATCATTCATGGAACATATCTGTGCTAAATTTTCTAACAATTAGCATTAATAGCAGCTTCGCCCTTTGTTATTTGTATTGTCGGTTGTGGAGTATTATCAGTAGCAGTGTACAATTGTCTGCAGATGATGACACAACTTATATCAGTGTCAGCGAGTGACGTTGAGTGTCTGCTGACACATCTGCCTGAGCTGACATCATTACATGTGGCCATCTGTGACTCATGGACTTCACAGGTTCATTTACCATTGATGGATTATCTCGCAGTTTCATATTAGCTAAATGAATAAGCCTTAATTTGGCGAGTCGGTGGCTCTACTGGTGGCGCGTTGGACCAACAATCGGAAGGTTATGGATTCGAGGCCTACTAAAGTAGTGTGTATCACAGTGTTGACAGGTAACCGCCTGGGCTGAACTGTCCGCTGTGGCCAGCCGCCACTCCTTCTTCATAGCTGTAGGAAGTCGGAGTTTAGACTGTCAATGTTGATGGACTCGGATCTGGCATAGGTAAATGGGTAAGAGCGGTAGACAAAGCTGATGCTATGCTGACGCTTTCCAGCACTCTATAATATCGGGAGCCATTTACCATTTGATTTTAGATTCTCCTTTTATCATTGTTATCGATTCTTTGTTTTTAATTTTCCGCAGCATTTAATGGCACTGAGATCATGTGCCAATCTGTCGTTAAGAAACAACTTTCTCATGACATTGCAGGATAATTCAATGCATTCCTGTGTTCTTCACTTTTTCATTCTTACGGAGCACTGGTGGCCATGTGGCAGGGGACCAGACATGCGATTGCAAGGTCCAGGTCTATATCTAACACATAGCTGCTGTGTACCAGTGTTACATATCTCTGAGGTCTGTTAATCAGTGCTAGTGAAAGCTGCTGAATAAATGGGCATACAACGCGATGCACTAGCCTTGTCTCCAACTTTTTCTATCTGTTTTTCTTCATTTGTCCATAATACACAGAAGTAATAATAGTATAGCAGTAGGAACGGTAGCCTACATGGACTGGAAAAAAGCAGCAAAGAATGCCAAAGAACAGTAAACAAAGTATGAACGACAGGATAATAGTGTGAAGCAGGTAGCATGTGCATATATACCGACACAAACAGCCTGCCACACTACTACAATCCCAGCACTTGTGTAGTAAATCGATAACTAGCGTAATTCACAGATTAATCAATCACGAGAAAAGACCACAGTCAGTGAGCCATGAAAACAACCAAATGAACCACGGTCAGCAGTGTCTGTGGTTAGGCTGATTGTCTCTGGAGTAGGCTTACGCTGTTCCACTATTTAACTTGGTGAGCAAAAAACCTAACGTTCACACTGGTTACGTTACATTTACGTGATGGTTAGTGAATGAAGTATGGTAATTAGTTAGTAAAGTAAGTAAGTAAAGTGTAAATTTATATAGCACATTCTCATTAAAAATCTGTAATTTGCTAGTTGTATATAAAGTTTTTCCACATGTTAGACAGTCACATGTTGCACCACACAAATACTGTAATTAAAACTAAAATGTCACAGTTCGGGGACGTTTATCCCACTGTAGTTTCTGGTAAAACCAACCCCCAAACCAGTACTGATTTGTGTAAAAAAATATTTAAGGAAGTGACCTAGGTTTCTTGAAAGCTGAAACGACGCAGCATTATCTATGTGTGTGCGTGTCACTGTAGACATTTGTGTCACTGGGGCAGCTTGCGCGGCTGCATACTTTGACACTTGAGTGTTCAGAATCTCAGCCGACTCTCACTGACTTGGCTTGTGCACTCGCAAACATGACAAGGTTGGAACTCATCTGTTTTTAATTTCTGCTCAGGGGCAGGCATTCTGTGTGCCTAAAATATGTCATGTCTGTCAATCATGACGTCGGTCTGTCCTGCATCCAATGGAGAGCAAACAATCGCCAGGGTAGGCCGCCAGTAGCAGCTGCAGCAGCATGCAGGGATTGCAGTCAAAGGTTGAGGCCTACGCTACAGTGGGCAACTGTGCTGTGACGTGCTGGTACGAGCTGTTCCAGCACGAAGAGCCGAGACAGCTGTTTTAAATATTAACTAGAAAAATTGCAGCGCCCCGCCCATGATGCATGTGGGTTTCAGAGCTGAAACAAAACATCCAGCTAAAACATCGCTGTTTTCACCGCATCGTCAAGACTGACCGATGGGTTTCAGCATGCGACGCTTCCTGCAAGCGATATGCGAAATGTAAACAGTTTGAAGTCCGTGATAGTAATAGTGCGACAATTGATAAGGCAACATAACGTGTCTGAATCATTGTGTGTATCGATGTTGACAATTATCGGTAAACATGTGATAAATGTTGAAAATAATTCTCCACACAGCTTCAGCGTGGAGAAATTCACTTCAGTCTTGGCTGAATGGCAAGTCACTGTTTCTGATCACAGAACTCAAGCTACTCACTCTTCTCTCGGGCCTTCTGTTTGATATCGTAGATGCTGTTCTGTGTTGTTGGTACAGGCTGGACAGTCTGACCCTGAAGAGGTTTACAGTCACTGAGTCACTTGGACTAGACAAGTTGACATGGCTCAGACTGCTTCATGTTGATGACTCCGCTACCAGTACAGCGGTCGGCATTTATCTTAAACTGTTATATATGACAGCCGTCCTGTGTGCATATTTATCTATTAACTAATTAATATTTGTTAGTTTGTATGTTGTCGTTGTATGACAAAGTTAGGATCTTAGTTGGTCTTCTTCTTAAATTGTCAGCATTGCCAGCGTTGTTTTTGAGATGTTGTCCTCCCTTTTTAGCCGACCGTTCTAAGTACGGTCGCGCTTATGCTACAGTGTTGCGTCTGTCGTCGTCGTCCTACTGTACAGAATGTATTGTGGCTAAACGATGCGTCCTAGCACAAAAGTTACTATTGGCTGGCAGCCTATAGGAAGTTGCATATGAGAAATCGATTGGTACCAAAATGAATGACCTTGACCTTTGTTTAGAGGTCATATCAAGGTCATGTCAACCATTGCGTTACATTCGACGTTGAATATCTCGAAACCCGTTAGAGATAGAGGCTTGGTCCAAAGGACCACCAATATGAAATGGCATATGGGCTAACAAATGGTCACGTGAACGATGACGTCACGTGACCCTGAAAGGTCAAACTTGTGACCACAATACGCTTACAGCGCAATATCACGAAAATGGCTGGAGACTGAGACTCCGTTGCAAAGGATTACCAATAGGAAATGGCATATGGGCTATCAAATGGTCATGTGACCGGTGACGTCACGTGACCCCAAAGGTGCTGTGAGGCAGTACGGTCGGCTATCTTAGCGACAGCTTGGCTTCTTGTATTCTTTGTGGCCGCCACTGCTGAGGAAGTTTTAGTGTCGAGGCCCAATATGTATTGTAATATCTGACTAGTGAGTCCCTTTCTGTTACATGTAGTTGTCAACATAATTTCTCTCACCAGTGATTCTAATGAGCAAGTGATGGAGCTCACCTCTTATTGGTCACGTCACTGAAATGTCCTCGATAAAAGGACCATTGTAAAACCAGTTACAACTGATATTTGTAGCTGACTAAGAACATACGGTTACCAGTACGACAGTGGACAGTCTAGCCCACAATAGTGTTCCACTTTCAGTTCCACAGTTCCACTTTCACACATTACTGATGTCATATCGTGACATTATTGGCATCTTCGAGTTTGTTCTTCTCAGATGCCAGACTAAACTGCAATTTCAAACGAATTCCATAGTTAGAGAAAATGACTTTAAAATGTCCCGTAATCCAATGACATTACCAGCGATTGGTACTGTCTTGCTGCTACTGACTGTGTCCTCGCTCACAGATTAAAACAGTTAAACTCTGCACAATTTGAATCATATCGAGTTTAATCATACTTTAACTTTGACGTCGTTGTTCCTTCAATCGATTTGTCTCTAACGTGCGGTATTTAGATGGAGCATCAGATTCATAGAACTGACTTCTCACTTTAAAACCTAAAAAACCTTAAAAATCTATTAAAAAAAACCTGAAAAAATTCTTAAAAACCTAGGTTTTTCCAGCCCTGGTAGAGACATGCCGTCATCTGACATGCAGCAACTGCTGTCATCTAGTTAATATCGTTTCATTATGTCTTCTGAGTCAGGTTTGTTGATTTGTCCTTGTAGTCCGCTGCTACAGCAGCCACGTCTGCGGTCGCCAGTACGTTATCGGTTGTACGGCAGTTGTCATTCCTGCGTCGGCTTGAGTGGACGTTCAACAGCGAACCGATTCCTTTGTCTCGACGACATATTCTCGGCGGTGAAGACGTGGAACCAGCTGCGTCGACCATAGAATGTTTAGATATGAATATCACTGTCGCCGAGTTGCAGTCGTTTCTTCGTCAATGTATTCCTGACGTAGACGTCGAACTCAGAGTGCATCATCCATAGAAGCTGGCTCATGGATTCGTTATCATCGAGCCACTATAAGTAAGTAAGTAAGTGACATCATTTTATATAGCGCACTGGATCTACACCTCTAATGCGTTGAACGTGTTAATAGCTCGTGAATAAGTGTGTCTTTAAGAGTCATGTGAAGGTTGCCGTGTTGACTTGAAGATCACACAGCTGATCTGGCAGAGCATCGAAAGTCATCAGGCCAGCGACTGTGAATGTCCAACGACCTTGGTTGACCTTCACTGCTTGCGTAAAATGTCCATTGTCCAAAGTGGCCTCAAAACCAGAATTTTGGCCTCTGCCTCGCCCTCAAAGATTTGGTCTCGGCCTGGCCTTGATCTCCTTGTCTTATTATGTAATCGGGCATTTTTCGGGCAAAAATCATGTAAAATTTGCGAATTTTGTAATTTTTTCTGGCAATAATCTTAAATCGTATGTTGTTAATCATTATTTGGTCCTTTTTTCATAATTATTTTTGGCCTCGGCCTTGGCCTCAACCTCCAAAAATTGGCCTCGGCCTCGAGGTTTTGGCCTCGTTTGACATCACTGCGTAAGCGTGTTGTGGCTAATGAAATATATCTATCCTGATAGTTGTTTTGTCACATATTCATATGTACTGTACTCGGTATCTTTTGAGCGAAAAACAAAATAGTTTTTTTCTGCACGTGCTGTCGTTTGTTGATGCATGTCCACTATGCCAATGTTCTGGTATAAGTTAGTTTTGAACCAAAAAAAATCCACTCCACATGTTCACAAGCATTAATTGGCAAGAGTTTATCTACAGGGTGGGCCAAAATAAGTGATGCCAATACGCAATTTTCTAGATGATGTATTGCACGCTTGTTACGTGTTTTTAAGATCAAAATCATTGGTTACATGCATTCACTGTTCTCCCATTGGCTGTTGTTTTTTGTGTATAGGTTTGTAGACTTTGAATGTGTCGACTTACCGTTATTTATTTCAATTTTACGTATATTTGCGTTAAAGTCTAAGCAGTCTGTCGCTATTGGTCGTGCTATGCAGTGTATTTATAGTACATTTGGAACAGTTAATGTATGTTAATACTAGTCCTGTTGTTGCGTGTTTGTGCATTGTGCATTGCTGTTGTGTGTAGACTTTGGTGTTATTCATTCTTAAAATGTAAACCACAAGATTGTCCTTTATATTTTAAGTTTTACTTGTACATAGTAGAGATTAAAAACAAACCTTGGATGAGAACACGACAGTTAAAATGTTATGATAGGCCTATAGTTAAATTTTTGGATCAGAGCTAAGTAATAGTAGCCATGTTAGAATTAATTATTATGCAGTATTAAATTCCAAGTACTATAGTAGGAAGGGTTTCACATCCAATGAACACAAGAGATGATCTTCCCAGATAATCTCTTAACTGGTGCAAATCACTCAGCCTTCTCAACCTTGACTGATATTGACAAAACTAAACATAGGCTAACTACCAACAAGAATGGGAGAAATATCCAAACGAAACGACCATGCGAGAAAACTGCTGAAACGTTTGCGAACTAAACGTTGCAATCACGTTGCGAGGTCTTGTATGCCATCTTGGCCATGAAATACGAATCAGAAATATTCTTCAGTTCCTGGGATCACACATGGAAGGTTCAAGCGTTTTTCTGTTGTTAATGAATAGCTGAAAGTCCTTCACACCATTGCCGTATGTAGGGCACTGCAGCCACAATCACAGATTGCAAGGGTCTGCAAATGAGTTCATAACATTGAAAAAAAGCATTTTGCGAGTGGATAAGGCAAAGCAAAGGTCAGGCACCTGTTAGGGCCGTAGCCCGAAATATGCTAACAGGGCTATAATAGGTGAAGACCACGAGGTACTGGGTATGAGGAGGGATGTTCCCTGCATACTGGGGATGGATATGGGGAGGGCATGTAGCCTACTCCTCCGCGGAGAAAAATTTGATGTTTTCTGTGAAAATGACGCGATTTAGTTCATGTTTCGGTGCTTACCAAAAATGTTACAAACCTGACGGGGGAGGGGGCATTCACCCGTTGTCCCCCTCTCTGACTACGCCCTTGGTCCTTATCTCTTTTTGCACAGAACATCTTGCAGGTATAGGAGGCGATAGACGAATACACAAGATTGGATGTTGATCTGCATTGTTGTTGAGTGTGGTCATTTTTGCTGTATAGTTGATGTCATCTAGTCGTACTGGTCACCTGGTCTTTCATAAAACAGTTAAGCTGAAGCTAATACTACTGTTTGTTTCCAAGTATATATTAACGTACACTGTCAACATAAACGGAACAATGAGACTAATAAACACGGCCAATCTGCTGTGATGTGAGTGTAGTCGGCATCAGTCACTGTGTACCATTAACAGTTCGCCAGTAACGTGAAAGACCACAGGATGAAACAAAGTACATCGACACTTTGTCTAACGGATAGTAGCTCTAAGTAGGCGCGTAGGGGAAGTTTTCACCTGCCCAGAATTTTTCCAGCCAGCTGCCCCAGAAAATCTCAATGCAAAACTCTACAAACGAAGCTAAATGCAAGAGAAATATACGATATACATGTACTCGTAGATCAGTGTATAGTGTTTGCATTTTATTCGATAACGTCGACTATTTTGCCAAATGTTGGTGTGATGAGTCGCCGTAGTCCTTACCTTTTTTCACAGACTCTAGCCGATATGTTACAAGAAACTCGGCTATCACCAAGGAACCGCGCGCGTCAGTGGCGCATTGAATTATCTGCAGTTGCACAAATGCACCTTTCCGAAATATTCGCCTCTATAAAGTAACGTGACCTTCAAACCTGGGTCATGGGTCATTCAAGGTTACTGCAAATAACACCATTCGACAGATTGTAATATGACTTCCTATTAATGTTCTGTAATAACTATGTCTATCTTGCACCGTTTTTATTATTTGATTTCGAAAAATACTGTGCCCTTGAAATCCGGGCCAGGGGTCACTCAAGATCATTGAAACTGGTACCACTCGACAGCTGTCTATTCTATAGTTTCATATTAGCGTCCTTTGTCACTGAAACTGTCACTGAAATGCACCGTTTTTGAAATTTTGAGAGATATGCCTTTCGAAGTACCTTGACCTCAAAAATTGTGTTAGGGGTCACGCAAGGTCATTGGAAATGACACCATTCGATAGATCGCTATGATATGACTTCCTACAAACGTTCAGTTATCTTGAGACATTCAATTTTGAAAAATACTGCGACTTGGAAATCCGGGTCAGGGGTCAATCAAGGTCATCGGAGCGTGCGTTATCAGTCATAACCTTGGAATCGGCATGGGTGGACTTGAGGAAATTGCTGCGTAAAATGATTTTTATGCCTGTCCTTCAATTATGCATTACACTAGTTGCCAACCGTGATCTCGGCTGTGATTGGCGACAATGCGATGACCGATGACGCAATTCTAATAGTTTGCTGCCACGATGCCAGCCGCTGCAGAAAATTGTTTCACTTCGAATTTGCGCAAGCTCTTTGATCGTCGAAAACTAGAGAGTGCCTAGACTACCGTCTGCTGTTAGGCCTAGGCCTATATGTTCTTTTGTTGAGATTATAGCGCAACGTGTGTGTCAGACGGACAGGCAGGACCATGCGCTATTACCGCGCTTAGCACAGCTAACACGCGCTGGAAACAAACACGCAAACCACTACATATCTCGCAC
>Ga0056114_1000325_pt1 | contig 15420 bp, 10 predicted proteins | sample WorMetHERISLAND1_FD_77005 | JGI IMG/M metagenome (GOLD analysis project Ga0056114, IMG submission 77005) | Marine gutless worms symbiont microbial communities from Max Planck institute for Marine Microbiology, Germany - Olavius loisae HERON... ...
ACGATTGGTGGTGGTTAAATTTGCGTTTAAAGTCGACTTTGGGAGTAAAATAAGCGTACAACAGCATTGTTTGGCGCGTTTTATGACTGAATTGAAATAAACAAGTACTCAGTTCGGAGTTCCTTAGTCCGTACATCACTCTCGTTCGTCACAAATACAAAATACCGTTAGTTAAGTTAGATGATAGTTAAGATGATAGGAGTGATTAATAGCTCGATTCGATTCGTAGATTCGATTCGAAAACGAATCGGACGGTTGATTCGATTCGAGGTTTGATTCGAACGAAAAAAAACAATTCGCAGGTCCTCAGTAGAAAGCTCCCTTCCCCCATTTTCTACCCCTATGGGGTTTGAGGGTCGCCAAATTGTCTGTTGCTATGCCAGCTAGTGGTCACATGGACAGGCATGCTGATGACACAGTGGGGGTTTAACACACTGACCTGGGTTGATGACGACATGGGGTAATCATAGTTTGACACAGACCAATGTCGAGCCAAACATTGTCATTGTTTAGCTCAACCGTCATTCGTCGTCACTCCACAAGACAAGGTTGTGGGCGTCGGTCGGCGAGTGTCGCTGCGGTGTGAGGTTACTGGCAACCCGGTACCAGCTGTGTTCTGGAAGAAAGAATCTAGCCAGGTACCACGCTGCAGTGTAGAGACTGCCCGAAGAATTATGTCAACTGGCGGTAGTTGTCAGTGATTGGATGATGTAAACGTGGTCATCTTTGCAATTCGCTGTTATCTTGCCAGCAATAACTGAACTGAGTTTTGATCCAGTCTTGCGGCTGGGTAGCCGAATATCTGAGTAACAATTTAAAATGCAATATGAAGCAAGTGCATGAATATAAATAATAATTCAATAGTCGAGATCTCTTGATTGTCAGAAGTTATTGTGCGGTGTATTATGTAATGACTCTAGGTCTGCTCCTAAGTATGTAAGTAAGTTTGTGTTTGTGTATTTAGCGTACCGGGTAGTTTATGTAGAATGCGTAAGCCATAGATGTGTGTCGTGCTAAACTGTATTGAAGCTCCGCCCAATGTGGGCCTCTGGAGCAGTTAGAATAAGTTTAATTCATCTTGTGCCCAGTAGGCATAAAAGACGTGTGAACACTTTGCGTTCAGTCAGCTCTAGTCCGTGCATAATTTGGTAGGTTTTTGTGTTGTTCCTGGTTCTAGTTATGGTTAGTTTTGTCAGCCATAGCCGAGTGATTGGTTGAGAAGGCTGATGGGTGTTTTAAGTAAGGATGTAAAACATAGATTCATATAGCACATCTCGTTAGAAAATCTGTACTGCATTGGTCACACTAGTATCGGATGAAACAGAATTGTTTTCAAGAATCGTTTAAAGCCAGCAAAACTGTCCGAATTTCTAAGTTCATCTGGCAACGAGTTCCAGTCAAGAGATTGGCTGGGAAGATTGTCTCTGAGATGACTTATTATGTGCCCGGTGGGGTGTGTAAAACCCCGGCTGTGTGTTTCAGAAGCTGATGTTTCCCAACTACGACCACGGTCGGTTCTCGGTGACGGACGATGGAACGCTGATCATTGAGTCAGTAGTGAAGGAAGACACTGGTGAATATCTGTGTAAAGGTCTGAGCATCGCTGGCAGTGCCTACGCCAAGGCCAGGCTCGAAGTCCGAGGTATGACAGTGGGACCGCTGTGTTTTCAGTAAGTAAGTAGGTTTATAGTTGTTTCAGAACAAGTCCACAAATGGACTTAGGCAGTGGAATACATGATGTGCAGTGTGCAAGCAGTAATTGTGATGATCGTGTGATCGATATCAGCCTGATACGTAGCTCGGTCTGTCCTTCTGTCTGTACACTTCATTGGCTGAGCTACTCAACGATGACAGTTATCAAACGCTTTGATGGGTTTGCCCTTCTGGTAAACTGCCGAGCATTTATTTTACTGCATATTGTTACTAAATATTTGACGTCCACTGTTGCCATATGGGTACAGCTATTAAGCATTCTATGCCTGACCAGGTTAAGCCATCATTTGTAATTTTTGACATCCGGGCACTCTGACGCTTAGCCCCGAGCGTAAGAGTCCCCGAATGTCAAAAATTACAAATGACGGATGAACCCTGTCTGGCACAGGATGGTTTCTTTTATCTGTACCTATATAGCAACAGTGGGCGTCAAAGGGTAAATGTTGGCTAGTAAAACATCCGTTCATTTATCCCGTCTGTGTTGGCGTATTTCGAACGAGAAGTGTTTGATGTGTTACAGACGAAGACCCTCGTCCCCCGCCGATCATACACCAGGGTCCACAGAACCAGACCCTGCCGGTGAACAGTCTGGCACTGCTGCCGTGCCTAGCGACAGGCAACCCGGCGCCATCTATCCGCTGGTACAAGAACTACATCGAGCTTCAGATGAGGGACCCGCGCTTTGCCCTGCTGGACTCCGGCACACTGCAGATTGCAGGTCAACACGATTTATCACACTTATCACACAGCTTAGTTGATGACACAAGTAAATAAGTAATAACAGCAACAATCTTTATGGTGTCATTATGCTTAAAGCTTGTGATTATTGTCTATGTATATGTGTATTTTGTTGTTTTTTTTGTTTTCTTTCTCTTTTGTAGATCTCCTTCAGTACTGTGATACTGTTGGTTGGGTCTTTTGACCTGTAAAAAACGTCTCCCATATAACCTATACTGTGTTGGTGGGGACGTAAAACACTGCTCACTCACTCACTCATGCTTAAAGCATTGCGAGAGTTCACCTATTTCATGCGAGAATGCAGCACAGCACCAAGTGGCTGCCGACTTTTGGACCAAGCTGATCAAATGTGTCATAGTCTTTAGTATTCAGAGAAGTGAAACGTCTTAAGCCGATTGTGAGAACAAGAGAGTGGCAGAGCAGTATCAGTTCCACATCAGATCACCGCGTACAAGCGATCAGGCTTTCTCAGTCGCTGTCCGATGACTTTCTATGCTCTGTGAGATCGTTAAACTATGTGACCCTTCAGTCAACACAACAACCTTCACACGACTCTTAAAGACACACTTCTTCACGAGCTATTAACACATTTAATGCATTAGAGGTGTAGATGTAGTGTGCTATTTTTACTTTTGTGTGAATCTGGCAGAGTAGTGCAGGGTTTGGCTCATGTGGCATTCCTGTGGCCAGTGAGTGACGATCTTTCACAGTTAAATTCATCAATTACGACCAAAAAGTTTGTAACACCTTGACGTTTTGACTGCTGCTGGAAGTCTTCACAAGAAGAATGAAAACATCCTTTCTTCATCCGGTTCTTGGCACAGTAAGTACTGTAGTAGCTGTGATGAAGACTTCCGGTGGAAGTCGAAACGTCAAGGTATTAAAAAGCTTTTTGGTCGTAATTGACAAATTTAACTGCGAATGTACTTTCGACCAAATGAATTTATTTGTCGAATTCGTTCACTTGTTGGTAGATCTGAGGAAGTCTGACACCGGGGTGTACACGTGTCGGGCGGTGAGTGAGATGGGTGAGACAGCTCGCGGAGCGGCGCTCATCGTGGAAACCCCCAGCAACCCGGCGGTCATCTTCCACCGGACGCCAGAGCCGTCGACGTTCCCCGGGTCTCCATCCAAACCGGCCGTCACCGAGGTTACGGACGGGAGCGTGCTGCTGTCATGGCGACCGAGCCCCACGCATGGCGCGTCGCCGGTCTTTGCGTACACTGTCGAGTACTTCAGTCATGATACCGGAGAGGTATGATCCAACGTCGTTAAAACCAAGACGTTACTTTAACCCTTTGTCACACTGCTGCTTCTCTTGTGATTGAAGTACGCAATAGATTGCATGCAAACTGTGGAGTTTTTGTTGTGTTATCTAAGTAATTAAGTCAGTAGTCTTTAATAAGCCAGTGTCAGTCACACAGGTTTTACAACCGAATAGCAAATCAACACTATACGCTACACACAAATCATGTGAAAGTCAATTTGCCTTTGATGACTTTTTATAAAGGACATCGGTCGGCTTGAAAGAACAGTTTTCCCGGCAGCGTCGTGAATATGTAACTGGTTGAAGAAAACTTGAAATTGGGTGAAGTAACAGTTAGAATCTTGAGTTTAAATTTCGGTATTGGTCTTTAGTAAACGAAAATGTTGTGGTGGTTTGTGGTTTGCTGGGCAGGGCTGGGTGGTAGCTTCAGACTCTGTGAAGGCGACTTCATTCACCGTGCGTGGTCTACAGCCGGATACGTCGTACATGTTCCTGGTTCGAGCACAGAACTCCCATGGTCTGAGTCTGCCAAGCCCCGTCACTTCCTCCGTCACTACCAGAGGTTTGTAGCCGTCACTGATACTGGTTTCTCGATTCTCGATGGCGGCGTGGCTTAGCGGTAGCATGTTGGTCTCGATTAATGTAGTTACTCTACGCCGGGCCCGGTTAGTACTTCGATGGGTGACCGTCTGCGGGCGGGTAAACCATCTCGGTATGTAACCAGCCACCTTGGTCAACAACTCAGCCTTCCATCTCTCCGGGGTAGGTAAATCGAGTACCAGCCTTCACTGGCTGGGGTTAAGGCGGGGCACGTTCGCTTGTGTCAGGTGGCAAGTAATACCGTGTGATCCCATACGACAAGCGACACCCTGTAGTTCTGAGATGGGTTTCTATTAAGAACTTATCACTGCTTTTAAGTCTACAGGATGTCATAATCTGATCTCATAGAGTCTATAAGCAGACATATAAAAAGTTTCTTTGCAAGCATGTACCGGTAATTTGAAATGAATGTATGCTTTTTTGGTATTTTCAGTAAGTAAGTAAACTAAGCAAAACATAGATTTATACAGCACATCCCATTAGAAAACCTGTAATGCGCTGGTCACACTAGTAGTGGCTGGCAAGAATTGTTTTTAAGAATCGTTTAAAGTCATCAGCACTCTCAGAATTGCTAAGTTTATCTGGCGACGAGTTCCAGACTGTCGGGCCAGCGTGATAAAAAGCCCGACAGCCGTTCGTGCTAAGTCGGCAGCGAGGAACAGTGAGACGCTTTCAGTTTTGTTTGCACACATTTACCAGTTGTTTTGCACGTGATTGGGAGATGCGAGTTGCCAGTAACTTACGAAAAATTAGGAAATTTTTACCATTATAATTTTTTAATTTATAGTAACTGTACGGCGTGCGTGTGTAATATAAGAGTAGTTTCTAGACTGTTGATATTTTGCTGAATTATGAGGCGGGGGAGGCAAGTGGGGTCGTCGGGCCGACCCGATGTTTATTGGCGATCGTCTGCGGACCACCCAGCTAGTTCGGATCATATCGGAGCCTCAGCCAGTCAACTCGACGGCGCTACATGTCACGTGGCATCTGCGACGAATCCCGGCCCACTACGTCGACGGTTACCACGTGCGTTACCGCGTGCTGCCGGACTACGATCGGTCTCAGCGAGCCTCGGACGTCGACGACGGTTCTTTCCTGAAGGACATTGTAGTCGGTGGATCGGTAATGGCACACGTCATCGTCGGCCTACACAAGTACACGCTGTACGAGGTGTTTGTTCAGCCGTTCTTCCGCGACGTGATTGGTCAGCAGAGCAATGTGGTCCGCGTCCGCACGGCCGAAGACGGTAAACTGGTCTTCTCTTCGTTGACAACTGTGGAACGTTGAGTGTTTCTTACTGTTTGCTAAGTCATCACTAGGATGAAGATGGTGGCAGTAGACGAGGATGTTGCACTGGACCCGTCATAGTTGTGACGCTGTGTTCAGGCTTCATTTGGCCGACAGGTGAAATCTCATGTAGGTAAGTAAGTAAGTAAGAGATTTATATAGCGCCAAAGTCTAAGAAGAGAATCAGGGCGCATTGCAGGGGCCGCTAGGGGGCGACATGGGCTGAAATAAAGTAGTGCGTCTTAAGATGACGTCTGAAGGAAGAGTATGTTTGGGATTGGTGGATGTGAAGAGGTATTGGTCAGTTACCTTGGTAGCTACCTTGGTCACTACCAAGGCTTACGATCAGGATTATATACGATACTACATGGTGAGTCATAATTACGGGAACCCTTGGTTTTTATTGTACAGCTTTTGAATAAACAGACACAAAGTGATAAAATTTAGCACATATGTTTAGTAGGTCTAATCAATGCTGTTATGTTCGCCAAAACACATTACTGACTCAATGTGTGTTCAAAGTGTCTGCCAAAGCGTAGGAGGAATGAACTCTGGGGGTCTCCATTGTCAGCAGCTCAATTGTCTCACGACCCCTATGGGCTGGCGCACTGTCTTGTTGAAACACGTAAAAGCCTGACAGTTGACGAATGTCTGGCAGAAGTTTTTGCATCAGTAGATCTTCCCAATAGTATTGACTGTTAACTTTTATGCCTGGCTTGATGAAATGGATGCTGGTTGTTCCAAGAGCAGACACACCGACGGACACCATTAACGAACGACTGACGTGTGACGTCAAGATATTAGTAAGTAATTAAGAGTATTTAACGTGGATAAATTTAGCACCGTTTCACACAGTATTATCTCGGGCTTAACCATGCCAAGTTGTGGCCATAAACGTGGCCTAGCAACAAAGATATTCCACTTTTCGTAGGGGTTCCCGTAATTAATTTTCATTGTGTATACAAGGGTTTAATGTGGACTGAAAAGCTGATTGTGTGGCCAGCTAAATCTAAAATACGTGATCAGAAACAAAAATGTAAAAAGACGAAACTAAAACAAACAAACGCCATTGTCCACTTTGTCTGTTCCAAGCCAGTTAGTGTTTGCTGATCGATACAGTGGGACTTAAGAAGAGTTGGCTTTAATATGTCTGATATATGTCGATTGGCCAGTAATTACACACATGGAGATGTGAAAGAAAACTAAATACTTTGAGCTTTTTTATTTGTACAGTTGTGGTAGTTCATTGAATTGTTTGCGGTGACTGTCAAGACAAGCTGATGATCGTCGATGATTTTTGATTTCAGTTCCAAGCGCCCCTCCGCAGAACGTTCATTTCACGATGCTTGGGAATACCACGGTGAAGCTGATCTGGGAACCCCCGCCGAAAAACCACCGCAATGGTCCACTGCTTGGTTACAAGGTACTGTTTGCAGTTCATTTTTTCATGTCAATGACTGTGTTAGGTGACATATTATTTTTTTGGTATCTTAAGTGTTGCACCCTTTACGTCATTTAGTCTGTTTATCCTTTGTCTCCGATTTTCTGGAATTAGGAAAGCCGTAGAAACTTCTAGTTCAGTGGAAGGACAGCGTTGGACAAGGGTAACTAGGGGAGCAAATTTGAGGTTTAAAGGTCAAAGGTCAAGGTCACTGAGAACAAAAATTTAAAAAAAAATAATTTGTCATGCATATCTTAGTGAAAAGTGGATGGATTTTCGTCAAGCATCGTACAATATGTGTAGAATGGGCCGGTGATCATTTTGGACTTGGTGCATTTCGTCAGTGAAAATGCTTCATTTTTCTGAGAATCTGTAATTATGCGTGAGGGTCGCATGTCACAGTGGCCATGCACCAACCTGCTTATTTGGAAGTTGTATGTCTTTCTGTCTCAGCTGTTAAATATGAAAATCAAAAAACATCCAAGAAGTAGTTTAAACAAGTTTATCACTCTTATGTTTCAAGACATTAAAAAGCTTTAAAATGATATGCAGTGCCCATTGTATGACCGTCATTCGTCCGGAAAAACTGTGTAAGTCTGGGAACAGATTGCAGTTTGTGTTATTCGACAGCGTATTTTGTGAAATGTTTTCGTTTCCTTGTTTACTCTTGATTTTTTATTTTTAATTTCAGTGGTTAATTTTATCAGTATACTTTTATTGCATAGTCAAAACTCTAAAGCTTGCATCTTAGCCGTTCCACATTACTGTCACTGATAAATTCAAGAGAGTGGTTATCCCAAAGACTGGTGTTATTGAGAGAGCCTTATACTGCTAAACAATGAGCTGTTTGTGGAGCATTGCTCTGAAATCCGTCGTTGATTCTGCATAGATCTTTATATTCCACAACGAGTCTGGTTTCTACCAGCGTCTCGCTGCCAACGCATCGGACACATCTGTCGTGGTTGACAACATTGCGAAGGACTTGACGTATCGTGCCCGCGTCCTCGCACACAATCACGCCGGTGACGGAGTCCTCAGTGACGTTGTCCTCGTCGGTAAGACCCGACGTTTACTCAGTCCATCAGATTACTCTCTTCTCGTTAATATTTATACAGCGATGTTTGCCTACAAGTGATGGTGGCGTTAATGAAGACTTCTAGTTGATGCATTTGATAATCTGTTGATGCTGTAAAGTGCTAAGAGGTATCTTGAGTGGTCTCTTCCCTGGCGGAGATGACCGTTGCATCGTGGGATGTCCGTTACAGGTGCGAATGCTGTGCGTCGGCTTCAGTTCGGCATGGTGCGGCAGCCATGGTTCATCGGGACTGTTATCGGCACGGTGGGCGGAGCTCTGTGGTTTGCTCTGTGTGTATTCAGCCTGTGGCTCTGTCGCCGTCGGCAACGACGTCGCAAGTATCCGCGGTCTAATGGAGTCGTCTCTGGTATGCTGCTGATTTCTGTTGTTCGTTTGCCTAGTTTTTTTCCCACATTTTCCCACTGCGAGAGCCGGCTTTTTCGGTTTCACAATGCCAAAAGAATGCAGTTTATATTAATTGAGCAATAATTATGATATTTTGCCGACTGCGTATTCAGCTTCTAGCCAACCAGTGGTAGACCGACCGGAAGGATTCCAGACCTGATCACTGAAATGACTGTCAGTCAAACTATTGAACACAAACGATAACTTCATTTTACTAAGAGTGAGTTGATAGACTTGTAGTCTGAAGGTGATATTTCTCTGCTTCCATCTCAGTCTGTCCCTCAAGTTTGTCGTTGCTGTATTATTTTTGTTTCATAGAGACTAGTGTGTAGAACATATTTATTTTCTGTGTGTGTTGCGTCTAGTTCCTATCTGCAAGTCAGAAGACCCTGCTCGGTAGGCACTTTGCTGTTCTATCTACATTTGTATCCAGCATGGAAATTTTATGAGTCGATAATTTGCTACATTTTTAGCAACGATTTGAAGCATTTCATGTGTAATAGAAGACACTTTGAAAATAGTATTCACAGCTTTTATAGTGTAATAGAATCATTTATCGGCACATGTGTACACATTGACATTACATAGTGAGTGAGTGTTAGTGATTCACTGCCGTTTCATATCAGTGGTTTTCAAATTGTTCAACACTTGACGACCTTATAGTCAAAACAGTAATATTTATCGGATTCACAAGCATCGACTGTTTGTATCACATTCGTCTCATACGAGATGAAAACTTATTCATTATAAATTGGAGATTTATTGTAGTTGACATTTGTTACATTTTGTTCTATTTTATTTCATTCTATGTAAACTGTAATCTGTAGGCTTGGCTATTTGATCAACCCGAAGGAAGTCCCAAGACGACATCTGCCTGGTATACAAACCCATCTTCTTTGTAGAGTTTATAAAATTTATAATTTTTTTTTGTTTATACTATAACTAAAGGTATAGATATTGTATTGTATTTGTTCTTGTTTCAAACAGCTTTGTCTACCGCATATGCTAGTATATTTTTTGACCTGAAAGTTTGGGTTTGTGTGTTGTTCATTTTTGTCAGTATCAGTCAAGTGATTGGTTGAGAAGGCTGATGGGTTGTTTTGTACCAGCAGTCAAGAGACTGGTTGGGAAGATTTGACCTATAATATGTCCGGTGGGATGTGTAAAACCCCACTAACTGCTACTAGTCTGTTAGGCCCTTAACTGAAGAAATTAGGCCCTTACCTTTTCAGTGAAGAAATGATAACCCTAATCTTTACCCTGACCCTAACCCCATTCCTGACCTTAATCCTAACCCTGACCCTACCTTAAGCCCACTTTTACAGATAAGGGCCTAACACTCGTCTGCATTGATCTGTTTGTTTATGTGTCAGTTGAGTTGAGCTGGTTCTCTGTGCTCTGGTTATAGGTCTTGCTCATGGCCAACAGTTCCAGCAGCCAGATATTACACGCGTCACGTCTTCATCCAAAGCCGACATGTATGACGCCGACCCTCCCAACTACAACGCTAGCTCATACCACCCACCAGGCTCCGCCCACCATGCCGCCAGGGCCAGCCAGTTCAGTCCCTCGACCGACGGCGTTTTTCGACCAATCAACCAGTCGTACATGATCCAGTCGCCGCACGAGCAGCCGACTGAATCATACCCCTTCGGCAGCCGAGACAGAAACCTCGCCAGTAAGTAATACATCGGCTGAGTTCAGGTTTCGATTAGAAAATAGATTAACACTATAGTTAACAGTTCTTCTAAGAATAAATAAAAAGTTAATCGTCAACATGAACTGACAACATGATAGGTGTTAACTTTGGTGTTAAGTGTCAACATTTCCGATTATCTATTAGATACGGTAAGAAAAATATAACATGAAATGCCAGATGACACCAAAGTTAATCTGAACATTTCCGATTAACACCCACCAGCTTCGGTGCAAATGAATAGATGTTTCTACTTAATTTCTGGCATAAAAAATTTTCTAATCAGTTTTCAGTTCACTTCTTGATTAACAGACGAGTAGTTTTTTGATCGCGAATTTAATCCGACTCAGTCTCAGTTCTTAGTGACGTTCGGATTAAGAAATGTCGATTAGAAAAGTGTTTTTTTCTAATCAAAACATAAACTCAATCATTCAAGTTTTTTTTAGTTTCAGTTTCAGTCTTAACTGAGGGTTATTTTCCACTTAATTTTCAGTAATTTCATTTTCAGTTAACCCTTTGACACCCACTGTTGCCACATGGGTACAGCTGTAAAGCATCCTCGGCCAGACCGGGTTAAGCCATCATTGGTAATTTTTTGACATGCGAGCACAGTGACACTCAGGGCTGAGCGTCAGAGTGCCTGGATGTCAAAAGTTACAAATGACGACTTAAACCCGGTCCGCCACAGGATGCTGTATCCATGTGGCAACAGTGGGCGTCAAAGGGTTAACGAATGAAACACTGTTACTCATGTCTGGTCTTGTGTGATGCGTAGACGGCGTGGCGTACAATCACGCCGTCAGTCCGTCTGGTCAGCTAAAACAGCCTCTGCTCTATCTCCCGCCTCCTCCACTACATCCCCCGCCATCGACCGATGCTGTGCCACAGCGTCATCTGCTGGCCGACGACGACACCTGCGACGACGATGACATTTACAGCAGGATACCAGCTTCGTCGTCGGAGGCGGGCGACCGCTATCCCCCGCGTCTGCCGCTTGTGGACTACTATGGTGGACACTCGGCCGGCTACGATGTGGTTGACAGTGGATCTTATGATGACGGAATGGAGGACAGTCTGCCACCGCGACGTCCACCGCGGTCTTCGTCGTCAAAGTTGGTGTCAGCGTCGCCTCAGCTACAGCGCCGCGTCTGTGACCAGGTGAGCTACTGACGATCGCCATGTGCCTGTTCAAACCCTTTGACGATCACTGTTGCCATATAGGTACAGCTATAAAGCAGCCTGTGCCACACCAGGTTAAGCCGTCATTTGTAATTTTTGACATCCGGGCACTCTGATGGTCAGGGCTGAGCGTCAGAGTGCCCGGATGTCAAACATTACAAATGACTGCTTAAACCTAGTCTGAGACAGGATGCTTTATAGCTGTACCCGATCTATATGGCAACAGTGATCGTCAAAGGGTTAAGGGATCATATGCGGACTGACCCCTGAAACACGTGTGTCGAATTTGAAGTCCGTAGCTTTAAGCATTTTGGAGCTCTTAGCATTTAATTCCCCAGCTTTGTCTGATTGCACACACATACAGGCATGCTTCAGGAAAACAGTTCGAACAGATTTCCTGAGAGAGTTGTCGTTTGGTCATCCGAGCATAACTATTGGTCACTGTTAACTGACAGATGTGGCTTTCAGGTTTATTAATGTTGTGATAAGTATAAAGTATTTTTAGAATCATGGGTTTTTCCACCGTGGTCTTTATTGCTTCAATTTATACTGATGAAATTCGATCCGTGGAAGTACAAAAGCTGGAGATGAAACTACAGTCTACAGATAGGACCATGTACTGACTGGTTCTCAGATGTAAAACCGTTATACAGCAGAAATTATGATCATTATTATTAGGCGACGGCGTCATCGCTGACAAGCGATTTCACCTGTTGCGATCTATGTTGCCATTCCATGGTCTTTCTGTTAATCGATTGCCTGCGGCCGAATGGTTACACATAGCGTAGTTGTCACAATGGAGAGCCTATAGGAAACCACCATCGCTCTTTTGAATGGTACTATCACTGACCCCTACAGCCTCCCGTTCCTCCACAATAGGGCCCCCAAACGCACCCACAGGACTAACTTCGCTACGCTTGCTGCCACCTGGCGAATATGATAGAAGATATTGTGAAGATTTCTTTTGCATACGACATTATGAGCCAAGTGATGTCGCCTTTTGCCAAAATACTTTGACCCTTGTAATCATTACAATTATCACTTTCTGTAATTATCATTACCCGTACTATTATAATAAATATAATAATTATTTCTATATGTCGGTGTAATTCTGTGACGAGGTCCGAGCGTACTCCCCGCGTGCCGCCAGTGAGCCTGAGCCTTGTTCGCCCACACCTCCGCAGTACATCATGACACCAAGCGACATCGTCGGTGGCCGCCGAGTGCCGTACAGTGACGGCGAGTGTAGTCTGGCACACGGCCGGACTGCGTCACCGCCCCCGCCTGCTCCAGCGGGTCTGGCGGAGACCATGATGGATCGTGCGATGCAGTCTTCTCTGCCGAGTCTGAATGATGAACATCTCAACTCCATTGATGCCAGGAGGTCAGTCGGTTTTAATCACAGATAACCGCCATCTTGAAAATCACTATGTCATAATATTTCAGCGAAATATCTCCGGATTTTGTTGCACTTTTGTGCGCTAAAGTGGATTAGAACAGTAACTAAAATCTTGCGACCAAAGTTCAAAATTTTTAATTTAAGTTCGCAGTTGGGTGCCATATTGAAAAACATCGTTTCTGGCAATAACTACTCGGCATCAGGATTGATTGTCTGATTTTTATGCAATTTTGACGGGCGAATGAGAAAATTTTCAGAATTTGGAAATCCAACATGGGGTTGACTGCCATCTCGAAAACCATTATAGCCTATCGCCAGATTTCAGTGAAGTATCAGATTTCGATGAAATTTTGTACTACGGTAGATTATATTAGATCAATAACTGAAATCCTGTGGACAAACTTAAAAGTTTTAAATTGATGATTTCGGTTGGACGCTGTGTTGTAAAACGACGTTTTTTGGCCATAACTCAGCAGCGTATTATCCAACAACGAGAAATCCGACAATGGTCACGGTTAAATACCACAAATGTCTATTTTTAAAATCCAAATTGGCGGAAGACGTCTTGAACGCTAATGCTACGTCTGCCTGTGGGCAGCAGTTTATCGTTTCGACCCGTCGGGGTGATGCACTCGTTAATCGTTGATGATGTCACGGCGCAGGGCGGCGGAGCTGGGTATATTCATTGGCTCGGAGTCGCCGACATCGGAGCTGAATGGTTTGCCGGGCGACTACTCGGGTCTGTCGGAGCTCGGAGGGTTTTCAGTGGGTCGTCCTGACTCAGAGGATCTGAGTGAGCTGGGTCAGAGAGACTGTCACTCGCCAGTGTCAAGCATCGACGAGATTGAAAGAGCCGTTGCAGGTCACTCAACCCTACAATCAGTATGTCATTAAATAAGTAAGTCATGAATTTACATAGCGCATAAAGTGCGATAACTCTAATGCGCTGTATGTACTAGTACTCAGCAAACAAACGAGTTTTAAACAGACGTCTGAAACTGTCAGTGCAAAGCGTCGGATCACGCAGATCATCACTCAGTCTCCACAAGTCCTTCCTCTGTGTGATGATGCACAGATAGGGCTACAGTTGCTGTGCACTAGAAATGATATATACTCAATATCAAGCTGTGTCATTGATGATGATGATAACTGGCAAGCTTTAACCCTTTGACGTCCACTGGGCCATATGGGTACAGCTGTAAAGCACCCTGTGCCAGACGGGTTAAGCCATCATGTGTAATTTTTGACATCCGGGCACTCTGATGATCAGTATGGCATAGGATGCTCTATAGCTGTACCCATATGGCAACAGTGGGCGTGCAAGGGTTAAGCAGCCCTTATTGTCAGTCGACGTGTCTTAAATAGTGGTGGGGTGTTGTCTGATTGTTATCAAGACCAGAGTGGTCCTGTTGTGTGCCCGTAGACTCTGTGCTAGCGTCGTGGGCCGACGCTATCGACAACACTCAGGATGAGCTACTAGATGGCGGCGACATCAACTCGGCTCTTGTTGACAGCGACGACGTCAGCAGTGAGAAGGCATCAAGCGACAGTGACGACGCCGACGCTGCCGCATTCCTCGCCGACGCAGACTTTGCTGTCGCCGTTGCGCGGGCTGCCGAACTGTCGGGAATGACCGTGATTGGATCTACCGTCGTGGACCCCGGGGGCGCTCAGCGCGAGAAAGGTTGACAGTGTTCTTGTGACAAATGTTGCAGCGATAATCGTTCGATGTGGTAAGCGGGTAAGTCAAACTGTGCAAAGTGTTACCTGCTGTTACCTGGTCAGCACTACACACAACTGATTGTTATGGGAGCAACACCTGGACAGGTGTAAGTGAGTAAGTATGAACATTTGTGTTAGAGACTGACCAAAATTTCGTTTCGGTTTCGGCGCCAAAGACAACAATTTGAACTGTTTTGGTAAGTTTAGTTTTCCACCAGATTTTGATGTATGACTTGGCAGGTGACTCGGTAGTGTAGCGGTAGGGTGTTGGGCTCGTGATCAAGAGGTCGCGGGTTCGACTCCGACTGCGGCATTATTCGGGCAACAACCCTGGGCAAGTTGTTCACACCTAATGTGCCTCTGTTCACCAAGCAGTATAATTTGGTACCTTGCGAGGGCTTTCATGCTAAAAGCGCCATATTGTTGGCAGCGGCATAGGGTCCAATGAACAAGGGGGTATTGTAGAGCGGTTCTGTGGTGATTTCCGAATTGCATAGAACCGCGATATAAATCATCTGCTTTACCTTTTTTACCCTTTGGCAACGGTTACTAGGCGAAGCATTTTCCTTAGCAACCAGCATCAACGATGCAACATTTTCTGATCAATTGTGAAGTAGTGAACCAGAGGGCATCAAGCTCTTAATGACTTGGTCGCTCACAGTTTCGCCTCAGCAGGAGTTCCCGTCACTAAAGAGCCGATGGGGCTATTCCGGACTGATGGGAAAAGACCAGTCGGCGTCACTCTTGTTCCTTGGCAGAGCGGCAAGTCGTTATGATGACTGTCACGTGTCCACTGGCTGAGTCATACATTGACAGAGCGGCTCTTGAGGCAGGTGCAGCAGCAGAGATGGCAGCCACTCGCAAAGAGGAGAAGTACGTCGACCTCGGTGCTCGTTAC
>Ga0056114_1000326_pt1 | contig 15418 bp, 9 predicted proteins | sample WorMetHERISLAND1_FD_77005 | JGI IMG/M metagenome (GOLD analysis project Ga0056114, IMG submission 77005) | Marine gutless worms symbiont microbial communities from Max Planck institute for Marine Microbiology, Germany - Olavius loisae HERON... ...
ATGTATAGCTTAGCATACTTGTTTTACTGTACTACTATGCGCGGATGAGTTGGCGGCGACGCCTATACGTAGGGGATTATTGCAATACACGTGTTTATTGTCCGTTGCTTAATTACTTGGCGATATTTGCGCTAAATGGATCAAACAGAAGTTCTGACTAACCTGGGATGCTGGGAAGAGGTTGAATCTTCAGTTCAAGACAGACAGGAGTGCAGGCGTCAGTGTGTGGCCCTATGCTTCGTTGATGTGGGATGAATCGAAGGTCAAGGTCAACCAGTTAACTATCGATCATTTGCAACAGTAATGTATATATAGCTGTAGAAGTATGTCGTTAGCAGCGAAGGGGTTGATGTTGTGGTCGCCTGCAGGTTGAGACAATCAGTGAGTCGTACATGGTGTCGAGCGGCGTACCCACCTTCAATGTCGATCACGCAGTCGACATGGCTAACATGGCACTCGACATACTCCATCACCTGTCCAGCTGCCGTGACAGCACGACTGACATGGTGCCGACAGGACGTGTTCACGTCTGTATTGGAATCAACTCCGGCCCTGTGGTCGGAGCAGTCATTGGACTCACCATGCCTCGCTACTGTCTGTTTGGTGACACGGTCAATGTCGCCAGTCGCCTGCAATCCAACGGCGAGCGTACGTCCATTTCACTGTCTTTATTGTACCTTGCCAGCTAGTTGTCTATCTGTGTTTGCTGGCTTGCCTCTGTGCTTGTCTATCTGATTCTGTTCTGTGTGTTTAAACTGCACGGGAGCCTTGTAGTCATGGAAATTTAACCCTTTGACGCCAACTGTTGCCATAATGGGTACAGCTATAAAGCTTCCTGTGCCAGACCGGGCTGAGCTGTCATTTGTAATTTTGACATCCGGGCACTTTGACGCTCAGGGCTGAGCGTCAGAGTGCCCGGTCCGGATGTCAAAATTACAAATAACGGCTTAACCCGGTCTGGCATGGGAAGCTTTAGGGCCTATCGCTGTACCCATACGGCAAGAGTGGGCGTCGAAGGGTAACGTCAATTTTTATTAGAGTTCTGCATGTAACACCATGCTGGAACACTATTTTGCTTTTTATCGATTTTACGGCTCTTAGCTTCATGGCAACAAGCAAGAGATCATAGCTAACCGTTAGGCCTAATTGTCGTCAGTTGTGCATTTCAATAACTTGCATTTGGTATACTTTAGGATTTAAACCGATCCTTTTTTATTTCGTTCGCTTAGTTTTTGCAACAATAATTTTTTCAGTTGTACACTTAGAAAGTAAATAACAAAGTAAAAGTCTATTAGTCCTATTGTTTGCTGTAAGAAGCGTTTAATTATTGGTAGCCGTTTATATTTTCAGCTCAACGCATTCACGTCAGTGAGCGAACGTACTACGCGCTGATGCAGTCTGGTAGACAATATGCACTCAGCAAGCGTGGACAGATCATCCTCAAGGTTAGAACTGTTTTACGACTATACAGGGAGGTTATTGGTCGCGTAAACAGCTTGACGCAGCAGACCTTACAGTTACGTCATCAGTCAAGTCGAACGGTGTTGAGCGCACGGTGGAGTATGGCGTGCGCTGACGAATTGGCGGCTTAATTTCACCACACCCCACGTAAGCAGAAAACAGCAAAATAACGCAAGGAACTGCGAATATTGTCGGCGATAAACCTAGTGTGATAAAATAAGCCATCATGCGCGTTCGTCAATGGTTAGCGGTGTGTGACGTTGCAGGGTAAAGAAGGCTTGACGACGACTTACTGGTTGGACCAGCGCGGCACAGAACACAGTCGTGGCGTACTTGGCATCTGATCGGCATTAGAAATACACCTCGAGAACTACACTAATTAATAGCTTATGCTATAGACATTTGTGTTGTGCCATAGTTGTGCGTAGTATGTTGTAACTTATACACGTTGTGTGTGCATTGTGCAATAATCATATCCTCTAGAATTTGTAGTGCATCAGTCCAATGTTGTATCGCAGTGATATGTTACTTTCAAAATTCCAGAACTAGAAACTAATTCTGTGTTACTGTTGCATTATTAGCCCAACTGTTGGGTCTTATACGGTAGAATTTAAGCCAGATGCATGCATATCATTAATATCCATTGCTTGCTTTGCTTTTTCGTGGATTTCCTCCTATAGGCCTAGCCTAGGTTATAGAGCTACTCGTAGTAGTGAATATTCCATGTTACTGTGCCATGTTTTGATTCTATTAGAACAACACTTTGCATTGTCTCATTCTAAACAAATTCAACTAGGCCTAACTGACTGTGTGTGTTTTTTTTCAATCCAATACTATTAACACATTGTTGTAGCCTATAATTGACGTGCAGTGGTTGATCACTGATCGATGTGACGTGAAAGACGTGAAAACAGTGTGAGCTTCTGACGAACGACTCACACCGAACCGTATGTCTGTCTGTTGTCTGTCTGTGACATATGGCACTTTTCTGTAGCTCACAAGCTTATGCTTTCTCATATCGAGATGACATGCCGATTTTCACGCAAGAAATCACCCTCGCGTCAATCACTGCAACTGTAAAGTTGCCATGGTAACGGTCGGCTGTCTCATCAACATCTGAGCGGCTCGTCAAAGTGACGTAATCGTCACTAAGCATCACTGGAAATGGCATGTCAGCACTGATGCTGATCATGCAGTGGGCTGTCGATGTAATGAAGTGGCGGTGAAAACAGCACGGGCCCAGTCGATGGCCCAGTCATGGTAACATCTCGCAGTAGTCAACATCATGCTGCAAAGTCACTTGAACCAACGATGGAACTCTCTAGTTTTGGTAACATCTGGTGGTTGTGAAACTACGCGAAGTTACGTTGAAAACAAAAAAAACGCAAAATGAGAGAAATACTTCATCTGCAAATTGGTCAAGGAGGCAACCACATTGGCTCTAAAGTAAGTCGCTGGCTTACAAAAATCTATCTATCTCTTTCCAAGCTTCGATCTTCTTGTAGTGAAAAAAAGTGAAACGCATTGTATTTGTATTGTACATTTTTTAAAATCATCCCTTTGACGCCCACTGAATGCTGAGCGTCAGAGTGCCCAGATGTCAAAAATTACAAATAACGGCTTACCCCGGTCTGGCACAGGCTGATTTATAGCTGTACCCATGTGGCAACAGTGGGCGTCAAAGGGTTAAAATTCGACCTTAGTGTTTAACGATGACCAGTAGGCCTAGGCCTAATTTGCTTCAAGCGAGTGATTTAGATCTGTGAGACACAACATCACTGCTTAGTCACGTCGACGGTATCGTGCGATGCAGTTTTGGGAAGTGATTTCCGATGAGCACGGAGTGGATCCCCGAGGACAATTCTGTGGAACGTCGGATCTTCAACTGGAAAGGATCAATGTCTATTTTAACGAGGCAACAGGTACAGTTCAGTATAGACCTACTGTCATATCGAATAAGTCGATTACAGGCATTTGTCGTTGGAAGCCACTGCGATATGTCTGAGATGTCCGGAAAACGGACATGAGCTATAGGCAGACGCTTCCGTCAACTCCAATCCTGTTCAGTCTACTCCCGGTTCACCTTACCTTGCAAATAATCACCTTATCACAGTCTCCTCGCTGTCACCATCTATCACTCATCAGCTTTTCACTTTTGTTCCACAAGTATTTCCCTCCACAGACCACAGTCCGTCTTGTACCAGCAAGGACTGCTTTTTACGTAATATATGTAATCTAGTCTGAAAATATTTCTTATTTCGTATCATATCGTCATATGACGTCACATGCCAGCTGTAAACTTGAGAGTCATATAATTAGGCCTATCTTAGAAACTCGTAAAGAAACGCACTTAAGTATGGCAGTACTGCAGGCTAGGTAACAGCTAGAAGCTTCACGTACGGAAACCGCAGAACGGTTGTATAAGCATCGCGTGGTTTGTCAGCGGTAGCTATATCCGAAACCGCCTACCCGCTATGTAGGTTGTTATCGTGGATGGTGTTCGGAGCTTGTGAAAGGCCTCCAACGTCAGTTCCCGTAGGCTACACGGGTTGGGGTTAAGTGAAAGTCGAATGACGACTGAATAAGTATTGTACATCAAATTTGTAAATGTGTGAAGAAAAAAAAACAATTTTGGGTATTATTATTATTTATTTATAGCCGGCAAGCACTGAGGAGTGACTGGAATCCGATGTAACATTCAGCCAGTCTGGCAAAAAAATCGCGATGAACTTTTAAGCTACAAAATTACGTGTAGGCCCTACTCATAAATATGGCTGTCTGACATTATGACATCTATAGGAGATGATGGAAGCTAGACTTTCGTTCATGGATTAGGCCTAGTATAAACTGACCATTTATCATTCGTTTGCTGTATAACAGGCTTTGGGCGCGTTGATTTTGTGCACAGGTGGAAGATTTGTGCCACGAGCTGTGTTGACAGACTTAGATCCATCAACGATAGACAGTGTCAGAAGCACGCCATACGGCCGTATCTTTCGACCAGAGAATATCATCGTCGGTCAGTGAGCTTCGATATATGTAGATTCTTCGTATCGCACGTGACAGTAGCCTATATAGACGGCATGCACGTTGAAGGCCAGAATATTAAGGAATCTGCATAACTATAGGCCTATCAAAGTAAAATGACGCTTCAACGACAGATTTGGGTCATTCTGAATAGCTGGTGGTAGACGGTTTCAGTTAGTGAATGTGTGAATTGAAAGTCTAGTATCGTGTTGTGTTCAAGCTCCGTGATGATGTTGTCAGGTCGTGTGGGCGCGTCAAACAACTGGGCTCGTGGCTATCACACAGACGGACTGATGATGGCTGACAGCATACTGGACGTGGCGCGTCGCGACGCAGAGAACTGCGACTGTCTTCAGGGCATCCAGATGGTCCACGCGCTCGGTGGAGGCACCGGCGGCGGTCTCGGATGCCTGCTGCTGGACCAGATGCGTGACGAGTATCCAGATCGCATCATCGTCTCATACTGCATCATTCCGTCACCGAAGGTACTACAAGACTATTGTACGTAACAGTCTCTATCAACTTTGTAGCGCACGAACCATGAACAATTCAACAAGAACGCCAATTATCGCAAACAAATCGCGCATTCGCGGATGAAATCGATTGTGGAGTAAATTATTATGGCCTATTGGCAATAAAAATTTAGACAGGTATCTTATTTCTTTGCAAAGATTTGTGTCGCCTTCGCGGTGTAGGGCCTACAGCGTTCATTATGGATGAGAATGACAACCGTGTTACGACCGTGTTTGGTTGTTTGCGGTTGCGCCAGCATTAGTCGTCGTCGATTTATATTACTCCAAGGCTTGACGACATCTACACAACTCGGCCGACCGCTGGTGACCACGCGGTTAGTCTGCCTGCCGAGAAGCTCACTAATTGTACAAATTCATATATCTCGATCACCTGTAGGCCATTTAAACCCCCTCTCCGGCCATTACGACTGACTCCTTTGAAATTTCGTAACGAAATTCTGAGAAAACTGGAATAGTAATGTTAAGACGTGGTGAAAATTTTCGGTGATAAGTTTAGCCGTTTTGACACGAACACTAACACCAGTATTTCAGACGGACATACAGAATTGCAATTGCTGCAACAATATCACGCTTTCTAAAACTAGAGTAATGGATTTCAACGAAACTTTGCAAAATGTCTAAGAAAAAACTCGCTAGATTTTATAAATTATTTGTCAGTGTCTGTGTAAAGCGCTCTAGCCGTTTTCGTTATTGTGTTCATAGCTTTATCATGGTTATGACTTCTCTCACGGGAACGACTTGCAAATCTTTCAAATTAGACCTACTTGAAATTTATCTGGAATAAGCTTATTATCAACTTGCTTGCTACCAGAAAAGGTCGAGAACAATCAGTTATTGGATTTGGCAGCCACCATGTGGCTGCATAGATGAAGCAATTGGCCTTGTAATAAATCGATGACTTGTGAGTTGAGTTGGGTCTGACGTCCCGCTCGACACATTATCCCTTTGACGTCCACCGTTGCCATATGGGTACAGTTACATGTATGAAGCATCCTGTGCCAGACAGGGTTAAGCCGTCATTTGTAATTTTGACATCCCGACACTCTGACGCTACCCGATCTGGCACAGTATGCTTTATAGCTGTACCAATACCCATATGGTAACAGTTGTCATCAAAGGCGGTTAAGGTAACTTCGGAGATGATGTTCACAGCCAGTCTCTTGACTGGTGTCTGTTAGGTGTCGAAGGTGGTCGTGGAGCCGTATAACTCCGTGTTCAGTCTGAGTCATCTGGTCGCCAACAGTGACGAAACGTTTCTCATAGACAACGAAGCGTTGCACAACATCTGCGTAAACACGCTCAAACTGTCCGCAGCTTCCTATCAAGAAATGAACCTTATCATCTCGGCCGCCATGACAGGTGACTTCACCTGTTGCATACCATCACTATTCACTACAGCCTGAGCCTACATAGTCGATATGAGGAAATAGACGTTGAAATCGGCCGTTTTCGCAACTTTGGTACCTCTGTGACCCTGATCTTGGATCGGATCGTACGGCATATCGTCATTCATCACTCATTGACCTCTGTGTACATAGGTCTATAGGGCCTACCGAATTTCGTTGGAAGTGGAAAACTCTTGTGGACGGACTGGGCCGGGGGTTGACCTAAAATAATCTTAATCCAACAACCACTTTTATTAACAACCAAGCCCACAAACTTTTTCAAACCGAGTCCGAGTTGGAAATTTAAGTTGTCACTTGTCCGAGTTCCAGGCTATCTTCCGAATTGTCCAAGTTGTATATTCTAATGTCTGTCGTCTTTTCACTATCCCACCCATTCCTAGTAGAGAGCGTCAATTCCTATCTTATGCTTGGAAACCGCTTGTACAGCGGATTTCTGTCACCCACGGACGTGGTGATCCACGATAGTGAAATTGAGCTATAACCAAAGAAATAGTCGACGCCGCAGAACAATTCAGTACACCGTCTGGAAAGTCGGTCCAGTAATCCATTGGATATCAACTGACAAGACGAAACTCAAATGCTTGCGCAGTCAATGTTCCAAGAACCATCAGTATTCTGTATGTCCAGTATGTCGTCCGAGTGGACAATGGACCCTGAAGAGCTAGCCACGACAAGAGAACAGCAAGAAGCACCAATCTGGTCACAAGATGATCATCCTGGAATTCCAGGTGGAATTGGGGTGGGCTTGGACTGTAGTATAACACGCAGCATCGCGCGGTTTCCTTGCGACAGCACGGCTCTTATCCACTTCTGTCCGTATTTCATTCATTCATTCTATAACTGGCGAATAAACGTGCTACTTTAGGCCTACTGGCTTGTTTCGCGTCTGAGGCGGTAACGTCGATATGCGTACGATGTTGGAAGGTATTACGACGTGTTTCCGTTTTCCCGGGCAACTAAACTCCGACTTGCGCAAGCTGGCCGTCAACATGGTTCCGTTCCCACGACTGCACTTCTTCGTGCCTGGGTTCGTGCCGCTGACGGCTCTCTGCAGCCTGCCGTACCGCGCCCTCAGCGTGCCAGACATGGTCCAACAAATGTTCGACGTCAAGAACTTCATGACGGCCTGCGACCCGCGTCACGGTCGCTACCTGGCGGCGGCCGCCATCTTCCGCGGCCGCATGTCTACCAAGCAGGTCGACGAGCAGATGGTAAACGTTCAGCACCGCAACAGCGACTATTTTGTGCCGTGGATTCCAAACAACGTCCAGACGGCCATCTGCGACATCCCGCCGCGCGGACTCCGCATGTCGGCCACGTTCGTCGGCAACAATACAGCCGTCGCCGACGGGCCGCTGCGACGCGTTCGAACACAGTTCGCCGACATGTATCGACGCCGGGCGTTCGTTCACTGGTACACGGGCGAGGGTATGGACGAGACGGAGTTCACACAGGCCGAGTCGACCGTCAACGACCTATGTGATGAGTATCAACAGTACCAGGAGGCACCTGCCACGACCGACTACCGCCCACCACGACCGCCTAACGTCAAACCACACACGGGCGCCACACAGGCTGCACAGCAGAAGAATAAAACACGCTAGCTTCCAGCTTGTTGGCCAACAAAACAAACGACAGCTAGTTCTACTGTAAGGACAGACCAGTCTTATCACTGAGCAAGTAAACGTGACAGTGGTTCTTGTCTGAAGCCATACAAAAGCAATACAGACATAATACCCGTGGACTGTCCATGGGAATTGTGTCTGTAATGCTTTTGTATGGCTTCAGAGTTACGGTGGACTTACTTATTATAAGCAGATTCAAACATCTATAACCTTTCACTGTTTATTTGTCAACAATCAGCAGCTAATGATAGGCTACGAGATGGAGCAACTGTTTACCGCCCCACTTGGCATATTATAGACAAATCATTTAGATATGATGATTAGATGATTAGATGACCCAACTGAAGCATTGTTGGTGATGGCTAGTCATCCAGATAGCTCTCAATCTCACCAGACTCGCCTCACCGCAAGAACATACAGTGAGTGAACCCAGTGAGATGAAGCCAAATCTGCTAGACTAAACCTGTGAGCTGCACAAGTGATTGTACAGCTACAGAATGCTAAACAATACAACTGAAGAGCAGCTCTGGCAATACTCTACATCTTACTCCCGACCAAAGTCACTGCTCAGATGTGGCCACGTAAATGTCAAGGGACGGAGCAGTTGCAGCAGTTAAATAACAACTGAAGTTTGACAAAGAACCATGAAATATATTAGTCGAATAAAGAAAACATATAAAAACAGTTTATTCCATGTCCATAGCACAAGGTCGAATTTTTCCATCCCAAACGCGACGCTTTGACTTGCTGGAGGAATGCTTGTGATCTGTCAATAACACGTCAATTAACATTTCAAATACGGTAACTAAAAAGCCTCCAAAAATACACAAATAGATCAGTTGAATCAAAGTCCTTTTGACGACTTAATCCCACTGACTGGGAAACAATGATGACAGACAGCTTGTAAAGACTTCAACAGTCCAGAAAACCAACAATGTACACTACACGTTGACACTTCTGGCACCACCGAGGGATCGATCCAGAGTATAGATTAATAACTTGTGTCAAGAATATGGGTCGGCCAGTATATACAGTCAGTTAGAATTAGCTAACATCATTAGGAAAAAAACATCAGGAAAAGTGACTTGATGAACTTGTGAACTGAGGTGTAATGGTCCCAATACAATACAGTGATCATCAGCCTTGCTGGTGTTAATCATGCTGGAAAATAACATGCAGTTGAATTGATCCTCAGAATTCACCTTTGAAGAGCTCAACAGTTGGCTAGTTAGGTCAAAAGCAGTTTCAGTAAACAAAAAATCACGACAGTTATACTCTATGAACAAAACACACTGAGTAGTTACCGCTGGACCCTTTCAAGTGCCTCTTGTGTTCGCCTGTATGTTCTTTGGAGGAAGGTCGTCGCAGGCCGAGGGCACCATGTACCAGGTTCCTGGCGGTCGATGCTGTAGTTTCAGGACGAGGCTTGTATGGCTCCAACAAATCTGATTCCAAAAACACACGTACAGTGTATTTTAGAACACAGCACAGCACGTTAATACTTTGACGCCCACTGTTGCCATATGGGTACCGCTATAAAGCATCCTGTGCCAGACCGGGTTAAGTCGTCATTTGTAATTTTGACACCCAGGCACTGATGCTATGCCCCAAGTCAAAAATTAACAAATGACGGCTTAACCAGGTCTGGCACAGAATGCTTTATGGCTGTACCCATATGGCAGCAGTGGGTGTCAAAGGGTTAATGATGATGATGATGATAACAAATTGACTTAACGTGGCATAAAGTCCTAGGGCTGCAAGGACACGTAACAGTAATGTGGGGTCACATAGTAGTCAGTACAGTGAGACGTTCATGAGGCAGAACAGCTGTAAGACCAGACAAAAAGTTCAGTCTTCAGTCTTCTGCGGAAAACTGGTAGTGATGGCGATGCACGTAATGTCTCCGGCAAACTGTTCCAAACAGATGCAGCAGCCGCTGCGAAGGCTAGGTCGCCGATGGTAGCACGCAAGGTGCGTGGGGCGACGAGCACTGACGTAGACGATGAGCGCAGCCAAGCACATAACAACATCCGTCCAACGAGAGAAGAAATGTCTACAAACCTTTTGACTTCCTTGCAGCCTGTTTAGTCTGCGAAGAAGCTAAGTGAAGTGGGCGGAGTTTGACGAGCGGATAATCAAAGTTGGCGATGACGTGCTCAGCTGCAGTAACAGATCATCATCAGCAACATTTAACAATAGAGCTGTCAAATTAACACGTTAATGCGTCAAGTAATTAATCACGATTAAAATAATTAACAATGTCAAATAAATTAACACATACACATAAATTCTATGAATCAGGAATTCCAATAATCACTTAAACTGCGGTTATATGATGATGATCGTACGACAAGCAGTTAATTATTGTTGTGGTTGGAGTGCTACTCTGAAAATTTTTCAGTTAATAAGCTGATAACTTGTTTAATGGAAAGTTCGACAGTGATCGCATCTTGAAGACGGCAATATACAACCTAAACAGACCTGCCGAATTGATGCATTTAATGCACCATTAAAATAATTAATTGTATGCATTGACGTGAAAAATTAATCGATTGACAGATCTAATTAAAACACACCATCAACTGAGGACAACTTCACTGCCTGTCTACCAGGAGGAATTCTTCTAAAGTAACTGTCCTTGACAAATGCCACCAGTATCTGAGATCCCACGCCACTGGCTTAACCAACCAATCAGCTACAGCTATGCACAACTGACATCATAAATGATAGTGACGTCACAGTGCAAAGCACAGTAAATAGCAACGTTTGCCGCACAGGAGTTCTTTTTCATCATCGGCAAAACTACATAATCACATGTCTGAGTGCTCAGCGTGATAAGCTGTTGCTTGCCTAGCAGCAAGCACTGTTTTGCCATAGCCTAAACGACACTAATGAATGCAGGCTAAATGTATTCAAGCAACATCGGCACTTGTACGATCTACTATGTCAAATGCTACAGAAACCACTCACTAAATCTGTACTAAACAATGCAAACAAATGATTTTCAGCCACAGCCAACACATATAGAGTTAAAAGGAAGTTTAGTTTTCTTCCGCTGCATATTCACGTCACAGTGGTATCAGTCGTGATGCACACAGGAGAAGATCTAAACCACACACTGGTAATTTGTAACAACATTACCCGGTAACTTACAATGCATAGATTTTTATTTTTAAAATATGACACAGTACCGATTTCCTGGTTAGAGAATATGCCGATGGCATGCGTTTTGTCCACCCACTTGATGTCAAAATGCTTGTCTCTGAACAACAGTACATTTCAGTACACTATAACATGAATAGCATACAGTACAAGATGCATGTATCGGACAATAAATGATATTATCATATGATTGATCTATATCGGCCCTGTTACGTTGCTTGCTTCAGGGCCGATACAGCATAGCAACGGGCCTAAAATGGCATGACGACGGGCTGATATATACATAGTCAGCAGCCATTAGCATTCAAAGGTTTTACAGTGGAACGGTGTATTTCGAGTAGTTACCTGAAGTCTCTGAAAAGTACAAGCAAATCACGAGTGATCATTCCTTCTGGAAAATCATATATTTCTATTAACCGACCATAATCTTCTGCAAAACATACAAATATACACAAATAAACACAACGTAAACTAAGTGAGCTACAACAACTAATCAGTTAAGAATTTTAATCTATTAACCGTACTTACACCGAATACTAGCATCAAAAAGTTGAAAACTGATTGACATCACTAGACAGTCCGAAATGAACCAATGGTGCAGTTCTGCCAGTGTGTAATATATTCAAACTGGCTCGTATCATGATTACATGAGCAACCAGGTCATTCAAAGCAAGAGAAAAAGTTCTGACCCAGAGTACCCCATTGACAACCCCATCTGCCCACATCATAAAGGACTGCAGAGAAACTGCAATTCCACATCAATGATGGTTGTATATGTAACACGCAAAAAGGAAGCCAGAAGAGAGAGATAGAACCATATGACTGACGGGGGCAGTGAGACTGACGAAGCCATAGGAGTAGAGTTGGAGTAAAGTTTAATGTCCCACCCGACACAGTCCAGGTCATTTTGGGGCAGTCGTCACAGCCAATCACTTGACTGATACTGACAAACAAAACAGTGCAGGAGAATACACAAACCAAATACAACTCAAAAAAACAAGCAATACAAAACTACCCTAATTGCATCAACAAGATATGAGTATGATACTCAGTCAGGAAACGAGAGGGGCTTATTCTACAATGCTCCAGAGCCCACATGGGACTGGGGAAGAAAGGGTAGGATTTGTATCACAGCAGTATGACTGGAATATCTTGTAAAGTAGTAAAGAACTGGTTAAGACAATGACGTTAACAAGCAGTGTAGTCAGGTCTTGATCATTTCTGAAATGAGATTTTACATGTCAGAATGCATCATTTTGTCTTGAGTTCCACCCAGCCAATGAGCCTGAGTGAGTGAGAGGATTCTGAACGGCACATCAATGAGTCAGTGCATTCTCTAATCATTCACCAAGCAACGCTGTCATCAACATAATCACTCACTCATCAGCTACAGGACACTGTGTTTGTCATTCAAACAGTCTCAGCTCTACCATGCCAACCCACCTATTCACGTATCGGCAAATGCACAACTCAACCAGTCACAACAAACACTGTTCTATTATTGAACAGTAGACATACAGACCTTCAGTACGGCTGTCTGTTTCCTGAGAGAAATAACGTTCATAATCAACAGCTGGACGAACTATGCGCACTGTACCGACAGCCGTTGTCAACTGCACCAACAACTCAACATTGTAATGTCAGTCTATCTGAACAGACACTCAACTGGTGCAGAAAGTGACAATTACATCAAGCCACAGTCGCATCATAACACATGTCATAGAACACTGTTTGCTAATGACATTATAAATAGGTCAAATTCGGACAAACAATAATTTTAACTCTTAGATGAACGTTTTCCCAAAGTTATGCTAACATGCTGTGCCTACGTTGACACAAATTTTCCATGTACTTTTCAATATTAAATAATGTTAAAATTAAAATTACACACAATATTGTGCCCGTTAACCTTCATTCGTCCATTAACATCAGTGGCATGTCACTGTGTCCAAGTGATAGTCCGAATCTGCTATATCTAGGTCAACGTATTTTTAGAAACATCACTGCAATGGCAAACAGCGCTAAAGGTCTATCGTATCATACAAGTTGGTGAGCATTAAAACTGTGAGTCAATGTTGGCTGACCTCGTTCATCAAAGCACGACTGATATCAGGCTGAAGGTCAGTAGCAGTCTCAGTACTCATCTCATCATGAAGATGATCATCCTTCAAGCAGTCTGAGGTTACAACTGCTAATGTGCTGGTCGGTTCTGACTCCACTTCACTCGCTGCTTCAGTTCGATGTTCACTTTGGTCGCACACAGACGGCGTATCGGTGTCATGTAATACCTCGTCTGTCTGTTGACCAACAATAGACACCATAGCATGCTGTGTAGCACTATCAGCGTCATCTGCAGCCCCAGCATGTGGCTCATGGCTAATGTCAACATCAGCTTCTGCTGCAAATGTCGATGTTTCTACATCAGCATGTGTGTTGTCTTTGGTGTCCACATCGCACACCAAGTTTTCCTCTTGCCTATTTTCTGTTCCGTCAACACCGTTAATGCTATCATCACTTTTCTGTGATGAAGTATTCGCAGGTAAATGATGCGTATTATCTCCACTGCAGCTTTCAAGAACAGAACTTTCATTGTCTCCTCCCGCAGCTGCTGCATTTTTCACTGACTTCTGGTTTGTGGCTTCAATGTCTGCCGACAAAATATTCCTAGAGCACAACGTACACAATGACAGTCTAACAAGAAGCCCAGCTATCACCAACAACTGAATGCAACACCTGCAGAAGTATTGTGTGGTTTATTTAAGAACTGTGAAGCTGTAATCTGTATATAGCATAGCAGCGCACATAAGGTTAGGGTTTAACAACATTTTGAGGGTAGTTTGTGTTACTATAACTGGGCTTGGGATTGGCATTGGTGGAGTTATCATGGAAATTTTAGTACAAAGCTGTTTTGCTCTTTTGCAAAACCGGCTTAGGCATTATTGCAAGCCAAAAATTCCACTGCTACATACACTACAGATTGGGGATTGGACTACAGAGTTGGAAAATATGGCCTGTTATGAACATCTCATCATTTAAGGTTCAGCCATTTCAACATAATATCAGCATGTGAAGACAGACACCACACAATAGCAAAGTCTGTGCTGGGCAAAGCATCATACAGGTAACAACAAAATGCGACCACTAAGATAGGAGCATACAGAATGACCAATGGCAACAATAAATTTAAGTTTCAACTCAAGACAAAGTGGTAAATTTTACAACAACTAACAATGCCAGAAGAAATTACACAGCACATCTAACACAAATGCAAAAATTGTTTAATCAATGTATTCTGCATATTGTCTGTATAGCAAGCTAGTCACAGCAATGTCAACAAACTATTTCTACTGCATTACTCGACAATTAATTAAAAGTTCTACATATATGCCATAATAAATTACATACCTGAGCACCAGTTCTTGTAAACAAACCACTGATCTACGGTCGTCATCTTCACCAACTGAAAAACTGCACAATACTGGGAAATCCTCCACTGTTTTGTGAATCAAAAATCGATGATATGGAGATACTGGAGGGAACAACAGTACCCTATAAATTAACAACAAAGTTCAACAAAACATGTATACACACAAGTGAACTGTGGTCTGATCTAAACTATGCTATGTTGCCTCGTATTCTCGTAACTGAACACAAACATGTTCAAAAATAAACCAGTTTGAAATGACAATAAAAGAACAATTTCATTGAGAACTCCTAACCAAAACCGAAAAATCTAAGATACAGAGTGTCTAACTTTAATCCAAATTACAAATCATATGCCAACAAAATGTAAATGCAGCAGAAAGTACAGCATGCAACATAAACAACCCAAAACAATTGGTAACATGTAGATACAGATATGTTAATTAACTAGATAGTGCCAATGATGCAAAACACTGCACAATTTGGTGCACAGATATATATCACAACTCAACCCAGATTTTACTGCTTGTCAGCTCTGATAAGAGTGGTAATAGATACAATTGTGTCTCTCAGTCTGTCTGGCACATTGTGGTTGTGCTATAATTTCAACAGACACGCAGGGTTGAAATTGTCGGGGGTTGGGGGGGTTGAACCCCCAGTTCATGTCTACAGAGGCTCATTTTTGAGTGAAAATCAGCCATAAACTTCAATCCCTGTGCAAAATTTCAAACATTTCGGCAGCTAACCCCCCCCCCCAGTTCTTTTAGGTCAATTCCAACAC
>Ga0056114_1000327_pt1 | contig 15357 bp, 10 predicted proteins | sample WorMetHERISLAND1_FD_77005 | JGI IMG/M metagenome (GOLD analysis project Ga0056114, IMG submission 77005) | Marine gutless worms symbiont microbial communities from Max Planck institute for Marine Microbiology, Germany - Olavius loisae HERON... ...
AGTGTTTATTAAATCTGCGATACATCTGATACTTTGTGTCGCATAACCTAGTGGCTAGTGCTGAGAATTAACTCAGTACTGGTACTGGTACGGGTACTTGCTTGTTGAGTACTTGATACAAGACTGATTATGCCAGACAAAAAGTCGGAGCATATTGCGATCGTTTCTGTTCGTTTATTGGTTAGTTGGTTTGTTTGTGCCAATTGTGCGTAGGATAACTAGAAAAGTTGTGGACGGATTGGTATGAAATTGTCAGGGTAAGTTCGAACTGGGTTAACTTAGAAATGGTTAAATTTTGGGCCCCCCAACTCTACTGGGAAGGGAAGGAAATTTTCTGTCAATAATTCAACCAGGGGTGACGTTGCAGCAGAGCCAGCAAATTTAGCCCGATAGCACGGCAGGACAAGGGGAAAGATTATAGGGGTCAAACACTCCCCTACTTCCAAGGGGATGCCAAGGCAGCCGTCCGTAGTCATTTTAATGTCATCCATGTAGTGTGCCAGGTGTAGTTTTCAAAACGTTCTAGACAAGTCACAAATCAGCGATTTCTCAGAATTGCGTGAATATTTTAGTCCGAAAATTTTGCTGGCGTGTTCATCGGGTTACATGCCATGTGTCTCATGCCGTATTTACGTTATATACGCCGAAATGACGGGAAATGAAAACTAATTTAATACCGAATAATATCAACACAATATTTGGTCACGTGACCGCCCTCCGTTGCTGCGTTTTGTGGCAACATAGAAGGCGCATTGAAGTAATTAGCCGCGAGTTGTTCAGCGGGCTGTAGTAATTGTATGCATAAATCTAGTGGCGGCGGCCGGATCTGTTTAATGTAATTAATGGCCACCCATGGCGACGTACCGACTGGATGGATGTTTCATGGCGGGTGGTCACGTGCACGCAGCCCGCCTAGCACGGCACGATTTATTGCTAGTGGGCGACACGGAATGGTCTGTAATTAATGAGTGAATGAATTAATGGCCTGCGCCCGTTCGTCTGTGTCTGGCTGTAAACAAATTGTCCGCGTCGCGACAGCAAATAGGCCTACGACTGTGTATTATTATTTGACATAAACTCTGTACCCGTCTGAATGCTTTAGACCACAGGATGTAGTGAGATGCGGCGTAAACATGCTCTCTCGCTATCTGAACACTGCATTGAATACAAACAGTGAGATGTCTTGTGATCTTCACTTTGACTCTGTAGACCAAGAGTATTAGTTGTAATTTTATCGATAAAGCTAACATAATGTAGTTTTCTGGGTCGATGTTTGAGAATGTGCGTCAAAGCACTTAAGATATTGAGGGGTCCTCCCCTTTCGTTCTTACCTTCCCCTCCCTTCCCTCGTGATACTGTAGCTGTTATTGCAGGGGTCCAACGCATTGATTAACCCCTGCAGGTCAAATATTGGGGTGTCCGGAGCCCTGTGACCCCTGCAGCGTTGACTCCTACGTGTTTGAGTGAGTGAAGTCAAGTATGTGAGGATATTAGATGCATGCGCCCTCAGAACCGACAGTTCTGTTATCGGTCAGTATGTTGAGATCCATGGTTGAGGTGAAGTTGACTGGGCGCTATAGCACATTGATCGTCGTCGTAGACGGACAGACGGACATACAGAAGGACAGACGACGTGTATGATAGAGTGCGGCGCAGAGGCGGACTGTGTGGTGTGTAGGCATGGAACGCGTTGTGCCGGGCAAGTCGCGTCAGTAGCTAACAACAGAAAGTGTACGGTCGGAGTGGCGTTCAATGCACGCATCGGAGGTAATGTACGTCAGTCTGTCTGTCTGTCTGTCGCAGATGTAGACTACATGGAGTCGTGAGTTGCGGAAATGCTGAGTAAAAGTAAGTCAACTGAACAACTAGAAATCAAATGCATTATCTCGACGACACTGTATAACTGGCAGCAGGCTTGCTACACTCGACAACAGTGCCGTCGATCACATTAGATTGCTGAAAATATCCTGTTTGATTAAAAACAGCGAAAAATATTGCGCACGCTAAAGCACACAAAATGTGCAGTTTGAAATTAAATTTAAATTTAATTCTAAGCGATGGCACCACATGGTGACCATTTTCGTACACCCTGTATATATTGAGTTTGCATAAAAATTTGAATGGGTGCACATCTATACTACGCTTCTTACCGTAAGACAGTGTGGTTCCACATTTATATACAGCAGCTTCTACATGGGCGAAATTATGCTCACAAACTTTACATCATTTTCCGATAATTCCTGACGCCGCTTAGTAACTTAGTTTCGTTGTAAGTCGGTAACGTGTTCACTGCCGTCAAAACGCTGCTAGCCCTTCAACTATCGTCGCTAATGTTCGTTAAACCTACATCCGACTCCGAGAACATACATAGATAATACTGTCATCCTGCGCTGCGTAATCACACAAATAACGAACGTGTGGGTTTCTGGATGCAGGCATCAGGATGCTGGACGGTGACGTCACAGACTCGGTGGAGGCGCAGGCTCTGAGTTTCAACCCTCAACACGTGGACATCTACTCGGCCAGCTGGGGTCCGGAGGACAACGGACGCGTCATTGAGGGCCCGGACAAGCTGGCCAGCGAGGCGTTCCTTCAAGGCATCATCAAGGTGAACACCACTGAGGAGAGAGACAGGCCATTGATCCAGTGATTCGTTGATGCCATTTCAAACTTCTACAGCTGTGGTGTAGTTTTAGCCGCATTAGAAGAAATGGCTGATCTAACGTCTTCCAGGCGGTAAAATGTCGTAATTATGCCATGGTGAATGGGGCGTCAGAAACACCAAAAACAGGAATAGTTTTAGACCGCGTTGGACTGCTGGTATCTGATTCTGACCTGTCACAACTATACTTCTCCAACGCGCGACCGTATGTACGGTAGGTACGTTATTTTTTCCCACAGCGTACGTACAGTCATCATCATTATTCGGCATGCACCATCAGTGCGTAGCTCCGCATGCTGCCAATAGTCTCCACAGCAGCTTATTCAGCGCCAGTTCTAATACATCCTCCAAGGTAAGGTTGTGCAGAGCTAGGTCGTTCTTCAGAGTGGCCATCCAGGAGGTGTAGGGTCGCCCAACTGGCCTTCTCCACTCACTCTGGGGGACAGCAATCAGAATTCTCCTGGCGTCTGTCGACTCATCCACTCTGATCAGATGACCAAACAGCATGAGTCTTCTTTTCTGTATGATCGTAGTAACGGGAGGTTGTTCGGTTAGGCGCCGCACCTCACTTACTTGTTCTTACTTGCTTAGTTGCTTGCTTACTTACAACGGGAGATCGGGGTATGAATTCAGTTACCTTTAACGACGATCTTATGTGACCCTATAGAGGTCACTCATTACAGCTATATGTTAAACCTGTCAGAGTTCGATGCAGCATCTGTTTACCACGATGCGATTATTGACGGGAATAGATACATGTAGATTGTGATGTTAACGGTCGTAACCAGACTGACGAGTTGATTGAAGGGTTGGACTCGTGAACAAGGACAGACATGCAGTGTGATACGATACGACACAATAGCAGAGTTTAACGTGGACTGAAAAGCTGAGTGTGGTCAGATCAATCTAGCACACGTTGCCAGAAACAAAAATATAAGAAGAAGAAACTGAAACAAACACCAGTGCCTAGTAGGTTCGGTCCAAGTCCAAGATCCTACAGCAATCGAAAACGTCGAAAACGTCACGTGACGTGCATACGCTGAACCAGTGCTAATAAGTCGGTGCAGAGACGGTGCAGACTGTTGTGTACTAGAAGGTGAATAAATGCGGCGAGTGTTGGTAGGGTCGCGGTGGTCTCGGTTCAATCTACGTCTGGGCATCTGGTAACGGCGGCAGCAGGTCTGACTCGTGTAGCTGTGACGGCTACGCCAACAGCGTCTACACGCTGTCGGTGAGCAGTACGTCGGAACACGGCTCGAGACCGTGGTACCTGGAGGAATGCTCGTCGACACTGGCAGCCACCTACAGCAGCGGAGAGAACTATCGTGAACGCAAGATAGTATGTACTCAGTCTCTCTGCGTACACTTCTTCTACACGTCGTGTAGACACGCATACGCCGGCGGCTTAATGGCTTTCTGACTTTTCTGACCGGCTACGGCTAAGCGATTTAGCTAGTTGGCTCATTTTCGGCTTAATTCTAAAATACGCTGCCTGTAGACGTTTTAGTGCATGGTGCGAGTCAACTGAAAATGCCAGAGGTTGAGAACGCAAAATAGAATTCACCAACGCAAACACTGAAGACGTATTTAAACTGGAATTGTTGGCGTCTTAGTTGAATTTTTTTGGCTAAGCTTAAATTTGGCTGGAAATAGCCGGCTGGAATTGAACGGTGTTGAGACGATCAATTCTGTTTACTCTGTTCTGTTCTCGCTCTTGTTCCTGTTCTTTAAGCAGATTTGTGGACTGGTGTTTTATGTCGTCATCGGTGAGCAAACACACTCAAGGAAGAGACACAAAACATTATTTCTGTTTTGTTTCTTTGGCCTTGACCTTGGCCTTGACCTATGCTTCAGTGTTGCGTCTGTCGTCTGTGACGTTATGTATTGTGGCTAAACGGTGCATCCTAGAGCAAAAGTTACTATTGCAAGCCTATAGGAAGTCGTATATGAGAAATCGATTGGTACCAAAATGAATGACCTTGACCTTTGTTTAGAGGTCGTATCAAGGTCACGTCAACCATTGCGATACATTTGACGTTGAATATCTCGGAAACCGTTAGAGATAGAGGCTTGGTTCCAAAGGACCACCAATAAGAAATGGCATATGGGTTATCTAATAGTCACGTGACCGATGACGTCACGTGACTCCCGAAGGTGCTGTGAGGTGGGTCGGCTATCCTAGCGACAGCTTGGCTTCTTGTTAGTCAACCAACTAACCAATCAGATGTCGCCATGCCCGTCCCAATGATGGCCAGTATGTTGACTGTGGCTGATTTGGGCGTACAACCCGTCACTGAAAGGTTTCAGACTTTGAACTAACTAAGATCTTGGTCTTGGTCCAATCTCGCTGATCTTGGCCTAATCGTTAACATAACGACTTTGCTGATAACAAGACGAGAAAAGACAGACAGAGAGAGTTGACTCAGAGTGTAAGTGTCTGTGATGATGTGATGGTTGGTGATGTGATTAACACAGCTGACGACAGACATTCACGACCAGTGCACTGATGATCACACTGGCACATCGGCGTCTGCACCGCTCGCCGCTGGCATCTGCGCTCTGACACTCGAGGCCAAGTACGTCTTCTTGTCTCCACGCTGTCACTTCACCCATCTTGAACCTGGTTGTATTCTGAACCGATATGAACCGAGCAAAATGAAGGAAGGCATATATGTAGAATAAAGGAAACTCACACGAAAGTTTGGGCTTCAGTGGTTCACGTGTCGACCCACACTGCGCCGCCGCAGTGATAACATTTGCTTACTTCTGTTCATGTGCTAACAGCCCGTTTGAACCCACAGGGATTGATTTCACCTCTGATTTCCTTCGTCATTGAATGATACTTGAAAGCCTGAAGTCAAAAAATTCCAGATTTCCATCTGATACCATGAGTATTGCTTCGCTGTGTGAAGTAGAGTGACTGAGTCATCAGAGATTCATGCCAAGCTTATTCTTCTTCTTCATATTTTCTGACGTTCACCACTAGGAGTATGTAGCATGCTATGCTGCCTACAGTATATCACTTAGCAATCGTTGATTTAAGTCAATTGATGGCTGTGTTTGATGACCACCTCTCAAGGACCAGCCTTGCTGTTGTCCGTCTTTCAAGTCACGTTGGATGGAGCAGTGTTTTACGTCCCCGTCAACACAGTATAGGCTATATGGGAGACGGTTTTTACAGGTCAAAAGACCCAACCAACAGTATCAAAGTACTGAAGGAAATCTACAAAGGAAAAATCAGACAACACAAACAACAAAATACACATACCCCGGTATGCATAGACAATAACAGACAAAAAAGGATACATACAGCACAACAAGTCCCCTAGTCTACACTAATATCGGGTGACTAGGGAACAGCTCACACAGAGGGCATGTTCGCCCGGCCTGAACGGCGGTGGGGCTGCCGTCGCAGTACCCCCACGTTGGTAGTAATGAATGTGTACATGAGCCTTTGATTACCCCTAGCACGAGTACATAGCCCTTTTACGCAATGGAAACTGCTGTGACATGTGTGGGTGTATGTGTGTAGCCCGATGTTGAGTTGGCGTGACATGCAACACATTGTCATAATGACATCAAGAACAGATCCGCTACGAGATGCTTACTGGATAGTCAACGGTGTCGGCCGCAAAGGTCTTTGTTCGGCTGTGAATTTGTTGTTCAATGTTCAGTCACCGACGTGGATTGACTCCTTCTGTCTGCAACTGAAATGTCAAACTGTTCCTTCTTCGTTCCATTAGCCTCATTTTGTTCACTCTCCTCCTTTTTCACCTGATCTTGCACACATCACCTCATCGCAGTCCCCCATCTTCACTCTCACCATTTGTCACTCCCTCAGTCTTTTACTCCATGGCCCGCATTCTCGAAACTTCTTAGGAAAATCTTAGGAAGATTTCTTATCTGAGGAAAATCATAAGAAAATATTTAGCAAAGCACTAATCTCTAATGGGAAATAATGATGCCATGTAATTAATTCTTTTATTGTTATTATACAGTATCGTTGGAAGTTTTTTCCTGTCGTTGTTGTTAAATCTTTAATTAATAAGTAGAGTGAAATTGTTTCCCAGATATAGTCAAAGATTGTCCTAAGATATGAAATCTTCCTAAAAATAATGAGATTTTCCCAAGAAGTTTCGAGAATGTTGGCCCGCCCGGCCCAGACCATTACTCATTTGTTTCACAGATGTGTCCTACTGTCACTGAACTAGACATCATTCTGTCGGTGTTGCACTTGATCATTGATCTGCTGCTGCTGCTGCTGTGTTGTGAGTCCATGACACTGGTTGGTGCTGTGATGCTGTGATGCTGTTCAGTTAGTCACCGCTACGGTTATGGGTTGATGGACGCCGATGCAATGGTTGAGCTGGCCGAGCGATGGACGACTGTACCGAAGCAGCAGATCTGCTACACTGAGCCTGCTGTTGTCAACGAGTGAGTGAGCCAGCCAGTCAGTCGTGTCTGTCGTCTGTTTATGTCTGAAAGGTTTGATAGCAAGTGTTTTGAATGTGTCTCGATCATCGACCCAAGACTTAACTCTTTCTGATTATTACTGCTGGCCTTGCAGGCCCCACCACACAGTACAACAGACGACAACGGTGCGGCCTGCAGACGCACCACCACTCTCACCTTCGCATTAAAGATGTACTGCTATTGACCGTCTCTGCATCGTCTGGAAGAGGAAGAGTATAGCAGTCAACACGTACCAGTGCTGTGTCATGCATCTTGGAGGCTGCTTATAGTAATCAGCTAGTTTATATGTTGTTGTGAGAGTAGACAGACTGCATGTTTTTATCAACACGTGTTTGCGAAGGATTGTCAACATCCACTGGCCGTACACCATAGCCAACAAAGAGTTGTTGAAGATTACGGACCAGTGAACCAGTACTTAATCAACTGAGAAGAAGAAAAAGGAACTGATTTGGGTAAACGCTGAGGAAAAGTGATGACAGCATTGTCAAACAATCACTACAGTGGACACCACAAGGCCACAGAAGTAGAGGAGACCAAAGAACACATGGAAGAGAGATTTCAACAAAGAAATGTGGGCAACGGGTTTCAAGCACAGCTGAGATAGAGATGGCAGCACAAGACAGAGCTGGATGATAGAGAGAGTGATCTGTGACCTGTGATACACTGAGAGCGACAAGGCACAAGTCAAGTAAGTCAAGGCAAGTCAACACCTATAACTAGGGTGATGTGCTAACTGATGACTAGATTTGATCTTAGTTCCTTTGATGCCCACTGTTGCCATATGGGTACAGCTATAAAGCATCCTGTGCCAGACCGAGTTAAGCCGTCATTTATAATTTTTAACATCTGGGCACTCTGACGCTCATGGCAGAGCGTCATAGTGCCCGGATGTCAAAAATTACAAATGACGGCTTAATCGGGTCTGGCACAGGATGTTTCGTAGCTGTACCCATATGGCAACAGTGGATGTCAAATGGTTAAGTAGCATAACAAGCAGCTGAAGTGTATCGGTGACTGTTGTTTGATGGTGTGACCAGCACGATTGAGAAGGATGGTATGGTGCTGAAGATGTCAGCTGATGGTTGTCTCAACACCGATCACGAGGTGATGTTCCTCGAACACGTTCAGCTCAAGATCTCGTTGACGTACAGTCGCCGCGGTGATCTGCAGCTCCACCTCATGTCGCCGACTGGAACTCCGAGCACCTTGCTACCACGACGCAAGGATGACTACCAGCCCGGCAAGCTCGACTCGTGGCATTTCCTGTCTGTCTTCTACTGGGGTGAACGACCTAACGGTACTTGGACGCTGATTGTCGAGAACGTCGGCTCTGAACTCAACGCAGGTCTGTTCTCCTGACCAGTGCCAGTCGCTGTATCTGTCATGTTCTTAGTTATCTTCTGGTCAATTGACTTAAGTGAAAACAGACATTTTGTTGCGTGTAATTGTTAATAAAGTTTTTATAAAACTGGAACACAGCATCAGTGCATGCCTCAATAAAAAGTTAGTTAGTCCGACGGCATTTATTTCCTCTTATTGACACAGTTTGTCAGTCTAATTTCTCTGATACATCATCTTAGAAAAACATATACGTATACAGTTGACATTTTGAAGATACGGATCGTCACCAAGTTACGTCCATTGAGTCTTTGTATCGTTGCCTGTGAGAAAGGGTTAGCAAATTGCTAGTTCTGAAATTTTGCCATCCATGGTATAGTTCCAACGTAGATCAGGAGGAACAATAAATTTTTGATTAACGTCGTACATACAGTAACCGAGTGCTGAGAAAGTAAGCAAGTAACAAATTTATAACGTGCGAAAGATCGATCTGGTAAGGGTATCAGAAGCTGATCACAACTATCAATTATACAATGGCAGTCACAGAATCGTCAGTAGATGTAGTGTGTGATGCTATATCGTTTCCTTTCAGCTATGAGTGTATGTTGCCTACAGTTGTGACTATCTTGTCGGCAGCTGTTGAAGTGTTTGTTTGCAAGCAGGACATTTCGACGACTGGCAGCTGATCTTCTACGGGACAGACGCAGCTGTGGTGAACTCGACGGACTCGGCCAGTACAGCGGCACGGCCAGCCCCGGCCACGGCGTCGACAGTCACTCGTGACTCCACAACTGCTGCTGATAACGAAACGTCTGTCGCTGAAGCCGTTGCCATGACAACCAGCGCTGAACGTGCGCCGTCGCAGAACGCGTCTGTCGTCAAGAACTTGACGCTGAAAGATTCAGAGACAGAGAACTCGACCGAACTCAAGCCTGCAGTGGTATCGAACAACGGAACACTGATGACGTTGCCGCCACCAGCCGTCGTCCTGCCCAGACCTTCATCATCCACAACGACCAGCTGGCACCAGCCTGGCTCTGACATCACCTCCAGTCCCCCTCCTCCGAGGTCTGACGTCACAACTGATCAGCACGATGACCTCACTATTGTAGCCGTGACGCAGTCTCTGACGTCATCGTCATTGCTCTATGGACAAGTAGGTCGTGCTCTATGGTGGACAAGTAGGTCACTGTTGTTGTTTTCATGGGCACTGGCACTGCCTCATGAAACGTGAGTCGTGATGTTGCGCCTGTAACTCGCTGCCGCAGTTTCATACTGAGATAACTTTGGTGTACGCCACAGCAGTTACATGCAGTGATGTACTCCTCAAGACCGCGGTCTTGGTCTCGAGACCGCTCGAGACCGTTCTTTGGCAGTCTTGGTCTTGCTACAGGCATACATCGAGGCGGCACTGAGCATCTGCGACCCCATCATTAACAATGATCAGTTTAAATGTCTGCGCCCATTTGTCAATTCTATGTACTGTGTGCAAGCTACCTCTGCCCCTGTGGAGCACCTCTTTAGCCATGGTGGAATTTTTTCACGCGCCCTCACAGGGCATGTATGAGTGACAGCGTCTTGTGTAATCTAGTTTTCTCAAAATGTAATGCACATTTGTAAACGAACGGCTAAACATCGTCTGTGTTCAGAACAGGTTTCATGTTGACATTTTTGTCACTTGATTACAGTCTTCAGTAGTTGACAACATATATTAACTAACTTGTAAGTGATCTGCATTTCGTTGTGTACTGGTACTTGCCGGTCTTGGAATTGGTCTTGGAACTTCCGGTCTTGACTAGAAGACTGGTTACATGCCCACCAACCAGCCGCACTAATACTCACATTATTTCACCTTACTGCACGGCCTCACGCTGTTTCACAGATCATCTCCTCTAAATGACGCTGTTCTCAAGTGGTACATCATTGACTGCTTGTTTGAGGCCGTCCCTCATGCTGCATAAAGCGTTGCACCTCGTCCATCCGTCCATCCATCTGTCCCGTGCCAACGATTTTCTCGAAACCTGAAAGCCATAGCTGTTGTGTTTAATATGCATAACCTACTCGTATTTGTCTATGTGCTTATATTTATGTGTGTCTACTGTATATGGTTGATTTCGTGTGATTGTAGGCGTGTAGTTTGGAGTGTGACGCCAGTGAAGGTTGTTACGGTCCGTTATCTTCAGACTGTGTCAAATGTCGTCATCTACAGCTCTCTGTCAGTCGGTGAGCGTTCTCAGCTGTCAACATCATCTCACCTGTTCCTCTGATACGACTTCATTCATTGTGGATCTTTCATTCATTCATTCATGGCCTGTGATGTTTAGTTTAACAGCACACATCACTCTGCCTACTGTAGATCGGCGGTGAAATCTTGTCCCTTTGCTGTGCCACATAGCTCGTTAGTGGCATCATCTAATGTGCTTTGCAAGTCAACTGATAATACTATTACAAGGGTTGTGAAAGGCGAAGATTCAAAATGTTTCAATTCTAGCGATTTAGACAGTTTACACAATACACTGCTGTTGTGCTCTAGTTTTTGCGATATTTTAATATAAAGTTAATTACGGACGACATCCGACTGCAGTCGCAGTCTGCAGACGTGTTTGTTTGGCGCTGACACAACTGCATATTTTGAATACCGTAATTCACCAACACCAATCATCATAGAACAACTGTTGTGGCACTTTCAGGGGAGAAGATTGATCGACATACTTTCATCTATACAAAACAAACTGTTAATATCAGGGAGTCAAAGTAGGGGAAGCCTGGGAGGGTAGGTAAGGAAAGGGCAGGTGAATGGGTTGTTATTGCTGTTGACGTAGTGAATATAGCGAGCTAGGGGGAGTGTAATGTGTAATGTTTGAAGCATGTCGATTAGTAGCCTATCTTGCGTCAAATGCTGTTGGATGAAAATTCGCTACTGTGATATGCAGGCAGTGTGTTGCCTCATGCCCCAAATCCACCTACGCAATATACGGCCAGTGTGTCACGTGCCCGCTGCCGTGTGACGAATGTGTTGCCGACGTAGACAGCCAGTCTGTCACCTGCCTTAGCTGTGTCGTCGGTCGTTACCTGGTCACCGTTGACAACGTGACGTCATGCACAGGTCTCTGTCCGGACAGATACTTTGCAGGTACTGACGACTGCTGTGCACTTTAGTGAAGTCTTTAATAATTTTTTGCTTTCATTTGTTGCTTTTGTTTGACAATTCTGGATGTAACTTAAGTCGACATTTTTCAAAAAATTCTATCTACTTGAGGAAAACATATAGAAATGTCTTTGTAGTGCATATGTACTGAGACCGTAGGCCCACGACCCCAAAATTTTCCCCTGCAGCTCCACTGTTTGCGATCAAATTACTAAAAATTTCTCAGTGACATTACATTGATTTTTTGTCAGTGTTTAGTATCTTGTGTGTAATTTGTTGTGTGCAACAATTAATAAATTCTGTTTGTTTGGAAATCAGTTGAATTTGCATCAGAATTTTGCGAAAAATTGCAGATTAACAACTTGCTCACATTTTATCTGACAGGCTGAGGCTATCAAACATAGGGGTAAACGCTTAAATTTCCCATCAGTGCAACTTTTAAGTAAATATGTAAGTAACAAATTTATAACGCGCGAAAGACCCGGTAAGTATCATTTGGTGAGCATGTTTATCGATGCACAACCTCTGCACTACAGCTTTTGATTTGAGGGAGATAGATTCTGTCATATATGTCTCTTACAGAAACGCTTATGCTCATACTCTGTATGAAATCTGAATACGTCTCAAGGTGTAGTTGTACTACTGGGTCTGTCTCGTCAAACCGTTTAGCTGTAACATGGGCGTTCAGTTCGGGGTCTGGACGACTCCGATCACGCTGAGTGTGGAGGAGTAGATGATGTATGCATGCGGTGTGTGTTGGTGTGGTCTTCAGACGACCTGGTCGGTCGGTGTGTTGCCTGTGGTGCCGAGTGTCTTCATTGTGTTGATATGCCGTCCGTCTGCACACAGTGTCTGCCAGGCTACGAGCTGTTCTCTGACAGCTGCATTGTGCCTTGTGCGACGCACCAGTTTCGCGCTAGCGATGGCAGGTCACTATCACATTCACTCACTCAACTTCACTGTCTGTCTATCATGCTTGTGACTCTATGACACTGGTAGGTCAGACTGACTGACTGACACTTGGTCATTCTGTGCAGTATCTAAGTAAGTAAACCTTTTATTAACCAACAGACAAATGCCATCGGAACATAAACGGTAAAAACCAGAATATAAAAATTAACAAGAGTATCAGTATAAATTCCTAAGGAAAAAGAAGATTTGCACAAATTATAATGAGAGCAAAAACACTAACTGGAATGGAGTTTCATAGGTAAAACTTTAGTAGGGGATAACAACTGCAGTGATCACTGTTCATCAGTTTCTTATCAATTTTATTGTCTTTATACAAGAAATCAGACAGTGTATCAACCGTTATTGTGTCTGGGCAATTGTATTACAAAGCACTGTAATTTGCTATCGTCGTGAGAATGAACAATTGTCAAGGCACTTAGTCACTGTAAACAAATCTAAGTGTATAGGTTGTGTGTCATCATGTCGTCATGTCATCATCTCTCGCTCTTTGTCTATTGAGAGAATATCAGTGAAAGTAACATTGAAATGTAGAGAAGCAAAAAAAAAAGATTTATTTACTTGTTAGCACATTGAACGTGCCCTAATCTGTGACGTTGCTCGTTCTGTGTGAGTGAGTGAGTGTGTGTGTGTTGTGACGTGAATCACTGCTTATTGGCTTTTTTTGTTTATTTTTTTTCTATATTCTGTTTTTGGTCGTGTGTGGCATATTAAGCTGACCCGACAGCTGTTAGCTTTTTGCGCCAGTTAAACTGATGTATCTTATTGTCTTGCATAATTGATCATTCACCCGAGTGTCAACAACACAGGCTGTTGTAGTTGCTATGCTGTTAGTTAGAAAAGATTGTCCGTCTGTCCGTGTGTTAGCTGTGAGCCCTGTGACGTCAGCTGCAGTGCCTGTACGGGGCCGACTGTCGGAGACTGTATCGAGTGTGCGTCCAACTGGTGGTGGGAAATTGGAGCCTGTGTGCAGAACTGCTCGCATGGCTACTACGGCGTCGTACTTGACGGACAACCACTCTGCCAAATGTCTGAATTACATCACTGTTTCACTTTCTTCATTTTGACTTACTGGAGAACTTATGATATGTGTTATGTTTGGTCTTTGTAGAATTTAGATTAACACAATTGAGCGGTAACTAATAATAATAACAATATGTGATGTCTTAGTGGAACAGTGGTTAAAGCGTCGGACTTATGACCTAACGGTCACGGGTTTGATTCCCGGTCCACACGTTATTAGGCACCTAGGTCAACTTAGCCTTCCATCCCTCCGGGGTTGGCAAATCGAGTACCAGCCTTCACCGGCTGGGGTTAAGGCGGGGTGTGCTCACTTATGTCGGGCTGAAAGTAAAATTGTCAGCACCATACTTCGGTGGCACCCCGTAGTTCTGAGATGGCTTGCCGATGAAGAACTTACCTGGCTCTAAGTTTTTTTAATATTCAGAGGTTGTCCGTGGCTCTGCAGATGGGAAATGCGGTCTCATTCTGAGGCACTTTCTCACAAGATAACTAGATGAGTCCGTCGTTGCAGTCATTATACAACTTTTAATAATTTCTAAGTCTGTGGCTTTATGCCAGTGGCTGCCAGAAATAATATTGATAATAATAATAACACAAAAGCTCAGAAGGTGGCATAGAACAAGTCCGACAAGTATGTCACACTGTGCTCCACACACATCTTCCACCCGTTTGCAGTGGAGACTTCGGGTACGTGGCACGTCTGGCTATCAAGCTCACTTAGGAGATTGGCAGGTGCATCAGCATTGCCACTGAAAACTCTACAGAGACGACCCAGTTCAGTCATTGGCGAAGTTGTCTTATATTGTACATGGTTGGGTGCGAATCTGAGAACACGTTATTTTAGTGTTGAGAAAATAGGTCTACCTGGTGGTGTCACAGTTTTGATGAAACAGTGTCGGCATGTAACAGACAGACAGACAGACAGATATGTGTCCTGCTGCTGCTGTGCACATATGCCGTGTGTTTTCAGGTGTCATCCGTCGTGTACGACCTGTTTTGGTCCTGGTGAGTTGGACTGTCTCACCTGCTTTCATCCACTCAAGTTGACTGGCACCACCTGTCTCGACAGCTGTTTACCAGGCAAGTCGCACTAGTATCCACTGCTTCTAGTGGTCTCCGTTTGAATTATGTAATACCACATGCCGCTATTGTGTCAAAAACGGCTAAATTTCGTGAATTTTTTGTTACCCAATAGATCCATTATTCCGGTTTTCTTTGAATTAAACCGTGTTATCAAAATTCCAGTGGCTCACCCTCATTGGAGACGTGAAATACAGAGCGCATGTGAAGAATTCACTGCGAGCTATAGACATCTGTTTTTACAAACTTATGTAATGCATTTCCGGTCTAGTCCGAGTAGGGAGGGCATAACAACCTCCACTTACTTACTTAACTTAAATCATTACAGTGGACTACTGATAGGAAGTCATTCATATGTGCTGTATGTAAGTAAGTAAGTAAGTAAATCCTTTAATAACATATGACAAACGCACATGAAAAATGAATAGACGCAGAGGTTACAATATAAATGTCACTGAATACAAATGTTTAATAAAAATAAAATAAAATGGAATAATGCTATTATGAAGAAGTTTATTCGCCACGCAGGCAGCAATACAACCATTACAATGACAATGAGCATGCAAAGACAGATATGTACATAGAACATTGTATAAAATACTGAAAGTAAAATACTGAGAGACAGAAAAGCTTAAAAACATTTTACTTAGTAGTAATAGCAATG
>Ga0056114_1000328_pt1 | contig 15351 bp, 10 predicted proteins | sample WorMetHERISLAND1_FD_77005 | JGI IMG/M metagenome (GOLD analysis project Ga0056114, IMG submission 77005) | Marine gutless worms symbiont microbial communities from Max Planck institute for Marine Microbiology, Germany - Olavius loisae HERON... ...
AACCACAATAATAAAGTTCCGAAAGAACAAATAGGACCACGACAAAACAAACAAACAAAAAGGAAGCATGAACCCAAAACCAAGCAAGGCCCCCAGTCTACAAAAATATGGGGCGACTAGGGGACGGCTCCCACAGAAGAGGCATAGTAAACTGAGTTCAGAAAAAAACCACGACATATTGCAAGTTTTGTGTGTGGTTTCGGTGACGCCAAGAGAACACAGTGATGCTGATATTTATAAGCCAGCCATAATGCAAACTAAGTTTTAATGTAATTCAAAATGAAATTCTTTTAAAAAACAACCTTTTATTGATTACTGTTGACGTTTTGGCTTCGACTGGAGCCTTCGTTGGCTTCGAGTCGAAGCCGAAACGTCAACAATAACCAATAAAAGGTTGTTTTTTAAAGAATTTCATTTTGATTTAGTTTATCGTTCAACCGATGAGTATATTTAAAGACATAAGTTTTAATGTTCCTTCTGAGGAGTTGTAAATCACCCGCCCCCTCCAATCCCAACTGTCCTAAGAATCACACCTTCTAAAAAATTTCACAAAATACACCAATAACAGTATCAGTCAGTCATTTGCTGCGTACAGACAGAATTAGTGAGAATGTTGAGGTGAGCTCGTACAATGAAGCTAGTAGAATCATAAGTGTTACAGGCAGACCAGACCTCAGCTCTTCTAAACTACAACAAATGACCATTAAAATGGTCTACGTGTGAAGTTTAACGTCCAATCTGACACAACCTGGATCACTTCGGAGGCGATCTTCACAGCCAATCACTTGACTGATACTGACAAACAAAACAGTACAGGGAAATACACAAACTAAATACAACTCAGACACGCAAACAACACAAAACACAGCAAAACAAAATTATCATGGTTCAGTTGCCTCTTAAACATTCAGCCAGGAAACGAAATTGGCTCATTGTACAATGCTCCCGAGTCTATATAGGACATCATACACATGTACAATAACACAAGACATTCACACTGCTCAAGTGAGTGAGTAGATTCTTAACGGCACATCAGCACAATTAGGCTACACAGTGACATTCACGTTGGTACACGCTGGAAAATACGGGACAGAAGACAAGTTAAAAACAGACACACTACAAAAACTAAACACAACCCAGAAAGAGCAAACAACACAAAATACAGCAGAACAAAAATAGCCTGGTTCAGTTGATGCATACGACATTTGGTCGGGAAACGAGGTGCGCTTATTCTACAAAGCTCCCAAGCCCACACGGAGCCACATTGCTCAAACCTCTGCATGAAAAATACAAGGTATAATAAACTTGAATCTAACCAACAAAACTAAATGCTGACAGGAAAACGACAATTGCAATGGTGGTAAAGTAAAATAAAGATATTAAACTGTGACTAACAATAGTGATACGTCAGAAATCAGAACCTCATCAGTCGGTGAACACTGAGCGATGCTGGAGCGACATTTTTATACAGATTCCCTGCTTGACACGAGGCCGACATGTCTGAGCACAATGAGCAGTAAGTCAACTCAACTCTGGGAGGAATGTTCGGTGAAAATTTGACTCGACTGACCAAACGTTTCAGTGATTCTTACAAGCGACGCCCAACTAGATCAGCAGAGATATGTTGAATTGATTGAGCATGGTTTTACGTCTGTGCCAACACAATATAGGTTATACGGCCGACGGTTTTTACAGGTCTGATGACCCAATAAACAGTGTCAGTGATTCTTACAAGCGACGTCCAACTAGATCAGCAGAGATATGTTGAAAACTGTAACGTAAGATCAACTGGTGCCGTGTACGGTGTACGATACATCAGAGGTTTTTGTGCGTTTCTGCTCAGTTTTAGTTTCCTTTCAAGCAGCTGTCCCCGAATCTCTCTTTGCCAAACGACTGACGCCAACGTTGCTGACTCACTACTCTATGTCGATAGGCGGTGACATCATACAAGGCAGAACTCAAATCACATGGACATGAAATAATTGACACTACGCTCTACAGTTTGACTGAATTCTGTCAACACTTAAGAGGACCACAATGCCAACGACATGGCAAGGAGTCGTTATGGTCGCGAGTGACAAGACAAATGTGAAGTGTTACCACAACGTCAGGTATACAAAAACAATGTTACAATTAGCAGCAGGTCTACACTTGTACATCCAAGGCTCAAACTAAGCCATTTACAGGGTTGATTTAGACACGTTAACCACGAGGACTGCGGCTTGGTATAGTTGTCAGTGACGAAGCTCTTTCTTGACATCCTCCCTGAGTCGCCACAACATAAGGTCCATACACGTCTTGGCGTCTTCACAGCTGTCATGTCCATCCACTGCTCAGCACACACACACACTCAGCATGGACACATCTGACTTCACGCTTTATCATCGTTAGCCACGTTAGTTTTCTGCACATAACTTAAAAACCATTTCACACCTACTGTTGCCACATGAGTACAGCTACAAAGCATCCTGTGTCAGACCGGGTTAAGCTGTCATTTATAATTTTTGACATCCGGGCACCCTGATGCTCACTCCTGAGCGTCAGAGTGCCCGGAAGTCAAAAATTACAGACGAAGGCTTAACCCGGTCTGACACACGATGCTTTGTAGCTGTACTTATATGACAATAGTGGGCGTCAAATGGTTAATCAGCCTCATCACGAGCAAAACTGAAGCTGTAATAGTTACTTAGTTTAGTTCAGTAACGGAATTTATGTCTAACGCAAGTCTAATAATCGAAATTATGACGACTGTGCTCGTGCGTAGTAACTTCGGGTGAACACGACTGTCTTCAGCAGGCTACAAAACGACGCAACAGTTAAAGTAGACAATTTCGTGCTAGACGACAGAGTGTTCCACAAGGATGAACCACACTCTAGAACCGGTTGAAATTTTAACCAATAAATAATCAATAAATCAAGACGAATTTACAGTAACTACATCAGAGGCAAATCACCATCAGTAACGAAGTCATGTAGTTAATCTGCAACTTTGATCAACAGCAATCAATGCTGTATAAAGTTATTCTTATCATTAATAACTTTGATGCTGTCATAATTAATACTATTATTATTATTATTATTATTGCCATGTGTATGGCACAAATTCAAATAAGATGCAGCAAATGCACCATACCGATTGTTACAGGTGTTGTAGCTTCCACATTACTCTATCAACACAAATATCTGTTCTTAATTCCGTTACTTTGTTTGTTTTCTGTTAAATGCTAAAATAAAAAATCGCTCCGAGCTTAAAAGACATTTGTTCCACAAATCTTTTCCTCCACGGTCTGCCAGTGCCAGCAGGAACTCATCTGCTCACAGTTTAGCCTTTTTTTCTAGACATTTGTCTGTTGTGGTTCCATATAGCAGATTAAGCTGAACACTCTCAACTTTACAGTGCACATCAAATTAAAGTCCTTTCCAAGCCTCATGTTCTCTTATGGCAGCGTTGATTGTCGTTTCATGCAGCCCTCAGCCTGACTCCAGCCGAAGCTGCAAGATCACGGATACGGGACTAGTGCATTGCGTGGTATGCCTGTTTACTCCCCAGCTTTCACTGGTAATCATTAACAGACCCCGGAGAGATGACACTCTGAGTTGCCTTTGGTACACAGTAGCCACGTGTGATATCTGAACCCGCGACCTCGTGCTCGTAAGTATAGCACTCTACCACATGACCGCATTAACCCTTTGACGTGCACTGTTGCCATATGGGTACAGCTATAAAGCATCCTGTGCCAGACCGCGTTAAGCCGTCATTTGTAATTTTTGACATCTGGGCACTCTGACGCTCAGGGCTGAGCGTCAGAGTGCCTGGATGTCAAAAATTGCAAATGACGGCTTAACCCGGTCTGGCACAGGATGCTTTATAGCTGTACCCATATGGCAACAGTGTGCGTCAAAGGGTTAAACTATCATAGTGTATTGTTGTTGTTCACCCGCTGCCACCGCACACATCACACACTCAAAGGATGTCTAGCTGCGGAGACGGTGAGCCACCGACCGTCATTCTGAATGATGCGCTGAAGCAGGTCGGCTGCAAGGTTCTTCAGAGCACGCTTGTACGGCAAGCCGAGCCGGTGTGGGAACACGACCGAAGTATCAACCACCGAACTGTGGATCAGCTGTGATATTACACCACAACTACAAACCACCCTAACTACTAGTAGCTGTAGTAGTACCAGTAGTGATGGGCAAAAGTTAACTAAGAAATTAACTAATAGTTTAACCTTTGATGTCCACTGTTGTCATACGGGTAGAGCTATAAAGCATCCTATGCCTAACGGGTTAAGCCAACATTTGTAATTTTAACATCTGGGCGCTCTGACGCTCAGAGATGAGCGTCAGAGTGCCCGGATGTCAAAAATTACAAATGACGGCTTAGCCCGGTCTGGCACAGGATGCTTTATAGCTGTTCCCATATGGCAACAGTGGGCGTCAAAGGGTTAACAGGCCTATTGTTCTGAAGTCACTGGACACAGTTATAACGAACAGCGATTGGCATGCATGTTTTGTCACACAGTATAGACCAGAATCATCATTTATCAGCCGCTGACACATACAACAATACAGCACGGCAGACTACCAGAAAACACACAGTTTATCAATCAACTAAATTGGTCTCAGCCAGAAAAATAATCAAAAACCTTAACTGTGATTACGCGCATAATAAATAACTGTTATTAGCTAATTGCGTTTTTGTACAGCTCTGTAATACTGTTCTCTTCCATACAAACAGCCTGAACCCTATTTAACAACTTCTGCATTTTTATACTTAGTGTTTAGCCTTAAAAACCCAACTTTGTTTCATTCCATTAAAGGTATTAACTAAGTACTGGAAAGCTGAATTACAGACAATGGACATCATACCGACAGACACGTAATTTTCTAACAGGACAGTCACCATCTAAGCAACAATGAGAAATTCCATGTAATGACAATGACCTTGAGTGCAATGAAGTCGCTCTCGACACTGTGACCAATCAGGATTGTGTTATCACGAAACATGCTGAGTAGAACGGCCTGAACGTCACGAAGAGTCGTCGTGACGCCGTGCATCTGCTGACGTGTAACGCCACTGAACCTCGTATTGTAGTCGACAATCTTGTGTTCCGGCCGCACTAACGCCTCGTAGGCTGTTTTCAAGTCTGAGTCGATGACTGTCACCCGGGCCAGCTCCACACCGGCTGTGGTATACACCTAACATTTGCAGACACACAATATGCACCATATTGGGTAACACAAGTGATCGTTAGCAGATCATCTGACAGGAATACACAGCAACTTGTGAGCATTAAATTACAAGTTTCACAGTTCTTTAATTATTGCACATAGTATGCACAATTTTGACCTAACACTCTCGGCCTAAGAATGATCAACGGAATTTATACACGTCAACAAATTTTTATCGGAAAATACAATAATGTTAAATATCGGTACAAGTAATCGGCAAAAACGTTGACAAGTGATTAGCGGAAAAGTGGCATACAATGCTACCACAGTCTACATATATCCCACATACTAGACAAACACTGCCCTGTCAGAGAGTATGTTTCCTGCTTGACACAATGAAGTTTTATTAAAGTTTCATGCGCCACAATCAGATTCTAGGTCTTCACAACCAAGTACAGAAAAATACACAAACTAAATACAACTCAAAATAAAACAATGCAAAATACAGCAAAAACAAAACTACCCTGGTCCAGTCACCTCTTAAGACACTTGGCCAGGAAATGATATGGACTTACTCTACAATGCTCCCGAGCCCATGTGGGGTCTCTAGAGATGAGATGTCATTCAGTCAGATGTGCTGAGAGTGGTGTGGCATCTCCAAAACTAGTTCTACTGCAAATTGTGTGCACACTACAAATGTTTCTGTTATTAAGGACATATCGATGTGTAACGATGGTGAGAGGTGAATGAAAACTAGGCTCACGCTGAAGTTGAACGATCAGTTAAAGCAATTCCCCAGAATAACACATAAAACACACTGATTTTATGTTAAAATACAAAACATTTCTTGCCACAAAGTGACCAACTGAGCTAGCAAGCGTACCATTTCACAGTCGAGAGCGTAAACTCCCGTGCTGTTGTCATCTGTTGAGGAGTTGGATGATCGAGGCAATGTCTTGACAAATCCAGACATCGATGTGTATTTATTGAGCTCGTGAACGTGATGCTGAACACAAACAAACCAACGTCATGTTCGTCTTTTTGTCATGGAACAACTGACGAATCAAAGCACTAATAGCATTTCAATAAAGGTATCACCCCGATCGGCCGAGACGATAACAAAATGCCCTCAGCCCACGCGTTCACGAGCTGACATTAGCTTTCAATGATTTAAACAGCTACTAAAGACATTTTTGTTGGGGTGCTGAGATCGCGGCATATTGTGACTAACTGTTAAAGCTGCGCCTCATAAATTTTCTTACTTACTTACATACTTAGCTCTTGTTGCCAGCAGCTGCTTGGCTCTAGCAACATACCTTGTGACACAGGTAACTGGTTGTTCAAACGCAACAGACAGACAGACAGACAGACAGATATCATCAAGTTTCCATTACGTGGGGTACGTTAAACCCTGCTCAATCAAACACAGTATACCGGGTAGGTTATACGGGCGACAGTATTTTACAGGTCACAAGACCCAACCAACAGTATCAAAGTACTGAAGGAACACATAGATTACACAATTAACGGAAAAAATACAACAATAACACAATAAACATAAAACACAGCAAATCCCCTAGTCTACAATAATATGGGGTGACTAGGGGACGGCTCCCACAGAGGGCAGGGTTGCCAGGCCTGAACGGCGGTGGGGCTGCGTGGGGTAGAGACTTAATAACATCACTGACTGGCAACACTGCCAGAATCTGTTCACAAAGACGATGAGACACAACAGACTGGTTGTGTACCTCTGCCACTTGGCAGCCTTTTGTACTGAGATCACCCTGACAACACGTGTAGCTGTTGTCCAGTGTACCAGCGACTACAGTTCCACCACAAACCACAGGCGAAACAGTAAGTGACACAGCACAAGACAGCGAGCTAACTGAGTTATGATTAACCACACGCAATCACAAGCTGACACAGCTTCTTAGTACAGACTGAGAGAAACAACGTAAATAGCACTGTTCAGCATTGCAGCGATGTTTCTAACGAGAAGCCAAGCTATCGCTAGGATAGCCGACCGTACTGCCACACAGTAGACTCGCAGTGCTACTTCCGGTTTCGGAGCTAAAGTCGTTTCCGTTAGTGCTGTGAAACATGATGCTGAACTTACCGCCTCACGCCACGTACCGTATCTTGTCAGCTACGCCTATTAGTTCATTTATTCGTTAATTTCACTTCAAACTAGTCATTTCGCTAACTTTGAATTGTGATTCAATATCAGTAATCAGAACAACGGTACACTTTTAACACTTAAAAAACACTGCGATGGATCCAATGAATATTTATTTGTTTACCAACTTTTCCAGTGTCATGTGTGTGGGAATCGACCGATGTTGGGCGCAGGCCAGCGCACGCCTACGAAATCAATTAAAATTGTCGGGGCCACGTGACCTAGGCCATGCCCACTTTCAGGGACAATTATTTGTGCGCCTGATAGGCATTCCCGATACAAAGCAGTGTACCAAATTCGAAGTCTCTAGCTCAAGTAGTTTTCGAGATATTGCGCTCTAAGCATATTGGGGTCACGAGTTTGACCTTTCAAGGTCACTTGACGTCATTGGTCACGTGACCATTCGATAGCCCATATGCCATTTCCTATTAGTGGTCCTTTGGAACCAATCCTCTATCTCTAACGGTTCCCCGAGATATTCAGCATCAAATGTAACGCAATGATTGATGTGACCTTGATACGACCTCTAAACAAAGGTCAAGGTCATTCAATTTGGTACCAATCGATTTCTCATATACGACTTCCTGTAGGCTCTCAATAGTAACTTTTGCTCTAGGACGCATCGTTTAGCCACAATACTTCACGTTACAGACAGACAGACAGACGGAACAGTGTACGAATAGCGAGATCATTAGTACGGTCGGCTAAAAACTAGAAATACATTCTATGGAACAAGGTATCTGTCCAATTGCTGTGCTCTATTTTGCGGTAAAATGTTCTTTTGTTAACAACTTCGTTGGTTAACAAGGGTACAAATTGTACCACATTTTGTGTCACGTGACGTCACTCATCAGTCATGTGACCATAAACACCTGCAGTGGGTGGTATCTATAGGCCGCCCACTGACACCAACCCTGTATCTTGCACGGTTTTCGAGATACTAAGCCTAAAATATTTTGGGAATCGTCATTCACGCCTGTCGTCCGAGCTGATATTGAGCAGATCGGCCCTTATGACGTGCAGTTCGGTCCTCAGTCACTTCGGTCCTCAGGTCATTTTGGTCTTTTTTCGAGGAGTGAATTGATGTAGCCCGTTTTGTTTGTCAGTGATTGGCTATGAAGACCGCCTCTGAAATGACCTAGACTGTGTCGGGTGGGACGTTAAAGTCTACTCCAAATGCCTATTTGCTAATCAAAACGGCTGCCATTCAAGCTGCAGACGCTGATTCTGTATGTTTTCCAGCGTACAAGACGACGCTTGAACAGCAACGAATACATCACAGACCAGTATTCAGCACGACTCAATACTGGAAACATCTGAACAACTGACCACGCTTTTTCCACGCCTTTCCCCAGTGATAGACGCACTGCTCACTGCGAGCATATGAGCCGTCAGCGCGGACAACAAAGCGTTTTCCACATCGACAACAAATCTTCTCATTGACTGCACACAGACACCATAGATTAACACAAACATAGATCAATTAAGTTTGACTCATTACAAACAAGCAAGTTATAGGCCCATGAAGCTGAGTGATTTTAATTTTTCAGCCGGTAGCTGCATATCGGCCATGGTTGTCACACTACTTCTGTTCACCAGCAGCAGAAGTTGTTGCATATGCGTCTGTTTGACTGAGTATGACTTCCAGAAAGGTCTCCATTGGATAACAACTGTACACAAGTTTCTTAGCTTTTTGCACCTTGCTGCCTCAGTCATCAAGCAGTTTAATTTGGTGCCTGCAAAAGCAAACACAGTTAACTGTCTACCTCCATGCTTTTGCAGGCACCAAATTAAACTGCTTGGTGACTGAAGCAACAAGGTGCAAGAAGCTAAGAAAACTGACTACGATTGGATTGGATTGAGCAATATTTTATGTCCCCGCCAATACAGTATAGGTTATATGGGAAACGGTTTTTACAGGTCCAACCAACAGTATAAAAGTACTGAAGGAACAAATAGTACACAGACAAATCAAACATACAATAAGCAGACGTGAACACAAAACACAGCAAGTCCCCTAGTCTTACGATAATATGGGGTGACTAGGGGACCAAGTTACATTCAAATATACACTACTCTGCACGTGACACTGCTCTGTCAATTATTAGGTCACCCCAATAAACCAGTTTTAATGTCCGTCCACAAAAGAAACTTATCTACAGTCGACATCCAAGACAGCCAGGCTTAGTCAAACTGATGCATATGCAACTTGTGATATCACTGAGCCAAACCAAACTCACAGTGTCAATAAAGCACAGGAGGTAACGTAGTACAGAGACTCTGTGCAAGCAGCAGAATATGACTGTACAAAATTAATAATCACCATGAGACAAAATTTATTACAGTTTTCAGCTAAAATAACACAAAACACCGCAGGAATACAGCACTAGCATGATGAAGATTTACAGTATACAACTGTCCTGTGATTACTGATCAATGCAGTTAAAAATTGCAGAACAGATCAATTTGTGACCTAGGCTTAGACAAGACATATTATTATTAATAAAAAACTGTAACAGTAATGTTTCTGCTATTGCCTTAAAGTTCACTTGTGCGCTTCCTTGATACTAAAGACCTCAATTCAATTCAATTCAATTTTATTGTAAAATTGGCATGACAGAACGCAGCCAATGGACAGAATATAAAACGATCAACCAGATATACAAACAGCGCACAGCAGAGCACAATAGGCTACGCCAAACTGTCATGACGAAACATTCACCTGGCATGTACATGCACACACAGCACAGTAAAAAGGAAAGACAATGCCTAGTAGGAGTTTTTGTACAACATTCGGGAGAGGAAGTTACAGTCCAAAAGATAGGTTGAATGTCCAGGGAGTTGATATGAGTGTGTGCGCCGTCTAAGGCTGTAGGATTGAGAGGCGGTTGACAGTGGAGGCAAAAATGAATGTAGTACATGGTTAGTGTATGTAGAAGTTTTGGTGAAAAGTTCGTCGTTAACAAACACATCTGCTGCTATGTTTGACCTATACTGTACATTGGCATGGTCATCTAATCTCATGCAGCGTGTCAAAGTGGAGGGTAAAACACGTACAGTTTGGTGAAGGAATAACTCTGTTTGACTTCTCCTGCTCAGGTACGTTGATAACAGCTGTGCCTGACAGTAAAGCATGACTCCGGGGAAAACCGTTCTCAATCAGCTGATCTTCGGTCAGTAAGTAATGCTTTAATCGTCGATATAGCACGGCCTCTACCAGTATCAACAACACACTGTATCATTACAGTCTAGCAAATATCAAAACTCACACAGTCGCAGCGAGCTGTTTTTCTATTGGCCAGCACTGACTTGAGGCAAAAACAGTTCGAGTCAAATGCATAATGTACCGAGATCCAGTTTAACAGTACACACAGATGTGCTGTAAATATAGATTTATGCCACACATTAAATGGATAAATTCTCAAAAAAAAACTGTCCATGAAACATGATGTGATATGATAAAGAGTTTTACCAGGACTGAAAAACTGATGATGTGTTCAGCTTAGTCTAGCACGCGTAACCAAAAACAAAAAAAATATATAAAAGAAGAAACTAAAACAAACGCAAGTGCCCAGAAAGTCTGGTCTGAGTCCAATAATCTGTGAAAGCAGTCCAAATGGAATCAGGAAGACTATGGAGGCCAGGATTTGTGGAACAGATAGGTTTTAAGTATAGAGTGAAAGATCGACAGAGTGATAGATGGTGAGAGCAAAGGTGGTGACTGTGATGAGGTGATATGTGCAGGATGAGGTGAACCAGGAGGAGAGTGAACAGAATGAGGTTGACGGAATGAAGAAGGGAGCTGATTCCACAGGTGAGGTGATGCATGTCTGAAAGAGCAGTTGGTGATTTGTAATGACGAAGATACAGATGGTCGAGCTAGGGTGACAACAGATGAGGAGCGGGTTCGCAGACTGAAACGAGATAAGATTGTGTAAATAGTCAGGTTGGCTGGTCGTGAGAACTTTACAGGTGAGAGGAGTTTATATTCAGCATATCTGTTAATCTTGAGCCAGTGCAGAGATCTGAGAAATTCTAACATCAGAGAGACACATTCATCTCAGAAGATGTTTTTCAAAAAGACATTTATTAACATTTACCAGACTATTTCCATCGTTCTTTTTATCTCTCTCCTATTGTTATGAAAATGTGTTTTGTCAATTTTCTATTAAATGGATATTGGATTGGATTGTATTGGAAGTCATAAGAACTGGTCAGGCCAGATAGGTGGACTGTGTAGACTGTCAGATAGTGAGTACAAGCTGCATGGTATGCAAAACTAAGAACAACAATATTAGTTGATCACGTAAAACAGTCAGTCAGCTAATCAATTAAGCATGAGAAAATATAGCCAATATGGCAACAATGATAAAGAGAAAGATTACTGCTGAAGTTCGACGGTGGAGATTGTTGTTTGCCACCTCGGTTGAGAGTGAAACTTGTCTGGAGAGCCTTGGGACCTCCGAGAACAGCTTCATGAGACACGGAGTTCGGGTTCTTTGTCGGCGACGGTGAAGTGACGGTGTGAGCGGTCTCATCGCGCAGTCGTCGCAGTGAATGAACAGCGAGATTGAGGTAAATTGACCGCGATGAACTGCGTTCATGAACCAACTTCTCCTCCTCGACCGCCTATAGCACAGCAACGCTACATTTCACACAGTCACCAACTCCCAATGTCTCTGTATGCTTAGATTACTTTGCGTATGTTAGATTATTTTCTTGTATTATATCTGCATGCATGTTGTATTGTTGTAACATGGTGAGGTGAGCCTGGTTAGACTGAGGCCTGTCTGGATGACTAACCACCCTCATTCAGTGCTTTGACACTATTGGTTGGGTCATCAGACCTGTAAAACATCGTCTCCGAAATAACCTATACTGTGTCGAGTGGATGTTAAACCTTGCTCAACTCAACTCAACTGTCTCTGTATATACGGGACCAACAAAGTGTAATCAGCTGTACCACTACCAGTAACCCTTTCCCAATGTTTCATAAGAAGCCATCGACCACTTCTCTAGAAATCCTGCCAACAGAATGACAAATTCCAGTCACATTAGTGACGGCCAAAATCAGCAAATCATGCAGTCAAAAAATAGACGCAAATAAAATCGAGAAATAGCAGTAAATTTAATTCAAACGACAGAAACTAATTTATCAAAACCTAATTTAGTCATCTGCTCTACGCAGCAACAAAGCAAGTCTCTTTTCAGAGGCTGCTGATGCCAAACAACATGGAGATGTGCCAAACACTCAAATGAAAGGTTCTAAGTATTTCATTAAACACATGACCCGTCACTACACAGACGCGAAGCCTCAGTGCCAGGAGGCTACTCACACGCTGCCTGGCATCTGCATCGTCAGGATAGATCTCAATGCAGGTGTCAAAGAAACGATCAAGGTACGCCTGTCTCACGTTGACAGGTATTTTTGACACACCTTCCACCTTCAATATCGGCTTCTTCAGCACTGCCTACAGACGCACATTACGATCATTAACCATCCAATCATTAACAAGCGTCAGTGGTAACTGTGGCCTGAACTTGCATCATTTCAAAAACACAGCAAATTATCCGTCAAAATTAGCAACTTTTTACACCGCATCTGTAACTATTATCCACATTTAAGTAAGCTGTTGGAATTTTGCAAAGCCATAAATTTAGCTAAGAAAAAAACAGGAATGACGGGCTAACAAGTGATGAAAACGTACGAAAATATACAAGATAGTCATTTCCAAGCAATACCGTACCGGCCAGTAACAGACAGACAGAGTTATGACAAACAAATGCTTTGCCGCATCATAGTCCATGCCATGCATACAAAAAATCCATAAAATCTCAACCACTAAGCATGCTTAGTAACTTCATGCTGATTTTAGCTGGTTCTAGGTTGTAAATGCTCCCAGATACTGGTACATCACTATAATTTAAATGTCGTAATCACAACCACATCGAGGAGAATCCACATTACGTCTTCATTCTTAGCTCAGCTCTGTCAACAGCTAGGCTGGGAGACTAAAAATGGGAAAAACATCCATGCATCGATATGTTTGTGAGCATCTGCCTACATGCAACTAGACGAGAGCCAAGCACCATCCCCATGTGGAACCGTACAGCAGTGTCCCTACATGCTGGTACAATTTTGTTATAGACAAACAAAGTTCGTGTGCTTGCCAGTTTTGGCTTATGAGCCACCCGACGTCCAGCCGCACACGTGACATCAACGACGGCACTGTTGCCATCCTTGATATCCGCAGGACCTGAACGCTGTTTCACCACAACGCTATCGGTACTCGAAGACTGTTTCACCGCTGCCGCACCACTGCTGCTGGCCGCCTTCTGCATAGCTTCCAGACGATTTAGCATCTGTTGAGCAGGAGTGATATGAACTTTCTTCTTCTTGTTTCTCTCCAGCAGATGATTTGATTTCACCGCCTAACAACATTCAAACACAAACAACCTGCAGATGCACAGCAATACACACACACCACAAACTGTATCGCAGTTAGCTTCTAACACATGAGCTGTACAGAGAAGTATCTTCCATACATTACATAGGCTGATGCTTGAAAACTCTGCTAACTCAAAAACTCAACTGCCTAATGGTAACAATCAATGATAACATTTAGCCAGACACGTTTACACTTGTGACCGTCTCATTTTTACCAGCTATCAGTCAAGGTCTCTGGCTGGACAGTTACACCACAACTTAGACAGAACAGAAGACACAGCGTTTTGACGGGTCTAATCCTAACAGCACAATGTGATATTGAATCAACGCTCATTCACTGTGCTAAACTAACAAGCATCTGTTTAATCAATATAACTTAGATAAGGCACAGAGCACACTGACCACACACTTCACTGCCAAAATATACACTATAAAGACTACAGTGTGATGGTAGTGCTCTTTCAATAATCAATATTGAAATATTTGTTCAATATCAATATCGGCTCGTGTGATATCAAACTTATCGATATATGACTCAGCAAAATCGCGCGAGCGTTATAGCCAACGCATGAATTATGCAATCAGCAATCACCATAATGGTAATGATGCCGTCGACATGTTAACAGATGACAGCACACATCATAGCAGTGACTTCAATAAGTTTACAAATTTGCTTTGTCCAGTGCATCATTCCATTACACTAAACCATTACGCAATTTATCGTGATAACCTTGTTGTTTTCAGGCAGTCAACCAGTTACTGCTAGGACTACTAAGACAGTGACAATAAAAATGACTGTTCAAACAAAAAGCTTCAGACAATTTGTAAAAAGTTTAGACACGCTGCTGTGACGACGAAATCTGGCAGCGTTTCAGTGGAGACTGTGAAGACCGGAAACCCTCGGCTACCAGTGATTGACAGTTAGAAACAGGTATAATGGCACCAGGCCGTGTAGACACTTATAAACTAGCAAGGCTGGCTTAAAAGTCGATGCATCATCGTACTGGCAGCCAGTGGAGGGCTTGTGGTCTACTTGCATCGCAGTGTTCCTACGTTGCATTTGTAGAAGCTACTGAAACATCATAAAGACTAGGTAAACCACACGGAGCTAACAATCCCTTTCATGCACACATTTTACTGTGCATCTGTCAGTAACAGTTTGACTGTGATGCACCAGATGGTGCAGTCGATTCTAGATTTCTCTGCTGGTTGATAGTTACTAACTTCCTACTGCTATGGTCACGCTGTTAATCCTCACACTGATAATATCCTATCATCATACTATTACAGAAGGTGGTGTCAGTTGAGTGGCAGTCAACTGACGTGCCGGGGCACTACGGCGGCCACCCACGTCCTCAGGTTGCGGATAGAGGAACGCCCTCGATCATGGACAAGAGGGTAGCACCAGATAAAGAAGGTGCCGTGGACAAATAGTGCCTAGGAGAAGGAAAACTTTGATTTCAAACCGGGGCAGACAGAGCTCGCTTAGCCTTTTTAGGCAAGTCTATCTAGGGGAAGGAAAACCCCAAGCTCAAACCCTGGCCCTCCAGGTTGG
>Ga0056114_1000329_pt1 | contig 15347 bp, 11 predicted proteins | sample WorMetHERISLAND1_FD_77005 | JGI IMG/M metagenome (GOLD analysis project Ga0056114, IMG submission 77005) | Marine gutless worms symbiont microbial communities from Max Planck institute for Marine Microbiology, Germany - Olavius loisae HERON... ...
CCACCGTGTGCATGAAGTCGAACGCAAGCTCGAAGACGTGGACGCCACTGCCTGACCGCTTTATCGATGACCACCTGGTGGAAATGTTCCCACTCTTCGATCAGGCGAGACTTCAGCTGGTCGACGTCATGTGGCTGTGGTACACACGCTCCTGCAGCTTCCCCAAATCTGGTAGTGGACTGGATTAAGGCCATGACTGTTGGCTGGCCATAGAGCTGGAGTGATGAAGTCTGGTGTTTCATGAGTTAACAGATGCACTGTCTTACGTGCTCTATGGGCTGGACGCCTGAGTGTCTGACTGCAGTATTATGCCGCTATATTGGAAACTGAAATATTTTGTCTTATGAAATTTGGCAATTCTGTCGCAGATATATTCATAATCAATCACACGCAATTTGGTTAGGATGTGTTCAGATTTGACATTTCTGTCTCACATTGTCTAGGGTTATAGTTTTTTCATGGACAAAGTGTAGTGATGCTTGTATCACATCAAACGAATCAGTCAGGTGAGCGACTGAGTAGACTGTTAACGGCACATCAGCACAATTAGGTGGTTATATGCTGCCATTCACACTAGTTCACAGTGGAAAATACAGGACAAAAGACGAAGTAAGAGACAGAAAATACACAAATTAAATACACCTCAAATACGCAAACAACAGTAAACACAGCAAAACAAAACTAGCCCAAGTGGGATGGAAGGCTGAGTTGACCTAGGTGGCTGGTTATACCAAGATGGTTTACCCACCCACAGACGGTCACCCACCCAAGTATTAACCAGACCGGACGTAGAGTAACTACGTTGATCGAGACCAACGCGCTACCACTAAGCCCGGCCACCAAACTATTTGACGCTGTAGAGTTGGGAAAGTGCGGTTACCAAGGACGAACTACAAGACAGCAATCAATCACATGGCTTACGTCTCTAGATGACTGTCTTGGCAGAGAGTGGTGCTGCTGTCTGTCAAATTACAACAAACATACATCAGTCACAAGCTTCTGTTTATGACGATCGTCACAGGTTATATCAGGTTGTCCGAAGGTGTTACTAATAGAAGTAATTTATAAACAGCGTCTAAGACTAGACAAGACAACATCAGATCAGCAGTATCTCAGCTAGGATACACTGCAAACTTTGCTAACAAACAACGTTGATCCATACCTGCTCCGCTCGGCTTTGTAAGCTGCAACACGACAGCAAATCAGATGATTAACAATATGACCACCGTTCTTACTCATATATGAATATGACAGTTATATATGTACGTTTGACACTGAAACATAACTAGAATTTTCTGCAACTGTGTATCTCTGAATTCTGCTGGGGCAATATGATATTTTATCCTGACCAGTGTCCGACGTCCGATCCCCACCAAACTTGCCACACAGATAGTGCAGAGTCTTACCAGTTTTTCACCCATAACCCTTTCTGATTTGATCGATAATTTAGCCATCATAGCCCCATAAAAATTGGGGGAATACTTCAACTTCAGCCTGTTTATTACCAAAGTTGCCTATTGCACAAAAGCGACGACATAAATTAAACATAGCCTGAAAAATTCATTAGGATCAAGCAAGCAATTTGTCAGCCAGGACCAAAAATATTTCAAAAGTTTCCAATCTTAACAGTTTCGGAGGCCTACACCAATTGAGGTGAAATTTGACGCGATAAACTGCCCCAGGGGTACTCTGCTGTGCCTAATTTTAACTCCACTAGCCAAACATGTCACCCACACACGGTCTTTCCTTTCCGTCCGTTTCCTTTTTGGTGACGACTCTCAAGTGCTGAGGCCGTTGCACCAGCAACGCACAACCTAGAAAATGCCAAGCTTAGAAAATGAATATATTCTGCACAGAACGACACACATGCTGCTTTAAAATATTATGCTTACAAAAATGGCATTAAAATCAAAGAAAGACAGAAAATTCTCTAAGAGAGACGGACTTACCAACGTTTCGGTGTCGATGCTCGGTGTTTTGCTCTCTGTGCTTCTTGCGCTCGTGCTCCTGGTCGGCCTTAGCACGACGCCTGAAACATGCCGACAGCATCTCTGTAATAACAACTGTAATGTAACAACTAGACAACAATTCACAGAAATTAGCAAGCCCCTGCGTCACATTTTTGTTAGTGATATTAAAATATTACTCAGCACGTGGCATTAGAAGCAGTTTCTTCTCACAACACATGCTAAGTAAGATATATTTTTCAAATCGTACAATGAAATGCCAGAACAATATGAACTTGACACAGGCGGACTTGCTAATTTTGAAACACAGTGTATATCTATAATTCTATAGCAGCCATAATTATAAAACTCATTCAATGCTTTCATTGAAATTTGATGTCAAACATTAAGTAACCATTCATGATATTTTACATCTAAACAATAATATCAGCATTGGTGTCATATAAAAAAACTTAAGGAATTCAAGAAAATAAGCCCGTATGGGACTGCCGGTCAACTCCTCATAAAAAGCAAAATTTGTTTGCCAAAGGAGGAACACTGGAACACCCTAAGTTTGAAGGTCGTTTGATGTTAAACTAGGATGAATATCAAAAATCTGATTGGGTCAAAATTTAGATATTATCTTGGAGGAAGCATTAGTCTTTTGATTATATGCAAACTGGCGAATAAGATACACTTTGAAATTGGCCATATTTGCAACTTTAGAGCTCTGCGTCCTTGACCTTGGATCCGGGTCAAGGTCATACTGTCATGCATCACTCATCAAGTACAAACTATTTACCAAGTTTCATAAATAGTGCATGACCTTTACAAAATCCGTTTCCCAAAAGGTTGACCGAACGAGGACATGCATTAAAAATCTGGCTGGTTAAAATTTAGATATTGTCCTGTAGTATCATAATTGAGTATTAATCTTTTAGTTGCACGTATACGGGTGGAGGAGATAACTTTGAAATAGGCCACTTTCGCAATTTTGTGACCTTGACCTTGTATTGGATCACACGGCACACTGCCGTGTATAAATCATTGACCTCTACCTACACACCAAATTTCGTTCAAATCGGAAAACTTTTTGTGGACAGATGGATATACGGACGGGAGGACGGACACTAAGACAAGCTTTATTAGGTCGACTTGGAGGAGTCTAACATAATTTATGACCTTAGTTTTTGATTTTACCCCATGCTTTTATATATAATTTGAAAAATCAAATTACTTTCGGATTTGTAATTATTTTTGGAATATTTTTGAAACATCAAAAATATTCCGAAAGTAATTACAGAATGTTCCAGAAAAACTGCACAAGATTTCATGCACCATAATACAGAAGCAGTGAGTCATGTGATTATCACGAAATTTTACAAAACTGATTGGTAATAACAAAGATAACCAACATGAATACTTTAGATAGCGAGTTATGAGAATCATTCGTTAGTTTCAGGCTGGTTGTCCTCAAATGATCAACAACTTTTCACAACTTCTTCAGATAGTCAATGTCGTTAATTTTCCGACAATTTGCCAGCTGCTAACATCACCCCAAACTGAACAGTGTACAGGATTCTGCAATCATTCACTCGATAGTCGAGCCTTTTTCGACCTCTTTCAATTTGTATACTTTTCTGGTGTTCAGAAGACAAAGGTGGTATTACCGCATATGATGACATCACTGACAAAGCGTAACCACTTCTTGCTGTGAAGCAATAAACGTTTAATAAATTTACATCAAGTTGGTGTTGACTGCCAAACAACAGCAAGATTCCATGCTGTCTTGGCTCAAAATTTAGCATGCGCAAAAAACCGTGTGCATTTTTTCCAAAACACTACACTGTACACAGATTAATCGATAGAAGGATAATTGTTAACAAATGGACACACACATACTGGAAAATGAACGCAAACTAAAAAAATGGTAAATTAACTGCTGAACTGAGAACAGACAAACGGTGAAATGTCAGCATACAACACACTCAGAGGAAGACAAATAAAGAACATGTAACAACTGAACTTACCATGAAGTCATCTTACACGTAGTGCACTCTGACTATTACTTTGCTCATGTCATGGTGCTAATAACAGACTCCAATGTTGTTACCTCATATGATGTTTCAATGCTGTTATAATAAGCTCAGTGGTAATGTTCTCTCCAATAACGTCAGACACGGTTGGCATGAAACTTATCAAGTCCATGTGGTCAGTGAAATGTCATTTTTGTGCACAGTTCGTTTTAGGTCACGAAGACGATTTGTAATCATATGAGCAGAAGATACGAGGTCGCTGAGTCCACAAAACATTCGGATGATGTGGAGATGGTGACATTAAAACACGCTGTGATTCTCCTAACGACATAAAGTGAGTTTGTCGCAACCAGTAAACTGTTTGTCCAACGAGAGCAGCGCACCCTTCACAGTGATATGACTTCACAATGCTGACGAAGTGACGAACGTTTACCTTTCTTGATATCTGAAATTTAGTCCTTTTGTCCATTTACGAAGAGGAAGTATCTTAGCAACATCGACCGAGTTCCATACATCAACATTTTACAAACACTGAATGAGTGGTACTTGTGGTACAGTATGGCACGCCATTTGATACCATTTCGCCGATGATTACTCCATGAAGCACACGGACACTGCAGTTCTCACAGTGATATGGTGCATGGTTAAAGTGGTGCATACACTGTCACAGACTTCCAGGTTCATGAAAATTTGCCGAACAGATAATACGAGAATTCACCAGCAATATGCTGTTGATTACTCAGACGACCTTGAATGGCTGCATTAACTTACAGAAATTAGACTTATAGAAATGCAGCAAATATCGGTCAAAGTGTGGCACATGTATCGTTGTTACTTTGTAACGAAAACAATAAAATGCTGAATGATATTGCCATCAGCAAACTTTTGTTATTGAATCTTATAATCAATAACTATGTGCCACATCTGTGTAACCAGCTTGTTAAATTGGAGCTATTATTGTATAGGAATATGTAAAAAAATGTTTTAGCCGAAATTCAGTAAACAGTCTTGCTTGGATTTTCAGAACGAAAAGATTTTTTTAATGTAGTTTATGAATCCATGGCACTCGAATGGTCAGTACTGAGATGTTGGCAATATGCAGTCATCTTTGAGACACAGCTTCTGTTTGCAAACTTCGACATAGCATGGGATCAAATTCCACTGGTCAGCATTATTATAGACAGTGTTCATCACTCATTTTAGCAGCGGTCGCTCAAGTGGACATACTGGACACAAGGATTGTCCTTTACTACATCAGAAGAACGTGGTGACAGACCAAATATCCCTGCGATAAACTGTAAAAACTGTCCCAGCGTCAAAAGACAGCCGGCTGCTAGCACAGCGGTATAACCTGTTAAGCAGTACCAGTCAACAACTCATAATAACGATAATTAAACTGATAAATAGTATCTGCTGCCAAGTACAGTTCAATGCAGAAGAAAAAGCTAAAGGAGTGAATACAGTTATGGAAATCCAACTGAATTAAAATCATCTTGTCACTGCTACTTAAAAAATTTGATGGCAAATGTCGAAGATTATCCATCCTAAAATGCACTAAAACCTCAGAAAAGTCTTTGTTAACACAAATACGATTTCATACTTTAACACAATCGTCAGACCACTCGGCAATCATTAATTGTTCTTTTTCACTCCAGACCAAAGACTTTCTTTTCATAAGACTTTTGTTAACAGCCGAACCTTCATCTTAGAGTTTACATATTTTTGTAAATTTCCAAAACCCTCTATTTTCACCATGGTTCTAAAGCAGTATGTCAGTGTTAACAGGACTTTAGCAGAAAAACATAAATAAGAAACACTAAATAAGGAAATCTATTTAGCAACAAAATTTGCCTTTTAATAATTGATAACAATAATCAACCATCTAACATGAGCTTGCTAACCGTTTGAGCTCAGCACGCTTGTACAACTTATGCGGGTTAAGACCACGCTTGTCCATAGCCTCGCGAGACTTCAGTGCAATAGCATGGAGATCAATAGGATCATCAGGCCGAAACAAACGGCATAGAGCCTCACCAACCACTGGTTCTATGGCCTGACAACACATGCCACCACACGACGTAACGGTCACAGCCACTGAACTGGGATGCAAGTCCATTAGTACTACCCAGTCACGAGTCTGGCAAGCCATCGGTGAGTACTAATGGGACAGGCCACAATCAGTATTGGTGGCCCACCATGATAGAACATGATATTTTCTGATGTATTATGCTTATCTATGGACAGCCAGTTTGCTGACTTTGAATAATATATACTGATTAAACAGAGCTAACAACCCGTAATAACTCAAACTGCCAAACTCCTATCATGACAACTGTGTAAAAATTTCTTCAGCTTTAGTCCACATATTATGCACATATAAGTACACAATACTTTTTTGCCGAGTAATATTACCATGTTCATTTTCTTCCAATTCAAACTAACAACTAAATATGATTGTGCACTTTCATTCAATTTCCATCCAAATTATGTAAACAAGTACAACATAGCATTTGACTGAGTCTTAATTTTTAACAATAGTTCTCAAACAAAAAACTTTTCTTGGCTCACAAAAAGTTGAAATGTCAGCGGAAGGGCATCCAAGTGTCACATAAAATTGGGTAAAAATATAAAGCAATGAAACTTCAACAGAATCCGTACCTAATCTGTACCTAAAACAGATGTAGGCAGTAGGTGAGATAATGCTCAATTCAGAGACATCAGCTAAACATGGCGTTAACCCTTTGACACACACTGTTGCCATATGCTATAAAGCATCCTGTGTCAGGCCCGGTTAAGCCGTCATTTGAATTTTTGACATCCGGGCACTCTGACGCTAAGCCCTGAGCGTCAGAGTGCCCGGAAGTCAAAAATTACAAATGACGGTTTAACCCGGTCTGACAGAGGATGCTTTATAGCTGTACCCATATGGCAACAGTGGGCATCAAAGGGTTAACTATACTCGACATCATCCAAGCACCTGTTGTTGCTCACAAACTGCATACATACCTGTCCGTCACGTCCTACTCGTATAGAGTAATTCTCATTCCAAGAGTTCTTCAGGCTCATTGTTGCTTTAAAGTCCAACTCATTTCTACCACAGTCAAACAACCAATAAGCTATTATCATCAACTGATAACTATTTCCATGTGCAGTAACTTCCCACATACTCCGCATCCTTCTGCTATCCCCTTCAGTTGTGTACAGTAGCCTACTACAAATGCTGCCTGATGCCACTGATCCACTCACCTTTTTGACTTCTGATGTTATACGCTATTCTACTGAGTAGCAACCTTGGGCAAGTTATTTAGTGACAGCGGCATAGCTAACAGCTTTAGAACACACTATAAAATAATCACATTTGCATTTTTTCCCATGCAGATTTCTTTCTAACTTGGTCTCTATTTATAGTGACACACCATGACACACATCCGAAACAATAACTTTCAGGAAAATACACAAGAATTTTGGTCACTAACACAGGAGGAATGTTTTAATGACAACGATACGACATAACATAGCGGCAACCTGTTGATCCAGTCTAGAGTGAAAACTCCACTGAGAGATTTTGCTGGCATCCCAGCCGGCAAAACCCATCGGATCGGTGGATGATTTTTATCAGATTCGGTGGCTAGTCGAGCAAAGCCTACAGACGACAGTTAACTGTTCTGCAAAATGCCCACAATAATCAGTCTGTACACAGGGTGGTGCAATAGTCCCAGACTTATATAGAGGGTGGTGCAATAGTTCAAAACAATTCACATTCTGGATGGAACTACACATAAACAGCACTGTAATGCCAGCTTGCATTTATAAAGCTTGGAGTTCAACTAGAACTTTCCGAAAACAAAATTGTTGCCCAGCGCAAGAAGCTATGTCACAAGAATTTGCTTTCAGCAGGATGGTACGACAGCTCACTGCAGACTGTAATACATCTGTGTATGTGTCGTGCTCACGTGCTCAGAAATTATTTGTTTTGTGTGTAGCTTGTGTGCCACAGAGAGCCATATAAAACAGTCTAGGTTTTTTTGCCAACCTGTAAATATTAAACCAGTGCTCTTGCAGCAATCACATAACAGACCAGGTCTATCTCCCAACATGCTGGAAGTTTGCCTTAATTGATACCATTGATACAATTTCATGCAAGAGAAATTCATTAATAAGACTGAAAGATATTCAACACAAATGTTATTCTCATATTTCTTAACAACCAGTCTGTGGTACCACAGGAAAGTGCAAAGACAGATCAAACCGATATGACTGTAAATTTTTCATACCTTGAAATCGTCTACTCTCGGTGACAGAGAACACAACGATGACATTACTGCACGTCTAAAACCAACAATCACCCACACAGAGCTGACTAACGACATCAAATACGTTCTATAAAACTGTTAACATAAATTTTCTCAAGCCATGACACAACAATGCCACAAAATGTACTTAGAAGTCGGCAACAGATTTTACACTTAAACTGTACAGTTACTGCACAGAGTAATCCAACTGCTACTCAGTAACAGCACAGTAAACCATCTATGAGCACAATTTAGCTAGATCTTAACGTCAGTGACAACAGCATAATTTCCATACAACATTGTAATTTGCGAAGCATAGCATACAACAAAGCATATAACATAGCCAACTAAGTATATCGTGATACTGATTTCTGAATTTACTGAAAAAAAAATTCATCAATTAAACGCATGCTTACAAACACTACATACCCGAAATGCACGATTCAACCGAGATTCAGTGGGAGGCGGAGAGGACCACACCCCCTTGGCCTGGGCAAGTGCGATGTTCTCATAATTGCCGCTCTTTATCAGATAAAACTTGGCATCGAGAAATATGTATCGTAACAGCTTCTCCGTGTTGCTGATCTCACGACGACTAGTGTCCGACGGACGTTTCTGACTACTGTGAGACTTATCAGATTGATTGCCTCCGTCTGACAGATCTCGATCTACAGACATCAATGTATCTATTAATTCAAATTACATTTTAAAATTTTCCTCAGTAGAAATTATTTCAACTACAATATTTTATGCAACAGCATTGTCAATAACGACAATCAAAGACACAACAGACTTTTCAATGGTTTAAAATACAACTGGACCTATACATTATTTCAGACAACAGAGATCATTTGATACAACCAACGTCTGACACATGACACAGCAGTTCACCAAGGTAGAATGAACTACATGATAAACAGGCAAGCAGACTAATTAATCACTCAATAACTAATCAATAACCTTCAACAGGATCATTCTTGTTCCCACTTCTTTCTGCTTCATGCTCTGAATCTGCCGCTGCACAGCAAAATAACATAAGCCTCAGCTCAACGAGCTGTGTAAGAATAGCATCACAATTCAGCCGTGAGTGACAGACCACGCACATTGCGAATCGCTGAGCGAAAGGCTAAGTCAAAAGTTAAAGTGACCCACTTTCTATCTGAATATTTATGTCTGCAGTATTGTGCTGGTGAGCTGAAAAATATCATAATAATAACAACAACAAGACAAAAAAACCACTAAATCACACAAGACAACCAATAACCAAAAGATTTGCCCACAGTTATCCAGGTAGTCTTTGTCGCAGAGGATAATGCATGAAATAGGTTCGGTTAGTGCACAGCAACTGAAGCATGCCAGTCCATGGTTACCATTGTCAACACATTATGTGACACACTAGTACAAGCAATAGAAGTTGACCTTTGAAATAAAAACAGCCGAATAAATTACAAGTGTCACCAGTAACATTAACATCAAATCTGCTACTACTAAATTCTGTTCCATGCACGACTTAGTGAACGAATGCTACGAGACAACGCCATTCATTTCTGGCATGCACCACTAGGAGTGCTATGGTCTATAAGAAACTAAACTACTGAACACACTTGCACAGAATGCAAACACAACTTACCACTAACATCACTGGCATTATCATCATCATTATCATCGCCAGCCTCACTCTCATTATCACTTGCAGCGTTACTGTCGCCACTAGCTGCATCATCCTTTTCATCTTCGATGTCACCAGCGTCAACATCAACATCGCCTTCACCTTCGCTGATGGAACCTTCACTGATATTTCCCGAGCCATTACTTGCCAGTTCCTCAGCCTGCAAAATGGAAATGTTCTTGGAATCGTCGTCATCTTCAAGCTCGGCATCCTGCTCGTCGTCAATGTTTCCTTCTTCGTCGTCACTACTTGCCGACAGATCTTTGTCCATTGACGCAAAGACGTTGCCAGCAAGATCTTTGTGTACCACTAAACACATCACACATCTGCTGCTTGCACATAATGACTACACAGCTACTTGGAGTAAGTAAAATGTAGATTAGTATAGCGCATAATCGTCAAAGTCCCTAGTGCACTCTATGCACTAGTACTCTGAGAGAGAAATGTCTTCAAAGAATGTCGAAAGCTAGTAGTGTTGTGGTTAGTGTCACGCAACAGTCTAGGCAAAGAATTCCATAGTCTCGGACCAAGTACAGAGAACACCCAAAGGCCACACAAGTTCAGACGGTATGACGCACCACGAGCTGATGACCAGCGACAGAGCATAGATGACGTCTCTGTGCCATCTCGGAGGCTGGAACGCAGAACTACAACTACATTTGCTTTTATTAATGTGAAATACCATGTATAACAGGGTCGTCAAGACGGAACGGCGGTGGGAATGCCGCCACGGTACTCCTATTGAAGACAAAGACAATGCAGTAGGCACCACTAGACACATTATCCGATCTAACAATAACACGACTACCAGCACAGTCAATACAGAATTTAGTCGAGAAAACAAAGCAATAAATTCAGAATCACAGAACTAAGTCAGAGACACTCACAGAACTTTGATCTTTTAGCTGATCTCAGATTCACTTCAGCCAGCTGCTTTTCATAAGGATCTGCACAATCAGCAAAATTTGTTTGAGAAAATGTTGCCTACTTCAAAATCCAAATCATTGCCAAAATTAACCACTGGCTTTCTGTTATGTTTTTTATGACAGTGAATCTTTTGGGTATTGTTGGCGAGGGATTCTCTTACTGTTGCATGCAAATGTAAGAACTAACAACTGACAAATTTAACTGTAATTTAACTGTAAACATTTAAAACATCAGAGTCAACACAGTGGTCACTCACAAATACATCTGAAAGCACACTATAAAAGCAAACTATTCTTTTACAAATGGAAACAATTGGTACATGAAAAATTTAACTGTAATGGTAACAAAAATGTATCTTTGCAAAAACCATGCAAGTAATTAATTTGTCACATACGCTCACTGTAACCAGCTTATTACCATACAACACAGAACACTACTGATAAACCAAAATTAAAACCCAACTAGCACAATTAGAGACGATAGCAGCAACGAACAAGACCGCCCACCTCCTTTCTTTGCGGCAACTTCAATCATCATATCTTGCTTCTTTAGTTCCTCCAATCGGCGTTTCTTCTCCTCGTTTTCTTTCTCTAATCTTTTTCGCTCAGCCGACAGAAACTTGATACTGTCCTCTTTTCTGCCAGATGTAACTTTGCTGGACCCAGTGGACTTACGGGGCACGCTTCCTTTACTGGAGGCCTTGTAACGCCTGGCAACACTAGCATCCCCCACTGATGCTTTAGAACTCACGTGTTTCTGTTTCAGTAACACGGCACTGTCACTTTTTCTGGTCTTGGCTACAGCAGGGCTCGACGCAGTCCTATGCGCTTGTCGTTTCCTGTTGTCGTGTGTCGTGGCAACTGGACTCTGATCGTGGTCAGACTCCGAGTGATGAGATGGTTCTGAAGCCGGATGAATGTCTTCCACTAATTTGACACAAATACACAACTGCATACACTTTCAAATTACATTACAACGTAACTACAGCTGATTGCCGAAACCTTGCAGTGAAATCTCTGGTCAACGTGCAGCTATCTCAAATTTTACAGATTACACTAAATAATAATTTTGTAAGGAAGCACACTGCTCAACAGCAGTGTTCAACGTTCATGCGTAACTAGTTGCTAAAATAATTATTAATTTCAATTCATATTACTTACGAGTTTTTGATTTTAATTTAATTCTTCTTATTTTAGTTGTGAAATAACTTAAGTTTTAATTCCAGTTGCACCTTAATTTCAATTATAGTTTCAGTTATCAGAATAATTTCAATGTCAGTTGTGAGAGATGACTTATGAATTAATAATATGAGACTAGGTCATTCACGATACAAGATTCCACAAGCTGCTGTTGCTAAAAGCATAAAACAGAACATACAATGACGCAAATAATGCTGTTTGTCAAACGTCATATGCACTACAAAATACATCACATTTGTATCGCAGATCGAGCACAGTACTGAAAAATGCGAACAGAAGTGATGCTAGCATACCAATACATTTTTCAACCATTTTAGTTGTTGAAATAATTCCTAATTCGATCACAATTTCAGATGTTCGTGTCAATTTCAATTACAACTGAATTTAGATATTTCACTAAATTTTGAATTTTGATAACAATTTCAATTACAGTTATTGAAATAAACAAAAATGCCAGTAAGTACACAATATAGATGACGACAAGCTATAACACACATAGAGAGTGATGTATTACCTATATCTGCTTCTGGTTCATCGTAATCATAATCCACGTCATTGTCCATACCAGTAGCTAATATATCTGGCAGTACACTCATTTCTACACATATTTACTTCAACTGATAAAAACATAACGATCAAGACACATTAATGACACACCACACTGACAAAGACATGCATTGTTAAAACACGTTCAGCTAAACAGGTAATACTCGTCAATGCAATCATCTCAAGGCTGCCATAACTGAACTGCAAATCATAGATGGTTTGTTATGATATACAAATTTTGGTTTCCATGGATTTGAATGAGGCTTATCATTAGGCTACATAAACTTGGCTTAGAAGGCCAGCGGACAGACCGGTACACTTTGGGACGACCCTTAATTGACAGTCAAAATTACTTCAGCAAAATGTACATGAAATTAAACGCACAGCCCAAAACATCTGACTGTCATAATTAGTCACCTGTGTACGTTCTTTATATTAATATGTCGTCAAATATAAGACGGTGTTTATTACAAAACACAAAACTATTACAGAGATACAGTATGACTAATTATCACATCGACCCGCATCGAGTCGACACACATCGGCCCGCAAAAGAGGGGCAGGGGTATAAAACTATAGTATCACTACATGAAAATTGGCCAGATGGGAACAGAAACGTTATTATGCACGTCATAAAGTGAGACATTAATGCATGTAGCTCATAATAGTTTGCAAGTGGCTGCTCAGGACAATCAGCAGTACCTGCTTCCGTTACTCTGCACCCTCTGTACAGTCTTCCGTTCCTATCTTAAGACTCATCTGTTCTCCATCTCGTATCCTACCTCTTAGTTTGTACAGTGGCACCATCATCATCACATCATTATTCAGCATGCACCATCAGTGCGTAGCTCCGCTTGCTGCCAATGGTCTCCACAACGGCTTATCCGGAGCCAGTTCGATAGCATCCTCCATGGTAAGGTTGTGCAGAGATAGGTCGTTCTTCAGAGTGGCCATCCAGGAGTTGTAGGGTCACCCAACTGGCCTTCTTCAATCACTCTGGGGAACAGCAGTCAGAATTCTCCCGGCATCTGCTGACTCATCCATTCTGACCAGATGTCCAAACAGCACGAGTCTTCTTTTCTGTATGATCTTAGTAACGGGGAGGTTGTTAGGTGAGACGCCACACTTCCCAGTAAGAAATGTGGTGGTACCAGCATATATCAAGGATCCTCCTCAGGCACCACTGATCCAGTGCATCAACCTTTCTGGCGTCGGCTTTGCCTATGCAGTGACGTTTTTGGTGGTTGTGACACTTACAGTATAAGGTGCACAAAAAGTAAACGCGCACAATATAAAATAATAATACAAATGCATATCCACTCCACTATCATATGTATATTCTTTGATACAACTTCATAATCTACGGTCAGTAAACAACAAATTAAAATTGAAAGTACTGAAGTTGTAGAACTGTGTCCATAACTGGAATAAATATCACTTAAAATTGTTGCCATTATTGACATAGTACCGCCAAGATAACTGAAGATATACACATATCGTGATCACAAGTTTAATGCCTCTTGGCTTGCATTCTTAGTATACAATTGCCACGACATGTATTGATTCATTCTTTCATTTATTTTCTCATTTATTTTGCCCATTAAGTAAATAACACATAAAAACACATGTGCATGTACAAACGGAGACAAAAAGCGCAGTCAAAACGGCGACAAACCAAGTAGTGTAAGTGCGTCTGAGTGGACGTCAATGCCGTAAGCACTAAGCATTTCAGTTATAGTGCACGTTCGCAATCAAAATTTCCATCTGCGGATAGAGCTCAGGTAGGGCAGAGGAGCAGACGTCCTGCGTGGGACAGTATTGTCAACAGTTCTTCAGATATAGCCAATTCGCACATACATGGTACATCCTCTGACTACATGTTACACTAGACAGTTTTCACTAACTGCATTAGGAGGAGCCTACTGAGCATGCATAACGAACTGCTAGTGGTCGTCCTGCCATTTTGTCGACTTTACGCAGAAAAATTTAGGGTGGCTCCAGGTTTTCTAGCGCTTTATAGTGCTCTAATGCAACGCGTCAATAAAGTGACTTCATTTCATTGGTCTTGCACTAATTTTATTTTTGACCAATGTGCTTTGTCGTACACTGTTTACTAGTTAACTAGCGGTATGCATTTTATGTCTATATACTCGGTCGATCAGTTACCCGTTTAAGCCGCCACATACAACAAAGGAAGCTTGTCCTCGTTTTGCTTCACACGATCGCCAACTCACATGATTTCTCTGTTAGGAGCGTTTCAACTTCTTAATTATACGATCCTTGATCGAATAACGTTTTACTTCATTTTCAGTGTATAAAAGTATTTACTTTACTTACGGTACACTAGTAGCCTATGACTTACACTTTTGTAGGTTAACTTTACACAGAGTATAAACACATTATGCGATTTGCTATTACAGAGACAGACAAGTGTTGTTTGTCGGCATTGTTGATTCGTTATTGTCGCCGTTTTGGCTGTCGTCGTTTTGTTGTCACCGTTGACCTGTCGCCATTTTGACATGTCGCCGTGTTTGATTGGATACCTAAAAAAAGACAAGCAATGAGCAGGACAACAAGACCTGAGCACTAATAGCTGCACCTAAACTCGCTGGCTAAAAGTACCTAAAGTAGTGTAAAAACGAGATAAATCGACGTAAATAATATAATTTTTATTTACTAGTAAGTCGCAAAGAACATGTAATTCAAATACCTGTAAGTGGATACACGTGCGG
>Ga0056114_1000330_pt1 | contig 15323 bp, 16 predicted proteins | sample WorMetHERISLAND1_FD_77005 | JGI IMG/M metagenome (GOLD analysis project Ga0056114, IMG submission 77005) | Marine gutless worms symbiont microbial communities from Max Planck institute for Marine Microbiology, Germany - Olavius loisae HERON... ...
GAGTTAATCTCCGTTACAGGGTCAAAGCCCTAATTCGAGCATCCAACCTGCGACCTATCCGCCTCTCCCAACACCTATCACGGCGCCGGGCACCTGACCGTTCACACCTCATTCATGCCATCTTCGTTTGGGGTGACGCCTTCTTCAGCCATGATCGACCTCGCAAAAAGTCCCCCGCGCTCCGGCCCGACCCGGATAAATCCGAAGCTGCGCAGGGTGAGTGGTGCCTATTGTTCGATTTTATGCCCTTCCCCTCGGGAATCACCCGAATTCAGGGGTTTATGTCATCTAAGGTCATGTGCCTGCGCTTAAATTTTTGAAGGTTTTCCGGTGTTCTCCGCCATGCTACCAAACCCATCCCGACTGTTGATCCGAGGTCCCGCCGACGTGCGTCTCCTATACCCCTATCGCGTCTTTGAATCCCATTTCTCAGCCGAGTTCTGTGACCGTGTCATCGAAATCGGCGAGGCCCTCGACCCGATGGCCGCCACCGTCGCCTACGACCCGGACGAAAACCTGCGCGATTCGATCGTATCGTGGATCCGCGACACCCCGGAAAGTTCATGGATTCACAAGCAATTAACCGATTTCGTTTTCGAAACCAACCGGCTCTGTTGGGGGTGGAAACTGAAGCAGGTCGAGTCCGTGCAATTCACCAAATACGGGGTGGGGCAGCACTACACCTGGCACGCCGACCAGCGCCGCAGGGTCTATGACGCGCAATCGCGGTGGCCCGGGATGGTCCGCAAGGTCAGCATCGCCATCGCGCTCGACGACGGTGACGAATACAGTGGCGGCGACTTTTGTATCGAGAACCTCAATGCGCCACCGGATGCGCCGGAACGGCGCGTGGATGTCTTGAGCGACGCCCGCAAAAGGGGATCGGCCGTGGTTTTTCCGTCGTTCCTCTACCACCGCGTCAATCCGGTCGAATCCGGAATGCGCCGCTCGCTGGTCGCCTGGTTCCTCGGACCACCCTATGTTTGAGTCCATCCGTGCGGACGGGCTAAACTCCTCCAATTGTTGAATTCAGGGAGCGTTCGATGACCGATACGGCGGCCGTCCTCTTCGCCAACGAAGCGTTCTACGCGGCGTTCACCAACCGCGACCTGGCCGCCATGACCGACGTCTGGTCGTCCGACGAGCGGATCACCTGCCTGCATCCGGGCTGGCCGCCGCTGTTCGGCTATGAGGAGGTCATGGAGAGCTGGGACCGGATTCTCAACAACGAGGCCTCCCCCGAGGTCACGTGCCGCGACGCCCAGGCCTTCATTCGGGGCGACGTCGCCTATGTCATCTGCTACGAGGCGCTGACCGCGGGCGCGCTGTTGGCGACCAACATCTTCGTCCGCGACGGCGGGCGCTGGCGGATGATCCACCACCAGGCCGGCGCCGCCTCGCCGCTGCCGCCGGAGGGCGATGACGACGAACCATCTGAAATGCTCCAATAAAACGGCACACGAAGGAAGGACGCGATGGCTACGGTTCGCATGATCATCGGTGATATCACACTAACGGTCGAACCGCGCGACACGCCGACCGCTCGGGCCGTTATCAACGCCCTGCCCTTTACCGCGACGGCGCGGACCTGGGGCGACGAGGTCTATTTCGACGCCCCGGTGTCTGCTCCGCCGGAAGCCGACGCCACCGATACGCCGAAAGCCGGCGAGATCGCCTTGTGGCTGGCCGGCAATTGCATCGCCATCGCCTGGGGCCCAACACCGGCCTCGCACGGCGACGAGATTCGCCTGGCATCGCCGGCCAACGTCTGGGGGGATGCGGTGGAGGACGTGAGCATCCTGAGGTCCGTGGCGGGCGGGGCTTCGGTGCGGGTCGAGGCGGAGGCGTGACGGCGCCCCGGACACCGGACCCGCGCCCGCGAAGCCGGCCGTTGTTGGCATGGTTGCCGGCAAAGACCATATCAGGGGTCTTCAAAATCCGTCTTCACCTCAACTGTTTGAGAGGCCGCCCGTGTCGACCCGTACCTTGCAAATGACGGATACGCTGTACGCGTATCTTCTCGAGAACGCCCTTCGCGAAGCGGATGTCCTCAAGCGGCTTCGCGACAGGACGGCAGACCTGGAGTTTGCCGGTTGGCAGATCGCGCCGGAGCAGGGCCAGTTCATGGCGTTGCTGGTCGAACTGATCGGCGCCCGGCACTGCATCGAGGTCGGTACCTTCACCGGCTATTCGGCGCTCGCCGTGGCGATGGCCCTGCCCGAAGACGGGGAGCTCATCGCCTGCGACATTTCGGACGAGTATCCGTCGATCGGCCGGCCGTTCTGGGAGGAGGCCGGCGTCGATCACAAGATCGACCTGCGCCTGGCGCCGGGCATCGAGACGCTGGACGCGTTGATCACCGAGGGCCGCTCTGGCGACTTCGACTTCGTCTTCATCGACGCCGAAAAGCAGACCTATCCGGACTATTTCGACCGCGCCGTCGATTTGCTGCGCGCCGGCGGCTTGATCGCGGTGGACAACGTGCTGTGGGGCGGCAGCGTCGCCGATCCGGCCATCACCAAAAGCACCACCGAGGCGATCCGAACCCTCAACAAAAAGGTTCAGGCCGACGAACGGGTGACCATGAGCTTGGTCCCGATCGGCGACGGCCTGTTGTTGGCCAGGAAGCGTTGACGAGAAAAGTCGACGGGGCCCGAAGGCCCCGCCGTCAATAGACCGATCGGCTACAGCGCGTCCGGCCCGGTCTCGCCGGTGCGGATGCGCATGGCCTGGCCGACCCCGAGCACGAAGATCTTGCCGTCGCCGATCTTGTCGGTATGGGCCGACGACCGGATCGCCTCGACGACGCTCTCCACCTGATCGTCGTCGACGACGACCTCGAGGCGCACCTTCGGCACGAAGTCGATGTTGTACTCGGCACCACGGTAGATCTCCGTCTGCCCCTTCTGCCGGCCGAAGCCCTTGGCCGACGATACGGTGAGACCTTGGACCCCGGCTTCCGTAAGGGCCTGGCGAACGGCATCCAGGCGGAACGGTTTGATGATGGCCATAACGAGTTGCATGTGTTTTCTCCTCGATCCAAACCGCCCGTCAGAGCGAATAGCCTCGTTCACCGTGCTGGGCCAGGTCAAGCCCTTCGGTGATCTGGTCGTCGGTGACACGGAGACCCGTGACCATGCCGGTGACCTTGACGATGACCCAGGTGGCGATGGCCGACCAGGCGACAACGGCGACGACGCCGGTGACCTGGACGCCCAATTGCCCGCCGACGGAAACTCCCTCGGCGAGGCCCGGACCGCCAAGAGCCTCGACGGCGAAGACGGCGGCCAGGATAGTGCCGGTGATACCGCCGACGCCGTGCACGGCGAAGACGTCGAGCGAATCGTCGATGTTGAGCTTGTTCTTCACCAAGCCGACGGCAAAGTAACAGATGAAGCCGCCCGCCAGACCGATGGCGAGACCGCCGAGCGGTCCGACGAAGCCGGAAGCCGGCGTGATGGTGGCGAGACCGGCGACCATGCCGGTGACGATGCCGACCAGGCTCGGCTTACCGAATTTGGCCCATTCGATGACCACCCAGACCAGCGAAGCAGTGGCTGCCGAAACGTGGGTGACGGTCATCGCCATGCCGGCGCTGGCGTCGGCGGCCAAGGCGGACCCAGCATTGAAGCCGAACCAGCCGACCCACAGCATGGCCGCGCCGATCATGACCAGGCCGGGGCTGTGCGGCGGACGCAATTGGCTCGGGAAGCCGACGCGGTTGCCGAGGCCGAGGACGATAATCAGGGCCGAGGTACCGGCCGTGGCGTGAACGACGAGGCCGCCGGCAAAGTCCATGACACCCATGTCGGCCAGCCAGCCGCCGCCCCAAATCCAGTGGCAGACGGGTGCGCAGACGATGATCAGCCACAGCCCGCTGAACAGCAGCACGGCCGGGAACTTGATGCGCTCCACATAGGCGCCGACGATCAGGGCCGGGGTGATGATGGCGAAGGTCATCTGGAACATGAAGAAGACGTTCTCGGGGATGTCGCCCGACAGGCTCTCCCAACCGACGCCCGACAGCATCATGGTGCCGAGACCGCCAACGAAGGCATTGGCCGCGCCGCCGTCGCTGAAGGCGAGGCTATAGGCGACCAGCAGCCACAGCACCGACATCAGACACGCGATGGCGAAACAGTGCATCATCACGGAAAGCACGTTCTTGGCCTGTACCAGGCCGGCGTAGAATAGCGCCAGGCCGGGCAAGGTCATGAACAGCACGAGTGCCGTCGAGGTAAGTATCCAGGCCGTGTTGCCGCCGTTCAAGGTCGCCTCCTCGGCCCACGCCGCTTGCGGCGCGATCAACAGTCCGGCGACAACGGCCAGACACAGTCCGAACGTTTTCGGAAGGTTTTTCATGATTTTCATCCGTTTTCCAGTAACCACCGAGCCCGGCGCCCCTGCCGGACAGCCCCAAGACGGGATTGGAGGACGGATTTCGGCTAATTTTTGAGCGGCACACGCTCAAATCGCCTAAAAAATAGGCAAAATCCACCGGATCACGGGCCCCTTCCCGGTCTCGACAGGTTTGTGAGCAAAAGCGGGGCCAGTTTGCGTGATGTCAGGAAGCTGGTTTGTGGAAAACAGGCGCGCCGTCGTCCAACAGCCGGTTCACGGCCGTTTCCATCATCATTTCATCGAGTTCGACGCCGTCGGTGACGGCACCGGCGAGCGATGAGCAGAGATTGACCGCCGCCGGCGGCGCCTCGAGTTCGCGCGACAGCCGCTCAAGAGCTGCTCCGCCGCCGCCCGCGATGTCTTGGACGACCATCGGACTCGCCATGGCGACGGCATCGATCAGCTGGAATCCGATGATGTTGTGAAGCGCCGTCAGCAACTTGGTGCCGACGATCTGCGGCGGCAGACCGCCGTCGGCCCGCCCGATGATGCGCTCGCAAGCATCGGCGTAGAAGTCGAGAAAGGTGTCATCCCGGCAGAACAGCGCGACGGCGTTGTGGACGTTGCGGTAGGCCCTGAGGCCGCCCTTGCCGTCGGCCTGCACCCAGACCTCGCGGCCGAAGGCGGAACCCGTCTCGACGGTGATCCGGAATTTCTCCGGATCGAAGACCAGTACGTCGGCATCGAGCCAGACCGTCCGGTCGTAACCCTCGTCGAGCAGCTCCCGGGCCAGGCGCAGCCGCCCCAGGTCGGTGGCGACCTGCGGATAGGCGGCCGTCTTGTCGCGATACCAGGCCGGCACCCGCTCGAATATCTCGTCGCCATAGAACCGATAGGCGAAACCGCGGTCTTCGGACCACGAACGGACACTGCCGAGACACGCCTCGAGCCAGGCCGGACGGCCTTCGGGACGCTGGGACTGATAGACAACGGTCTTCATGGCTTGACGGGTTTATCGCCTTGCCGGCGGCGGGAAAAGGCCGTTCCGGCCGGCTCGTTTGGCTGTTGCGACGGTTTTCCCTATCGTGGATAAAGATTCTTTGGTACGAATTTCCCGGTTAACGGGCGGCTGGCCAGCTCAGCCGGTGACCGCCCGAGCCCGCAGGGCCGACGACCGCGTAAAGGGAGACCCCATAAGACAGGATGCCCGCGTTTAGGCTTGCCCGGCATTTTTCCATCGTCAGCGCGACCGCCATTTTCCTGGTTGTCGCCGTGTTGATGGGATTCTTCCATCACCTCTTCGTCGAGGACATGATCAGTCTCGGCGAACGCCGGAGCACGACCGTGGCCCGCGTCCTGGCCAATGACATTCGCATGCACGACGGGAACGATCTTGGTTGGATCGCTGATCCCGACGCCGATCGCATGGAAACTCTGACGAACCGGCTGGCCAACCGTATCCGCGAACTCGAAGTCTTGCGTGTCGGCGTACTCGACGTTTCCGGACGGATGGTCGTTTCCGTGCCGACGGCCGACGACGGCAACGCGCGGCGCAGCGATCCCGCGTTCCTCGCGGCGCGCGGCGGAACCCTGGCATCAACGCGAACCGTTTCGACCGCGAAGCCGGCGGGACGCGAAATCCTCTCCACCTACATGCCGCTTCGCGATGGTGACGGCATCGTCATCGGCGTCATGCTCATCGATGCCGATGTGACCAGGCTCCTGGACGATATCGACAACCACGTCCTCCACGTCTTCTTCGCGCTCCTGGTCGGTTTTGGCCTGCTCTATCTCGTGCTCTACAGGGTGGTCAAACGTGCCGACCGGACCATCAAGGAACAGCACGCGAAACTCGAGCGGAATACGGAAGATATTTTTGAGGCGCTGGTCGCAGCCAAGGAGGCCGATGCCGCCAAGTCCAAGTTCCTTGCCACTATGAGCCACGAGTTGGGGACACCGCTGACCTCGATCATGGGGGCGTTGAAGTTGGTGCGCGGCGGCAGCATCGGTCCCGTACCGGCCGAGGTTGCCCACATGATCGACATTGCGAGTCGCAACAGCGACCGCCTCGCAGCGTTGATCGAGGATGTCCTCGACATCTCCAAGATCGAGAGCGGAAAGCTCATTTTGAACCGGTCGCCGCTCGCCGCCGCCGACCTGGTCGAGCGGGCGGTCGAGGCGCACCGGATTATCGGGCGCGACAATGGCGTCGAATTCGTCATTGAAAGCCCCCTCTCCGCAGCCAGCGTCGATGGCGACGCCGACCGCCTGATGCAGGTGTTCGCCAACCTGCTGTCGAACGCGGCCAAGTTTTCGCCGCGCGGCGCTCGAGTCGAGGTCACCGCCCGCGACATAAGCGCCAAGGGCGCCGGAAATCACGTGCGGTTCTCGGTCACCGACCACGGCAGCGGCATCCCCGTGGAATTCCGGGATCGGGTGTTCCTACGCTTCTCCCAGGCCGACGCCAGCGACGAAAGGGCCAGCGGCGGCCTCGGTCTAGGCCTTAACATTACCCGGGCCATCGTCGAACTGCACGGCGGCACCATCGGCTTCGAGACCGAAACCGGCGAAGGCACCACCTTTTATTTCGACCTGCCGCCCCTGTCTGGCAAAACCGAGGCCGGAGGGACGGCGGCCGGTGTCGAACACGGCAATGAGGGTCGGGCCAAAGCGGCAATCGCGGAATAGGCACTGCCGCCGCTTCAAGCGGAAGAACGGCACCTTAAAACGAAAACAAAGGACCATCGGCATGCCCCTCCATGCTGGCGGAATGTATACTTATCGAGTGCGGTCACGAAGAACGATGGCTTGACCCATGCGATTGATGACGCTTTCAGTGATGTTTGCGGCACTGCTCTCCGGCGTGTCGCAGGCCGCCGGTGAATACGTTGATGTGCATATGCACCTGCACCCGCGCGGCCTCGACGCGGCCATGGGCAACCGCGCCGAGCGCAGTTCGATGATACAACCCGGTCGCGGCGTGAACAGCCGTCAAGGAGGCGTCTTTCAGGGGCCTCGCCAGGGAATGCAGCGCCCGGGCTTGGCGCGCCGCGGGATGGCTCCCGGCCTAGGGCGTGAGTCCGGCCTGTCCCGCAGCAGCGGTCCGCAGGGTGGTGCCGCGGTCGGCCTGGCCAGGGCCGCCGACGCGCTTGTCGCGATGATGGATGCCCGCGGTCTTAAGATTGCGCTCGTCGTCACCGTGCCGTCGCACCGACTGTCGCCCGAGCAGGACTACCGGCTGATCCGCGACGCCGTCTCCCGCCACCCGGGGCGGTTGCGCCAAATGGCCGGCGGCGCCACCCTGAAGGCGATGCTGCAGGAAATCCCGGCCGACCGAGTCACCGTGGCCGACCGCGCCGAATTCCGAAAGCGTGCCGAACGCCTGATCGACGCCGGTGCCGCCGGCTTCGGCGAGATGATCTCGCTCCATCTCTGCATGACGGAGAAACACAACTACCAATTCGCACCGGCCGACCACCCGCTGTTCAGGGAACTGGCCGACATTGCCGCCAAACGCGATGTCGCCATCGACCTGCACATGGAATCCGTGCTGGCGCGTCGGCCGATGCTGAACAACCTGAGAGGAGCCTGTTCGAAAAACCCCGATTGGCTGGAGGCCTCGGTGCCGGCCCTCCAGCGCCTGCTCGCCCACAACCGCAGCGCCCGTATCGTCTGGCAGCACATCGGCTGGGACAACACCGGGGGCATGAATCCGGGCCTGTTGGATCGCCTGTTGCGGGACCATCCGAACCTCTATCTGGCACTCCGCGTCGAGAAGCGTATCAACCAAGTCGGCGGCGGCGGGCCGATGCCGAACCGCGTCGTCGACGGCGCCGGCCGGATCACAAGCGAATGGTTGTCACTGATCGAAGCCCATCCGGAGCGTTTCGTCCTCGGCGCCGACGAGTTCGTCGGGCCATTCGGAAGCCCGAGCATGGCCGCCTCGTTCCAGGGAACCTGGGCACTGGTCGATCAGCTTCCGGCCGCTCTCGCAGCCAAGATCGGTGGCGCCAACGCCAGGCGTATCTACAACCTGGACTAGGGCCCGTCCCTTACGACAGGTGCTTGCGGAAAAACGCCACCGTCCGTTCCCAGGCCAGCTTCGCCGCTTCCTCGTTGTAACGCGGCGTCGAGTTGTTGTGGAAACCGTGACGGGTCCCGGGATAAATGTGCATCTCGAAGCTGGCGCCCGCCGCCTTCAGGGCCTCCTCGTATCCATCCTTCATGGCGTTGATGCGCGGGTCATCCTCGGCGTAGTGGATCAGTAGCGGCGCCTTGATCTTGGCCGCGTCCTCCGCCTTGGCTGCGCGCCCGTAGAACGGCACCCCGGCGTTGAGGTCGCCGCCCATGACGACGGCCAGGTTGTTGACGACCCCGCCCCCGTAGCAGAAACCGGTGGCGCCGAGCTTGCCGTTGGACAACTTATGGGCCTTCAGGAACTTGGCGCCGTTGAGGAGGTCGGTGAACAGTTTGCCCTTGTCGAGGCCGCGCTGCATGACCTTACCGTCGTCGTCGTTGCCCGGATAGCCGCCGACCGGATAGAGCCCGTCCGGCGCCAGGGCCAGGAAACCCTCGACGGCGGCGCGCCTCGCCACGTCCTCGATATGGGGATTGAGGCCGCGATTCTCGTGGATGACGAGAACCGACGGGAACGGCCCCTCACCCGCCGGCTGTACCAGGTAACCCCGCATCTCACCCGACGTGCCACCCGGCGAGGGGTAGGTCACGTAACGCGCCTTGATGCGTTTGTCGGTGAAGGAAATCATCTGCGCTTCGGCATAGCGCGGCAGCAGGGCTTCGGCCATGGCCAGCGCCGAGATGCCGCCGACCACCGTTATGGCGGCCGCGCGGTTAAGGAACTCGCGGCGCTCCATGCGGCCGTGGCAGTATTCGTCGTAGAGGTCGTAAACGCGGGGATCGATGGCATCCCCCTCGAACTTTCGGTCCATTGTCAGCTCCCTGATCGAAAAGAGTTTTCCACGCCGCCGGGCCGCCCCAAACCCGATGTCGCAGCACTATAGTTACTCAATCGGCGCCCTGGCCGGAATGGCGAAAGCGGGGGTTAACGGGGTTGTGATTGGTTTGGCGGTGGTGATCGGGAAGCGACGCCGCGAGGGCCTCGAGTTTGTCGTCACCGGTATACGGTGATCACGTCGGTCCCTTGGTCCATGAACCCAGTGTCGCCGATGCGTGCAAGTGGTTCCGCGTGACGATGGCCTGCGCCGATCATCCCGAGCCGCAATCGGCGTTGCGCGCGGAAGACAGAGTATGAAAATGACACGGCACCTCCTGCCGACGGCGAGCGATCGCCGGTGGGAAGTTACCGCAAGCGCTTCAAAGTCCCCCGTTCTACCGTTTCGCATGGGAACAGACGGGATTCGGGTTCGCGGTCCGGATCCTCGAGCATGGTCACGATCAATTCGATTGTCGCCTCAACAATCCGCTTGATGGGTTGGCGTATGGTGGTCAGGTTGATGTTTTCCCAAGCGGCCATTTCCATATCGTCGAGGCCGACGATCCCGATATCGTCGGGCACCCTCAAATTGCGCGATCGTATGGCGCTGATTGCGCCAATCGCGAGAACGTCGTCGCCGCAGAAGTAGGCTTCAGCTGTCGGCCTTTTCATTAACCGAAGCATTTCATTGCGCCCGGCTTCGAAGGAATGGGTGCCCGCAAAACTGTGGTTGACGCGGATCCCTTTGTGCCGGGCGGTTTCTTCCAAAAACCCGGCAAGACGGTCCTGGGTCACGGTCGCATTCTCCGGCCCACCCAAAAAGGCTACATTTTTGTAACCGTTTTCAATAAGCAATTTTGCAACCATGCTTCCGCAATGACGGTCATCGATGCTGACCGAGTGGACGTCTGGGGCTTCGCTCAGGCGTGCGAAAGCATTAACGATCGGGATGCCCGCCTTCTTGAACGCCTGGGAGAAAGCGACCGGCAACTCCGACGTGGTCAGGATCACCCCGTCAACGGAATACTGTTGCAACATTTTCAAGGAGTTTTGCGGGTCGGCTTCGCTTGTCAGGTTGACCAGCAAGGGCCTAAGCCCGCGCGATTGCAGTCCGCGAGTGAATAAGTCGAAAACTTGCAAAAACAATGGGTTATCGAAGTTGTTGGATACCAGACCGATCAATTTCGTGCGTCTCGTCGTCAGGCTGCGCGCTAGTATATTCGGTGTGTAACCAAGCTCCTTGGCCGCCTTTTCGACTTTCCTGCGCATCTTTTCCGAAACGGACGCACCTTTTGTGAACGTCCGCGAGACGGCGGACGTCGAAACCTTGGCACGTGATGCGACATCTTTGATCGTGACGGCCATGGCTTGCAACCCTTTAAACCGTTCAATCGGTTCCAATCGAACCCGACTTGCAGCACTCCGAAAATCCGAGGCTATGGAACACCTAATCTTAAAAAATTGCAACCGGTTGCAAAATATTTCTGATTGTGCTTAGGTAGCGATGCTGGACGGTAAAACTATTGAAACGTCCGAACTGTCATACCCACCTGTTTCGGTGGGATCATGTTCAAGCTTAGGAAGGGATTTATGAGATCACCCATCAAATCGATTATTGCCGCGGCGGCCATCGCCTTTTCGGCTCCGGCCTTTGCGGCTGATATCATCGTCGTCAGTCACGGCCAGGCGAGCGACCCGTTCTGGTCGGTCGTCAAGAACGGCGTCGAACGCGGCGCCAAGGACACTGGCGCGAAAGTGTCGTACCGGGCGCCTGAAACCTTCGACATGGTGGCGATGAGCCAGCTGATCGACGCTGCGGTCAACCAGGAACCCGACGGCATCGTCGTCTCCATCCCCGACGCCGACGCTCTCGGCCCGTCGATCCAGAAGGCGGTCGCCGCCGGCATCCCGGTCGTCTCCATGAACTCGGGCTCCGACGTCTCGAAAGGCCTCGGCGCGCTTCTGCACGTCGGTCAGGAAGAGTTCGTCGCCGGCAAGGCAGCGGGCGAGAAAATGGCCTCGATGGGCCAGAAGAAGGCGATCTGCGTAAACCATGAGGTTGGTAACGTGGCTCTCGACGACCGTTGTGCCGGTTTCGCGGAGGGTTTTGGCGGCAACGTCACCGTTCTGCCGACGACCAACGATCCCACCGAGATCGAAGCCAAGGTCAAGGCTGCGCTGGACGCCGACGGCTCAATCGACACGGTGATGGCGCTCGGCGCCTCGCTGGCCGGAGAACCTTCCGTTGCCGCCGTCAAGGCGGTTGGCCGCAAGGGCGAGGTTGCGGTCGGTTCCTTCGATCTCTCCGCCAACTTCCTCGAATCGGTGAAAAGCGGCGATGCGGCCTTTGCCATCGACCAGCAGCAGTTCCTGCAGGGCTACCTGCCGGTCGTATTCCTGGCCATGCATGCGGAATACGGCCTGATCCCGGGCGGCAACGTGCCCTCGGGCCCGAACCTGATTACGGCAGACAAAGCCGGACAGGTCGTCGAACTGTCGGCCAAAGGCATCCGCTAACAGCCTGAAGCCCAAGCGGGGCGGCAAAAGCCGCCCCGCCCATCATCACATTGGGAGGGAATCATGTCGACTGTCTCCGCCGACACGGTAGACGAGCGCATAAAGGACGAACCGTTCCTGACGCAGTTGATGAAGAAGCCGGAACTCGGCGCCATCGCCGGCGTCATCCTGGTGCTCGTCTTCTTCTTGTTCACCGCCGATGAAGCGATGTTCACGCTGGCCGGCTTCATGAACTTCATGTCGCCCGCCGCTCAACTCGGGATCCTGGCGATCGGCGCCTCGCTCCTGATGATCGGCGGTGAGTTCGACCTGTCGGTCGGCTCGATGATCGCCTTTGCCGGCCTGTTCTTCGGTGCTTGCGTCGTCACCTTCGGCATCCCGCTGATCATCGCCATTCCGGCGACCTTCGTCTTCGCTGGCATCGTCGGCGCCATCAATGGCCAGATCGTGCTCAGGACCGGTTTGCCGTCGTTCATTGTCACTCTGGCGTTCCTGTTCATTTTCCGGGGATTGTCCCTGGTCGGCCTGAAGTGGGCGACCGGTGGTTCGACCCAGTTGCGCGGCGTCCGCAAGGCCGTCGAGGGAGACTTCCTGGCGCCGATCTTCAGCGGCGACGCCTTTCCCGGCGTCTTCGTCGCCTTGGCGAACATGGGTATGATCGACACCTTCAAGAACGGCCTGCCGAAAGTGCAGGGTATCCCGGTGGAGATCCTGTGGTTCATCGTGATCGCCATCGCCGCCACCTACGTGCTTTTGAAAACGCCCGTTGGGAACTGGATCTTCGCCTCCGGCGGTGACGCCAACGCGGCGTCGAACTCCGGCGTTCCCGTGAAGCATGTGAAGTTGGGTCTATTCATGCTGACCGCCTGCTGTGCGGCGTTGGTCGCCATTATCACCGTCCTCGACAGCGGCTCGACCGATGCCCGTCGCGGCTTCCAGAAAGAGTTCGAGGCGATCATCGCGGCCGTCATCGGCGGTTGCCTGCTGACCGGCGGTTACGGTTCGGCGATCGGAGCCTTCTTCGGTGCCATCATCTTCGGCATGGTGCTGATCGGCTTGAGCTACACCCAGATCGACCAGGACTGGTACCTTGTGTTCCTGGGCGGCATGCTGCTGGTCGCGGTTCTCTTCAACAACATGATCCGCAAACGTGTGACCGGGGAGCGCTGACATGTCCGAGCCAATCATCCATATGGAAAATATCGAGAAGCATTTCGGCAACGTCATCGCCCTGGCCGGTGTTTCCTTCGACGTCCGGCCGGCCGAATGCCACTGTCTCCTGGGCGACAACGGGGCCGGCAAATCGACCTTCATTAAGACCATGTCCGGCGTCCACAAGCCGTCGGCCGGTGAGATCTTCTTCGAAGGCCAGCCGATGAGCTTTGATAGCCCGCGTGATTCGATGGAAGCCGGCATCGCCACGGTCTATCAGGACCTGGCGATGATCCCGCTGATGTCGGTGACCCGCAACTTCTTCATGGGGCGGGAGCCGACAAAAGGGCGTGGGCTCTTGAAACGCTTCGACACCGAGAGTGCCAACAAGATCACGGTCGAAGAAATGCGCAAGATGGGCATCAACCTGCGCGGGCCGGACCAGGCGGTCGGAACATTGTCGGGCGGCGAACGTCAAACGGTGGCCATCGCGCGGGCCGTCTACTTCGGCGCCAAGGTGCTGATCCTTGACGAACCGACCAGTGCGCTCGGCGTGCGCCAGACATCGAATGTCCTGGCCACGGTCAACCGTGTGCGCGAGCAAGGCATCGGTATTGTCTTCATCACCCACAACGTGCGCCACGCGCTGGCCGTCGGTGACCGCTTCACGGTCCTCAACCGGGGCAAGACGCTAGGCACAGCCAAGAAAGGCGAGATATCTCCGGAGGAGCTACAGGACCTGATGGCCGGTGGCCAGGAGCTGGCGCAACTGGAGGATTCCCTCGGCGGAACCGTTTAACCTCCCTCCATTGGCGGGGGGCAAGACCTGTTCTTGCCCCTCTTTTTTTTAAGGGGTGGCCCGCCGGGCGATCTCGGGGATGCGCCAACGGCCGATCCCCAAGTCATTCAATTCCGTATCATCGAGCCGGTCCAACTCGCGGATCGTCGAACGGACTTTCCACCAGTGGCGCAGTTCTGCGCGCAAGGTATCGAACAACATTGACGTATTCCTTCTTTGAGGGGTTGAAGTTGTCGGAGACCAATTGGTGTGTGCCAGATTGTTCTTCATCGAGATATCTAGTGCACATGGGACCCTCCGAGAATCGGGATTTTGTCATGGGAGCCAGTGGTTTTTTGCATGCTCCTGGATCGACGTAGGGCACAAAAGGCGAGGTCGATCCACTTCGTGAAAATCACAATCCACACGCCAAAGCACACGCCGCAATGATGCGGCAGGCATACGGGAAATGCCGGAAACCATCTTTTCACTTGACAATTAATGAAATTATAGGTAAATTTTCTTATTTCTGTCGAGATGATTTTGCTGATTGCCATTGTGAATAGGATCGGCGGAAAGATGCGCGCGGCGAACCCGGTCGCCTGCCCCGGCGGCCCCTCGAGGCTCAGTGGGGAAAATGACGACAGGTTTTTTGAAATCCGTGCTCAAAAGTCATCCAAAGTCGACAAAATGTCATCATTCCGGCCATTTATTGGGGCGGAATGATGACATTTTCGCGGAAATGACGACCGCCCGCCCGTTGCTTGTTTCTTCCGATGAAACCGGCGATATTCGGCGGAGGGAGGAATCAGGCCAATTCAAGGGCGTTGAGAGAGGAACACCATGGGACGAACGATCATTCCCGACGTCATCCAGGAACAAGACATTGCCCGCCTCCCGGGCGACAAGACCATCCGCGAGGCAGCCCGCTACATGATCGACCACCGCGTCGGATCGGTCCTGGTCATGGACGGCGATAGCCTGAAAGGCATCTTCACGGAACGCGACGCGCTGAGGATCTTCGTCGCCACACGGCGCAATCCGGACCAAACCCTGCTGTCGGACGTGATGACCGAAAACCTCGAAACCTTGTCGCCCGGCGATTCGCCGGAGGATGCGGAAAAACGCATGGTCGACGGCAACTTCCGCCATATGCCGGTGGTCGACGCCGACGGCAAGGTACTCGGCGTCGTTTCCCAGCGCGACCTGCTGCACGGTGAAGACGCGGCCTAAAGCGCGCCGTCCCGGTTTCCGCCGTATCCGGCCCGGACACCGTTCCGGGCCGCTGCACATCAGAAAGTGGGGACAAAACGCATGAAGATCACCGATGCCCTCCTGGGGGAACACGGCCTCTTCCGCAACCTCCTGCAATCGGTCGAGCGCCTGCGTTCGGAAAGCCACGACCTGATCGAACTGCGTACCGCGGCGGCCATTCTCGATAACGCGCTGGCCACCCATTCAGATGGAGTGGATGGCTCCCGCTCCCGGCATCGCAATGTGCCAAAGTGTGGATTCCATCAAGGACCACGAGCAAGAGGAGCCATCCGCCATGCAAGTTACCACCGTCGGCCTCGATCTGGC
>Ga0056114_1000331_pt1 | contig 15318 bp, 11 predicted proteins | sample WorMetHERISLAND1_FD_77005 | JGI IMG/M metagenome (GOLD analysis project Ga0056114, IMG submission 77005) | Marine gutless worms symbiont microbial communities from Max Planck institute for Marine Microbiology, Germany - Olavius loisae HERON... ...
AAAGTGCATCGCGCGGTAAAAACGTAGTTTATCACACCAGTTAACGGCACAATTACACATCGAAAACAGCAAAAATAAAAAATGGTGATAAAACTTTTGCAGCAGTCGACATTTAGGCGATATCTGCAATAGTGTTATCACCATTTTTTATTTTTGCTGTTTTCGATGTGTAATTGTGCCGTTAGCCTAACTGGTGTGATAAACTACGTTTTTTGCATTTATGATCAAGTAAGAGCAACCAAATGCTATATTGCCACGACATTGGATTCACAGAGGTTTTGAACAGCTGAAATAGCCTTTAAGGTCATTCAAGGTCATTGTAAACAACGTGGTTCGATAGGGGATTACGATTTTGGAATAGTCGACCATTGTAAGTGTACCGCCATCTTATGTTGTTTACGAGATACAGATAGTTATTGGTCAGAAATCGTGTAATTTCTATACCCCTCCTGCATTGAGGCCCTGTTTGAAATAACTCTATCTGAATTTTGTAAAGAGATTGGGTTGAAGAAGACTAGAGTAATAAGGCTATCCGACAATGAAGAAATATCGTTAATGTGTTTAACCGTTTTGACACAATACATGAGTGTCACGGACAGACGGACGAAATAATCTGTCATATCAATATCGCGCGTTGCATTCATGAATGAACGCGGACGCACTATAAATATGTGTTAAACAAAATCGTATGAAGACAAGAAAGCCCCAAAACAGCGGGATGGTTAGGATGTGTTATTTTCGATACACGTCCTCTACTTTGTTATGTTATCTGTCATATCGTCAAAATTCTTTCACCGCCTGATGGTCTTATCATTCCTGTTTTCTCGGAACTAAAATAACTTCCAATATTCCGATAAGAAAGATCACCCTCAATTATTTTCGGCGAATAAGTCATTGTATCTCGAGAAGACAGACCCACTGAATGTTAATAGATAGTTGCATGTTCTTTATTGGGCAACGTTATCTCAGATAATTAAGTCACTCTGAAGTTATTTGAGATAATGCAAAACTTTCCGAAAGATTTCTGCATTGACTGAATGAACTTGTGTGATAAAACACGTTGGTTGTCCGTGAATAAAGCCGGATCGTAGTTTCTATCCGAAAGAAATTTGAGATTTTGTTACTAACAGTAACAGCACCAGCGACAGACGCCGGGCTCAGTGCCGTCAGTGGACATACTTTGCTCTTCGTTTTACAGCAACGCTCGGGTCGGTCCCGTCTTGACCTCTGTCTGCTGAGTGAGCGGAGGTCAACATCAGACGTTTTCTGTCATGTTCCACTTCCGCAGTCCGCGTCGTCACTAATCGAAAGGTCATGTATCGACTGCACCTCGGCCAACCAGCGGCCGACGCTGCCGCCGTTTTCGTCGAGGCATTGCTTGTGGTCGATATTGATTGATGACGTGAACAGACGCCGAGGGACTGCACTGAACAGAGCCGCGTTCAACCCGGCTTCAAAGGTCTTGCGTCGTCGCACATTCTGCCCGTTCGTTCGCGATTTTTTTCGCGCTCGCTTCAGCGGCTACAGCAGCGGAATTTTTGCACGAGCCGTGAGTGAGCTGGGCTTGCACGTCATCTGTCGTACTACTTTGTTCACAATCGCGTCTGGCAGCTAATCCGATGTCCAGACGAAAACGCTGTTACGAGTTCTCGAGGGCATCTTGCATTCACGCGACAAGACGTTGGTTGGTCGCAGAGTACTTCTCTGCCTATCGATCCACCGTCCTCGCGATTGTAACGTCATCGTGACAGATTCAGTCTAACTGTTCTGCCGTTGAGACGAAACAGTTACTCATTCTTTGGATTCTTTCACTACTCCAAAAATGGCGTAATTAATGCTGACTCTAAAATGCTGACTGCAGCATGATGTTATCTTTTCGCAGACGATGTATGTCACCGCCGAAGAAAAACTTTGCAAGCAGTTGCACGCACGACGACAAATCTACGTTTGCTGATCAAAAACGAAATAATTATTTAACGCCAAAATTTAAACAAACTAATAAAATTATACAAAAGAATGGAAATAACGATATCTGCACTATAAATTCAGTTTAATGTTTAAAAAATATTTTATATATTATTATTCAACGACAAAGAAAATATTTTCTTTTGTCGTTGAATCCACAAGTGATGGTAAAAAGGTTTTATCTTCACAGAACCACGTCATTCTTCAATCACCGCTGCGTGTGCGGACTCCCAGTTTTTCACTTTGACGTTCGAGAGTCATTTTCTCGGCGACGGCAAAAGCAGTCGCTAAAGTTTACCAACGCTCAACTGCTGAATGAACACTTACATCACACGAAGAATACAATCATCTGAAGGATCACGAAAGCCTTTTAGAAGTGAAATACGAACTTACAAGACGCATGCGCAATTTTAGCTGTATAGACAGATAGTTTATACGAATGACCAGCAAAAGTTTGTTGTAAAGGAGACTATTGTAATGTTTAGACTGTTTAATGTTTAACGGCTAATTTTTGTCAAAACAATAAGATAATGGCTATATCTATTGTTGCCAATTATGGTCTAGCTGAAAACAGTTACATGATCTCAAATCTCAATAAGTAATCTATGACCTTGGAGTCAAAGATGGCCTGGCGTCGCCCTCGTCTTGGCAGTGGAGGAGACTGTTCAGCGTCACTCTCTTCACTCTCGTCATCTCCGTAGCTACTGTGTCGCATCTCCTCCTGGTCACAGCACAACAACACACGATCAGCGTCCTAGCACCTACTGATAGAAGCAGATACACTCTCAAGGCGACACAGTCATGCCGCTATACACTGCTCCAGCTAAAGGTCAAAGTAAAGGTCTGAGTACGCACCAGGAAGTCACTAGACAATGAATCCGAGGCAACCCTTGTATGGCGTCACGCGTTGATTACTGCAACGCTGTTTATGTGATGTCACCGCAGACAATCACCAACAGGCTGCAAAGGGTGATGAACGCGGCTGCTCGAGTTGTTAGTTACACTGGTGAATATGATTGTACATTGAAGACAAAAATTACACGACGAGCTCCACTGGCTGAATCTCCTCGACATGATTGAATACAAGCTTGGTGTGATGGCGTACCGGTGTCTGCAGTCTGCATGACCGGGCGCCTTGATAGCTCGCTGATTACCTTATCCCAACCTCTGATGCTGCTCCTCGCCGTCTTCGTAGGCATTGGACAGACAGACGGACGGACGGAAGAACCGATGGACTCGTTTAATGCGGCTTCCCAGGGAGGCCCGCACAACACTACACAGTTAGTTCAGTGCACCATCGTGGTTGGGCTATTACATCCGAAATAGTGAGATGACGACTGGGTGCTGTAGCCACCTGCCTAGACCTCCGGGTACACACTGACCCATCGCTGTACGGCAGGCACTCCGAGTAGTACCAATCGACGCCCGCAGCCGGTATTATATGGCCGTTAATAAGCGTTAATGAAATCCAGTTACGGTTCGGTCAATCTGTAGCACGATCAATACGGATAGCGAGTGGATGTATGGACGGGATGCACAGCACGATCATAATTCTTCACGATGAACCGCCTAATCCATGCCACCGTGCGATTACTGTCCTTGCCAGCTTGTGTGAGTAGCGAGACCGTGAATAAAGCATCCCCGGGTCGGGTCGTCTGTAGCGTGCGAGCACTGCTTTGCATACGAACTGCGGTTGACAAACCATTAATCCATTACCGCTCGTTGTAAGTTTCGCAGAAGAGAATCATTACACGTAATAAAATACTCTTTAATACCCCGGTATTATGCTTCCGCATAAAATGGACAGCTGTGCTGCAAGCATTTATGGTAAAAGTACCTGATGTCTCAGGAAAAGATACGACTTGGCATAAAAGTAAATTTTTCTCCTATTTAGTAAATCACGCTATGCAACATTCACGATATGCAACATTAGCCAAATAATCCAATACACTGCAAGTTTGATATATGGTCACTGTCATCTGTTTGAAGGTGAAACAATTATATGAGTTCGGTGTTGGCTCACTGTACTGAAAGTCCACTTAATGCGGCCTTCCTAGGAGGCCGCATTAAGTGTTGCACACCGTCCGTCCGTCTATTCGTCCTGTGCCTCCGATTTTCTCGAAATACGAAAGCCATAGAAACTTTTTATTTAGTGGAAACATAGCGCTGGACTGGAGAGCAAATTTCAGGAGTAAACATCAAAGATCAAAGTCACTAGGAACGAACAGGTAACAATCGTTTTTCACGTACATAGAACACACGGAACGCACAGAAGTTTAATGAACACACTTGCAGCTTATAAGCTGAATAGATGAATATGGAAACAGTCTGATAAAAGCAAAATGTCTCGTGAGATACAAATAGAACGTGTAACACAAAATACAACAAATACAAGTGCAAATAAAGTACAAAAAATAGTGATAAGCTGCAAAAAATGGATCTTTTGGGGGATTAGTTAGGGTAGGAATGATATTATGATATATAGGAGAAAATGTTTATGAATTTGGTGATTTGACTCGGTAATTATTTAAGGCATAGTGAATGAATGAGCAGTAACGTTTAGTACGGGTATATACCCTAGTAAATGTTTCTTGACTTCTAAGCCTTGATGTAAGTGATTCGTCCCTCTGTGCAGGAAGGAGGTGATGAAGACAGGAAAAAGTTTGGGTAATGTCCACAAAGAACTTTCTAGAGATTTCGTCTCTACGTGCGGCCAAGGAAGTCAGATTTGCAACAAAAAGGATAGAATTATATGGCATACCTCGAGTAAAAGACTGAAATATAATTTGGATGGCGCGCTTTTGGAGTGCTTCCAGATGGTCAGTTTGAGTTTTAGTCAAAACTCAAAAGTGGATCGATTCACGTCACATCAAGACGAAAATGATCACCGGGCCATTCTATACATATCGTCGCATACATTTCACTCCAAAATGCTTCGTTTTTGATAATCTATGTAATTATCTAATAGTGGTGCATGTTGCAGTGGCCACCTGGCCATGCACCGACGTGCATTCTATGTCGCTGCGCCGTCTGTCTGGAAGACGCTGCCCGACAACATTCGATCATGTAGCCTACTTCAACTGATATCATTAAACGACATTGAAAAACTCATCTATGCAACCTACCTGTTACAGTGTATGAAAAAATCTAACTATTGCGTTAATCATCATATGCTCTCTTGTTATGAATCACGTTCAGATAGGCTACGTCCTCGTGGGCACAACTATATTTTACCAACATGTACTAATAGCCTGCATAAACAGACTTTCGTTAATAAAACTTTGAATTTGTTTGATATCTGCCATATTGTGTTTGTTTAATACTATTGGCATTATTAGGCATTAGTACTTTTGTTATACCTTGCTTTTATTTACTGTATTATGTGCGTTTATGTTTGTCACGTGATTTATTAAAATACAATACAATACATTACAACCCCTGCCTTAGCCTAGCGCCACCGAGCGCCTCTATATATCCTCGGACCCCGTGGCACTATTATTCTCCACATTATATCAACAGGCTCCACAAAAAATCCGAGGCGCGGAGTGCAAATAACCAAAGTATTACAGCTTTTTATTTTCAAAGTCAAAAGAAATAAACATGACGATGAGCAAGGACAGAGAGACGACAAGCGGAGAAAAGTTGTACTGGAATAAGCTTAGTTAGGCTACTCGACCACTGGTTACTACTGAGTGATGCTGTTATTACTGATGCTGCTCTGTGATGGTAATTGACTGCAGAGACGACTGTTCATCGCGACACTTAAACAAGAAGCCAAGCTGTCGCTAGAATAGCCGACCGTACTGCATCACAGCACCTTTTGGGGTCATGTGACGTCATCGGTTACGTGACCATATGATAGCCCATATGTCATTTCCTATTGTTAGTCCTTTGGAACGGAGTCTCTATCTCCAGCCGTTTTCGAGATATTGCACTCTAAGTGTATTGGAGTCACGAGTTTGACCTTTCAGGGTCACGTGACGTTATCGGTCACGTGATCATTCGATAGCCAAGAAGCCAAGTTGTCGCTAGAATAGCCGACCGACACATCCATTTCCTATTGGTGATCCTTTGGAACCAAGCCTCTATCTCTAACGGTTTCCGAGATATTCAACGTCGAATGTAGGGCAATTGTTGACATGACCTTGATACGACCTTTAAACAAAGGTCAAGGTCATTCATTTTTGTACCAATCGATTTCTCATATACGAAATCGGCTGTCAATAGTAACTTTTGCTCTAGGACGCACCGTTTAGCCACAATAGTTAACGTTACAGAGAGACGACAGACGACGGACACAACACTGTACCAATAGCGCGAGCGTTATCATGGTCTTCTAAAAAGTCAAAGCCAGATAAGTTCTTCGTGGGAAAGCCATCTCAGAATTACGGGGTGTCGCTTGTGATATGGGATCACACAACGTTACTTGCCACCCTACACACGCGAACACACCCAGCCATAACCACAGCCAGTAAGGCTCGTACTCTATTTACCTACCCCGGAGGGATGGAAAGCTGAGTTGACCTAGGTGACTTAATTATGCCCCGGTCTGGAATCAAACCAGCGACGATCGAAAGTCCGACGCCCTGCGTCACCAAGACGCTTACCAGCGAGTTGCAGCGACTGTGCTGTTCCTCTTCGACGGCCGTCAGACGACACACGGTCGTCGTGACCGTGGACGTCGACGTCACCACCAGGCCGGCACTACACCCGTCGCTGCCGTCCAGGCTGTCGTCGTGGCCGGCAGTCGGCGGCAGGTCGACTGAGCGACGTCGGAGACGGAACGCGAGGGCGAAGAGCACGCGACGAACGACACTCTTGAAGCGCGTGCCGCCGCCGTGCTGCTGCGCTAGCTGTTGATCAGCTGCACCAAGACGCTGGTGGTGACTAGGACACTTGCCACTTATCATCATCACCAAACCAGTCTCCGCAACCGACCTCGGGCTGGAGTCTGATGAAGACTCTGCACGGCTCGAAATCTTACGAACCACAGTCATCCGACGATGTCATTCCACGACGACGACAGACGACGGATGTTTTAAACAACGTTGTCATTGCTTTCAGCGACAAAGCCCGGTGTTTGTCGGGCTTGTGCTCGCCAAACTCACTTTCGCATGATTTACCCTTTGACTCCCACTGTTGCCATACGTATACAGCTATAAAGCGTCCTGTGGCAGACCGGGTTAAGCCGTCATTTGTAATTTTTGACATCCGGGCACTCCGGCGCTTAGTCCTGAGCGTCATAGTGCCCCGATGTCAAAATTGCAAATGCTGATCTGGCACAGGATGTTTTATAGCTGTACCCATATGGCAACAGTGGGCGTCAAAGGGTTAACTATCACCAGCGAACCGTGCGCAGAAGCATGTAGCACGTCGTCACGTCATCGTCGAGCTGCGGATGAAAACTGGCGGCGCTAGTTGCCGGTGCAGTCGCCAGACGTCGCACCAGCTATGTCCGGCAGATAACAGCAGTAGGGTTGTTTCAACCGACGAATTTCTTGCTCGAGTTCTCATAAGTATCCACTCGAGTATAATAATCGAATAAAGTATTCGTTGGAAGCCGCAAGCCGATTATTCATCCGGAAAAACGCAAAATGAGGATTTTCCGTAGTAGGTCCTAAATCCTACGGCGCTTTTATTCACGCAACGCTATGCATATCGCGGTATATGTTGTCCGATGTTCGTCCTTCTGTCACGATCCTGTATTGTGTGTCGGTGTGAAAACGGCAGAAGTAATCGTCGAAAAAATTATTTTGCCAACTGATAGCCCAATCGTTTTAGTTTTAGTAAAAGCCGCAACGAATACGAAATTCTGATGAGAACGCCCCTAATTGGAGCAGCAAATGCAGATTGTCCGTTGAAATAATAAATTAAAGCGTTCAGTGTGTTTTTTTCGCCACGTTGACGCCTAATAGCATGCTAAACAATTACACGGCCAGGTGACCGCTGCGTCCCTCACGAGTCACGGCTAATTACATAAATAACACAAGAAGCCAAGCTGTCGCTGGGATAGCCGACCGTAGGCCTATACTGCCTCACAAGCAGACCAATTCCGCTTTCCGCCTTCCGCAGGCAGAATACATCAACTGTTTGTTTACAACTATTGCCATCCGGTAAACTTAGTTTATTTATTTTTGACATTTGTTTCATTCACTTCTAAGTATTAATTTCGCTAACATAGAATTCTAGTTCAATGATCATAAAGTAGTTTTTTTACATTTTGTAAAAAAAATTTTCGGCTTTATTTTTTCGACCGGAAACTGTCTCGAATCAAACATGAACATAAACGCAAATAATATTATCATACAGCGTATGTTATGGGCGGAAGCCTATGACATGACCTTAAACAACCTCTCCACAAAGGTCAAGGTCATTCGTTTTAGTACTAATCGCGTACGTCTATATGACTTCCTATAGGCTGTCAATAGCAACTTGTGCTCTAGGACGCACCGTTTAGCCACAATACATAACGTCACAGACGGACGTGTGACGGACGCAACATTGCAGCATAAGCGCGACCGTTAGCGCGTACGGTCGGCTAAAAACTAAGCATTTCCGCTGGTGAAATGTACCGGACGATATGTGCAAGTCGGTGATAATTTTTGTCTTGGTTTTACATAAATCGATCAACTTTTGACGAAGATTTGCGCGAAAAACGATTTTTACATTTTCGTTCCAAGAGACCTTTGACCTTTTGATCTTAGATCTTAGTATTAAACCACCATTCACTGTAACTTGGAAACTTCTCTGAAACATATAAACTTTCTACAGCGTTCTTGTATAGATACCTATAATGTCGCCTTCTAAACTCTGTTACAACGATCGGAACTGTCTTAAACCTACGGCCGTACGGCGCCGATGCAGTATCAGTCACCTGACTTGCACCGGTATTCATAATGCTGACGATCGTCGTACTCTGTATGCTTTGTTCACTGCCTGAAAAGCATGATAATATTTATTTGGATTTATTATGACACAAACTGTTAGAAGTAATCAATAACGCCGTGTTTTGCCAGTAAGTTAATTATACCTATTCGATTAATCGTCGCTACGCGCTTAATCGATTTCAGTTGACAATACAATTAATCGATTAAAAGCCCTAGTTTTGACAAAGCATGCTGCATGCATCATATATTTGACCAATATTAAAATAAGTAAACACAAATGGTAGATAGAACAAAAACGTTAAAAAAGTGAAATGAAACTCAGTAATTTTAGTACTTTCTCGTGTATTTTGTTCCTTATTCAGTGTAAGTATGTAGGTTGTATTATGCAGCAGCAGTATTTGACAACATGGCGTTCACCTACGAAAATAAGAATTCAATCGACAATTATTTCCCAAGTCTGTCGTTGATTTTATTTTCTTTACAGACGAAACCGTTTTAGTTGCTTTATCAGTTGATACTCAGAATGGCCGTCAACGGATACCAGGCATTGCCAGATAGCTATTGGACGTCTGCTGCGTTGGCCATCAAATTTCACTTACAGTGTGTGTCCAGGGGCGTCGATATGTGGTAAAGATTGGGGGCCTAAACTCCTTTTTGACCCTCCTTTTCTCCCTCCCTCCCCTCTCTTAGAAGTAGGGCCCCTTAAATGCAGCTAGGGGGTCAGGGGGAGCGCTGTAAGCTCTACTAGCGGAGGAGCGCTGTTGTAAGCTCCCCATATGGGGTCTGGGGCGAATTTGTACATTTTTACCCCCAAAATCTGACATCTAGTGGCAACGATTCTAATGATTTGATTTTCCGATAAATCAACTTGCCAAATTTAGGACAGTTTGAACAATAAAGGCATTTCATGATTTTTGTGACAGGTTGACATGGATGTACATTTTGCAGCTTAATTATTGGAGGGGCCCGGTTGATGCATGGACCCTTGATCAAAATATTGAGGGCCCGGGCCCCCGGCCCCCAGGATCGACGCCCCTGTGTGTGTCTATCATCAATGCAACGCCGAGTCAAAACTTAGTTGTCCTGAATTGTTCTTTGTTGAACCAAGCGTCAAAGTCGATGGTCGTTGTTATCAGGATGTGTGGGTTGAAACAATAAATGCTGCCAGTCGTGCATCTCATCCACCCGACCGCGCTCGCTATTCCGTTCAGCTACTAAGTATTACAGACTGTGAAGACAGAATTTATTTTATGCGTTGTATAGCTAAGAGTCTCTAATTTTTACTTGCCGAATTTTATGCACATGGGTGCAGGTACATTGAGTTATTACTGACAGAAACGTGGAACTTTTCAGACATTGTAGTATGATACGCTGCGCGTCAGTGAAAGAATTTCGATCACATTTAGCCGTTTTGACACAATACCGGAGTGTCACAGACAGATAAACAGACAGACAGTGAGAACTGCTATATCAATACCGCGCATGCATTCATGAATGAATGTGGACACGGACCCGCTATAAAAATCGCGAAAAGAAAAAACGTCGCGTATTTCTAGACAGTTCGCTAGGTGTCACTACTGGCGTGGCGTTTGCACATTGTGTATTGATCAAGTGATCAGCCATACAAACTAATAACCGTCAATGTGATTGGTGCAATCACGCATCACGTGGCATATACCGAAGTACAGTGTTTAGTTCAGCAGCAGCAGCAGATGTCAAACGTTTTAACAGAAAAATCGTTAATCTTGTTCTACTACATTTTTTTTGTTTGTCTGCGTCTTGTGCGTGATTTGATTGCACTGCGATGTCTGTGTCTGGAGTGGCTGAGTTTTGACAGAGAGAGATCACGACTCTCTCCTGTCAGCCACTCCATTTAGCTAGCACCCACTCTATTGTACGATTATGTTTGCATTTTAGGCCTATGTAGTGATACGGATGTCATGATTGCTAATAAACTTGTTCGATTCTATTCTATTCTATTCCGTTGGCCTTCATGTCCATCTTATTAAAAGACAAGAAGCTCAGATATCGCTGACAACGCGCGCGGTGCTTGCCTAAGCACATCTGTATATCAAATCTGAAACGCGTACCTTTGTCATCTCCTTACTAAAAAGTTTACCAAATGTCCAGATTTCTATACCTTACATGTATTTCAGGTCCATTTAATGGTGATCTCGTCGAAATTTAGTATCGGAATTTCGTTCTGAGAAAACGAAAATGATGGGAGCTCTTCGCCGGTGTAAGAACTTAGACGATACGTTTAGCCGTTCTGCCACAACACGTGATAGTGACGGACGGACACAGAAGTGCTAATACGATATGATACAATATGTGACCGTATATAAAGTTTAAGACTGCACTGACGGAGGCGCGATGCGTTTGCGATAGTTGGCGTTCTTATGTAATTCAACTTTTAGTGGATTATTACAGACAAAAGTGATTTTAGTGACCAGGAAAAGGATTTAGACAGAACAATCTCTAAAAACTAGACTCACGAACTAGAATTTTAAGAACTAGATTGACTTGTAGAACTTAATGTATAGACTCGCGGCTCGCGCAATAAGTGAGAGTAGAAATTGTCGCCGCTGACAATCACTGTCTTATATAGGCCTACGTGTCTTTGTATCACTATGAACGGCTCATTTGAAAACAAGCCGGTAGGCAAATTGTCTTGTGCGCTGTTAATCTTTAAGCGACTCTTATTGTCAGTCGATGTAATGGCTGGCATGTATGATAGCGTCGAACGATACAATGTTTAATCCTGCTAAAAGCCGACGCAGACTAGCCTATTTTACGCTGCACGCTGCAAAGCAGGACATGAAAATTGCCGTCGTCATGAAAAGTTCCGAATTTTGGACAGAGTGTGGTCGTGCCAAATGCTTCTTCTCCCGGAGTTCTTAACCAAATGAGCTGATTTTTAGCACAGTGTTCTCTAGGATAGTGTGTGCTTAAATGATCCACACGGGTACTTGACCTGGGTCTTAGTTTCCGAATACAATGACTTTGAATATTGTGACGTCACGATTATGACGTCATAGAGTCACGTGACATCATCGATGACAGCTTGCATTCGTTTACAAAACACATCTGTTTACTTTATGTTTTAATGACTGATTAACTGTTTTTATAAACTTTCGTAATGCATTCCCGGTCCGGTGCCGAGTAGGGAGGGCATAACAACCTCCACTTACTTACTTACTTACTTACACAAATCGACGTGCTGTAGGCACTTTCTTATAGGGTCCCTATTGGACACGAACCTGTAAATCGCTCAGTTTCCGAGATATTTTGCATCAAAGTTGCCTACACACAGAGAGACAGACACGTCCACTGTTAATATGGGTCGCTTAACGCTTAGCAGCCGCGCGAGCCAATATTTGGCGACAACGCAGACTCTGTCGCAGGACACATGATGCATATTGAGCTAAATGCTAGGATGCTGAACCTGAGGTGAAGCTCCAAGCAGTTGACGTGCTTCCGAGTCGTCAGCTGATGCTGCACTGCGAGTCCTGAAGCCTGCAGACACGTTTACGACACACAATGTTAGCCACAAAATGAACGTGACCAGCGTGACTGATAGCCGATCATTTTCACGTTACGCTTGGCTGCATGAGTAAGATTATGTGTAGTTAACTGTAGACTTTGTGTTGAGAGATAGGACACAAAAGTAAGTCACGAATTAAACTACGCATAACTCACTCCAGACCGCGTGTAGCTATACAGTTACTGTAGCCTAATAAAGATTTATGATAATGATGATATCTTGCTGATGCAATTTCAGTTTATCATGATCATGACTGCGTACTGTAAATATGCTGATCATCCTACTACAAATGAGCTAACAAGACAGCTATTTAATGTCGTATCTGCTGTTACGCTGCTGTAAGAACTGGCAATATTTCGCTGTACATTTTTTTCGTGGGACTAAACACTTAGCAAGATACATGGGCGTAGTTTTAGAGAGAAACCGTTGACCATACAGCCTACGCCTTTTCATTGTGATCGACATTATGACAATACACAAAGTGTTCTTTGTTTTCACCGTTGAAAAATTTATCAAATGTATTCGTCAGCCCAAATTCACATAAAACGTCTCACAATTTTAGTTAATGTTTTTAGATTAGGCCTATTACATTCGTTTGCCCTATCTGAAGTCATATTCGAAAAATTGATGATTTTTAATTTCCCTAATTTGTTTCATTGTCTGGCTTCATGTGATTATTTGTGTATTATACTGTGTCCTTTTTTTCTCTTATTAATTTGCATTTTCATGATTTTATGTATATCTACTGTATAATATGTACGTTTATTACATATTAATAAACGACATACATACATAAATGTTACTAGTCCACTCCATGTAGTCTATATGTCATTGTAGTGCACGGCTCCCTTACAGTTGTCTGTTTATTTACAAGACATTTAAAATTACGTCATTGAAAGCCAGCGATAGCCTAATGATGATTAAGTTTAAGTAACTGGATGCAGATTAATCTTCTCTAAAGCGTAAATTCCATTAGTTCTCGGGAGGAAATATTGATTAATTTAGTGAGAGATCTAGGCCTACTGAATAGAATATATCAAAAACGACAGCGGCCGGTTGAGAGACATTAGCGTTAGTTAGGCTACTTGTTCTCAAAACTAACTGGTGGTGACAGGTTGAGTTGACGCGTGATGCGTGCTTACCGTGCCTACGTCTGTCGTCTGACGTCACAATGAGAGACGGCAGCAGACACTGCTGAAACCATAGCAACGGCGAGACGCGTGGAGACAGCAGTGTGTCGCCGCGAGTGGCCAGGTCGGGGGCTGACGGAGCCGTGATGGTCGGTGGCTCGCGATGGCACACATCGACAGTTGACGGCGGCTGATGATGGCGCGTCTTACCAACCTCGCCGCCAGCCGCCGCCCTTCTGCGTACACTGCCGACGGCGAAATTCGGCGTCGACGAGCTGTAGGACTGGTCCAGATAGCTTAACAAAACAACACAGGCAACCAGCTTGACTGACTTGACGAACCGTTTAGAGCTGACATACAATATGCAATAAGTTCTCTTAATAAAACCGCGACAATGAATACTCAATTAATACTGATTAATGACTTCTACATTCAATACATTGTACACACTTTATTTAGTTACTGAACTAACGAGAGTATTCAGTAAAAAATCGTTAAGACCAACTGCTTGAAATTCTGCTACCAATTTTAGTAGCTAAACACACTACAGTATATCTAGGCTATATAGAAGAGCACAAGACTTGGAGATGATTTTTACCACGCGATGCTATGCGTAGCGTGGTGAAAGCAATAAGTCCGGCTGTCCGTCCGTCCGTCTGTCTGCCAGGATCTGGTATTTTGTTAAAACGGCTATAGGTATAGTTTTCTGCGAACCAAACTGCGTTCTGAAATTCCGAAGGGTCACCCGTAACGGGTATGTGGCAAATACAGAACCGCAGTTATTATTAATTTATTAGATGTTCATAGGAAATCGTGGGCTATGTCGTCAATCGAACCACACAGTCTCCGATATAACCTCGAGTGACCTCAGAAGGACTGTGACATCAGCTACTGCAAAGATTGTACAAACTTTTCTACGGCCAATATTTTAAATGCTGCGTGGGTAGCGTACTATACTACATTAGAATTTACAACGATCAAGTCACACCGGGAAATAGCTGGTCTACGTTCTGTTACTGTCAATGTCAAAACCCAACGTTATTTCAAGTCATGTAGGCTTAGCTCCTAGTTCATGAATTACTGCTGCAGTCTCGTTAACTGCGCAAGACAGCCACAGCGATACAGTATGTAACTAGTACGAAATCGTATGCTCTGTTAAATAGTTAGATTTTTTTATGTCCTGGAAGGACCGTTTAGTTAAAAGTCGTGCCAGCTACGTAAAGCCTCGGCGTTCACAAATATTGTCGTACATATCGTCCATTGAACGCTTACACAACGATAAGACCGCGCATTACACGCGTCTACAGTGTTTTATAGAATTCGAGACAAGTTCATTGGACGTCAGGCTGTGGCTGTAAATTTTTTCAACGTTCAAGTATAGCTTTTGAGCGGATAAACATCGGATTGACATTTCGCATGTGGTCTCGCTTTGACGAGTACCTCTTAACGGCCGATTACAAAAATTAAACTGCGCTGTTCGTACAGAAACAGCGCGACGTTGCACAAGCATCGCGCAGGGCTCTCAGCGATAGCCGGGCTTCTTGCTCTTGAAGCTAGCAAACTGAACCGTAATTTCTTTGCGTCGGCAGCCACACTCAAGCGCTAATCTTTCCTACCTTTCATCCCTTTCTATATGTCTGCTTCAATAGCCCGTCAGAGAAGTAGTGAGAGTAGTCAGGAACGGTGCGTTTAAACTCACCGACGACTAGGGATACAGTAAACACAGCTTCGCTAGCCATTCCCCTGTACGTCAACGTATCACTCAGCCTCTTCACCCATGGTACTTTTAATT
>Ga0056114_1000332_pt1 | contig 15317 bp, 11 predicted proteins | sample WorMetHERISLAND1_FD_77005 | JGI IMG/M metagenome (GOLD analysis project Ga0056114, IMG submission 77005) | Marine gutless worms symbiont microbial communities from Max Planck institute for Marine Microbiology, Germany - Olavius loisae HERON... ...
CTGCGTTTACAACTGTACACTTTTAACACTTAACACACTGCGATGTTCGATTTCGAATCACCGATCGAATGTTTGTTTACCAACAACGTGTGTGCGAAGAATATTTATATTCATCCGTGGTGCGAAGAGGCTGTGTACAGGGCCCCGATACATAAAGTCACAGACAGACAGACAGATGCAACACTGTACCAATAGCACAACCGTTAGTACGGTCGGCTAAAAAGCTAAATGTATGCGAGAATGGATGACGGCTGAGATGATCAGAAATGAAAAATGTTACCTGTCATGAACGATCTTGCTTGTTCGACCAGATTCTGACGTCATGTCAAACTGATATGATTCTGAACTCAACTTGAATGCATAGACTAGCGCCTGTCAACATTCACTCAGCGTTCATAACAGAGTTCAATGTCAAATATCTGGAAAAACTTGCGCTTAACTCATATTCAACAGTTTGTCATCACATACAAATCACACATTACAGATGTATATTTTTTAGTTCTTTTGGTTAGTTTTATGTTTTCTGGTTATGTCTGATAGATTACAGTTCGTCAGTTTTTCAGTGCATTCTAAACAACCCAACATCATATCAGCAGTAGATACCTGTGGATATTGCTGAGCGATGGAAATGAGCAGGTCATGTACTGCACGTGACTCGGGCTTGTCCAAGACTGCAGTCATCTGATTCACCCAACCAAGCAGCATCCAACACGGTATAACAGACACCTGCATGGGACAAACGACAGACCACACACACAGATACAGATATGATATATCTGAGTTTTCGTTTGAAAGCGGCTTTCATTTATCACTTTCCAAAAAAACTGCAGATGTGGTACAAACACCTGTGCAAGTTTTTCCTTTTGAAGGTCAACTTTCACAAACAGAATGAGTTCTATTCCCGAAAGTTTTCTCTTCAGAAACACGTGACTTTATTGACCAAAGTTTCCACATGGTCGATATACTGTGTATACTGAAAGGAAGATTTTAGTTTAAAAATCACAACAAACATTACTGTTGGACAGTCGGCACACCAACACACCTCACTGGAAGACTGTCTGACCGTTAGAGAAGTAATTGTTAACAGTCTGGAAGGCTGAGATTCACAAACAGCAGAGTCATAGCAGGGAAATGGACAGTAGTAGTAAAAGATCACAGATGTTTTGCAGCGAGTGTATCATAAACCAATGGAACATACACAGTGAATAAACTCATCAGTGGTGTCTGGAAACAGAGCAACGATCTGCAGCAGTCGTGGGAACAGCAGGCGAGCTTCACTGCTGCCGGACCTCATAGCATCAAGCAGAGATGAGACCATGACGCGGGGAAATTTTGAGAGGGAAGGACACGTCACTGTCTCGGCAGAATCTGACAACATAACAATAATAGCTTTCTTCAGCCACAGCAGCACATAACATGGCAATGATGTCCTCAGATATACATCAGCTGTATAATCTTGCTAAACGCTGTTTTTAATTTGTCTTCTGTCGTGTATTTTCCAGCGTGAAGCAACATGAATAAGACTGTATAGCCTAATTGTGCTGATGTGCCATTAAGAATCTACTCACTCCCTAGATTATGTAATGTTTCCACACACCATTGGTAATATTCATTCATTCATTTCTGGCATGCACTACTAGTAGTGCACCAAACGTACACATACAGTCTCCAGAGTGGACGATTCTGAGCCACGTCAACTGCTTCATTCATGGAGAGGTTATTAGATTTCAGGTCCTGCTGGATAGTCTTCATTCACGCAGTATGAGGGCGTCCTGGTGGTCTCCTCCAGTTCTCTCATGGAGAAGCTATAAGTTTTGCTTGGCATCTGTTTCGTCGAGCATTCATGCAATGTGTTCGAACAGGGAGAAACACTGTGCTTGTACAATAGCTAAAAGGTATGGTTGCTTGGTATTCGTATCGTGCTGACTAAATAACTGCCGACAATCACCCTCTACATGTATTACCTTGTTACAACGCGAAATGGAACAAGTGGATGCAGCTCATTCAACTGTTAATTACCTGATGATTACAGGTGATGCAGGTAAGAAGTCACCTGTAGCACGTGACTGGTTTACTGATGCAGTCATTCAAATAAACCAGCAAGTTGCAACTGTGGGCAAGAACACACATAAGACAGCTAAGAATAACATTATCAACATCAATAAAATGAAATAATAATTGAACAAAACCAAATGACGACCACAGAGATACCACCTGTAGAATCAGCGAGGCGCAGAATACGGTCGCAGTATTTATACAGTGAGAGATGTAGATCACTAGCAGAGCTGCAGCCATTGGTTGTACTGGATGATTCAGCAGCGGTCGCCATAGCAACAGACTCTTGCAGGCAGCTAAATCCTCGCTCAATCAACTTCTCAATGATCTACAAAGTCAGACATGCAAATTAGGATAATTATTTATAATTAATAAAATTGTCGATGAAAATTGGTAGTAGTATGGTAACACAAGAACCAGTGTAAATAACAAAAATCAGTCCCTTACAAAACAGTTCCAGTCATTCTAGATCGTTGCATGGATTTATCAACTGACTGTACTTCAAAATCTATTTTCTGTTTAAGTTATGATTTCCTCTGTACACCAAATTTTTAATTTACAGCGATCTGATACTATCACCAGCAGTATACATGCACACCTGGCTGTGAGGAGAATCTCTGTCACTGCAGCCCGAGATGTCGGTGAGGATGCTGACAGTATTAGTGTCAGCAGTGACAGCTGCCGTATCATGCATGACGATGTCACACGTCAGCGAGTAAGTGTCGGCGAGGAGTGACAACTGCTGTGCAGTCATCGATGTCGCACAATTTCCTGTACCATAACATCTCACACTGCTATACTGCTGCTGCTGCTGATACCTTCAGTCTACTTCACTGGGTTACTTGGGGCTGAGTTGTGTCTTACAAAGTAGAACGTCTAAAGATAATTCCAGCACTTACATCAAAATAACAGCCATCAATCTATTTGCTTTTGACCAGTGAAGTTACCTAACATTACTCATCAACTTCGTTTACTTCCTTAATTCCATTCAACCTTCTGCCTCAACTCATTGCAATACTTCGTGTTTGAGTGTTCTTATGTAAATCTTTCCTCATATGAGCATTACTCACTACTGACTTACTTCGATATTTACATCACATTATCCTAGCTATAAGTAAGCACAAAACATCATTGCAGCTGTGTAATTAATGAACTTATAACTAGGGCTGTACCAGATTTCGGCTCCGGCCGGAATCCGGCACTTTTTCCAAATCTGGTAGAAATCCGGCTCCGGCAAAAATCCCACCGGAGCCGGATAGTTTTGCCGGATTTGAAAAGTCAATTTTTTGGAATTTTGAATGTTAGATTATTTAGATATTTCTTGCTTACGTAGTACGTACTGCTTACATTGCTGTGGCATAAATTCATTCATTCATTCATTCATTTTATTTCACAGAACACAAGTTACTTAAAAACAATGAAAAATAAACGTACTAAAAGTGTTCCATAGGACAGAAAGGCCAGTGGCACTAACAACTGCCCATACAGACACAAACACAAAACACAAAGCAAAAAACACAAAGCAAATGAATAATGCAAATAATGAGTACTGTTAATAATTAACTGACTAACTAACTAAGTAGACTAAAATCAACAGTATCAAGCGATCTTTTAAAACAATTACTGCATGAGTGCATGTAAATGATGTAACGGTAACTGCTGCACAAAAAAAATAATCAAAAACTCAAACCACTCGTACGTACGTAATGTTTTACACATCAAATTAGTAAAATTACAGACAATTTGAAAATCTGACTCCGGCCAAATTTGTCATTCCAAATCCGGCAAAATCCGGCTCTGGCCGGATTGGAGAAAAATAAATCTGGTACAACCCTACTTATAACCAATCATTTCCATGGACCAGTACACACCAAATACAGTGAGAAGAAGTGACAACTGACAGACCATCAAGCAGTTGTTTGACGGTGTTAAGAGACTTGAGTTTGTCGGCGGCCGTGAGTGACACCGAGTGCTGACAACGTGTCAGATGAGTCTTGGCAAAAGCACAGTTCCACCCCACAGCCGTCTGTCCACCGCAATGCTCCGCCTCCTACGAGCACATAGACAGACCAGGCAGCCGACGTCATTAGTACAGGCTTGATGACCATTGCATAGTTGATAATTTCTCACTTAACGATACTGCTACCTGGGAACAAATCATTCTTACAGCCGCTGCGTGATATGATACGATACGATACAGTGAGAGAGTTTAACGTGGACTAAAAAGCTGAGTGTGGTCAGCTTAATCTAGCACATGTAACCAGAAACAAAAAAAAATAGATGTATAAAAGAAGAAACTAAACCAAACAAATGCCAGTGCCCACGGTAGTCCATAAATAAACACTAAATTAGACCGAGAAGCATGATCGTTGTGGTAAATCAAAAATCTGATAACATAAAAGTGCCAGATGTCTAAACAGCAAAGACCAGGACGACCAGTAGTTTAAATATCTGACAAACAGACCTCACATGGCCTGCCACAGCAATTAACCCTTTGACGCCCACCATTGACATATAGGTACAGCTATAAAGTATCCTGTGCCAGACAGGGTTAAAGCCGTCATTTGTAATTTTTGACATCAGGGCACTCTGACGCTGAGCCCTGAGCGTCAGAGTACCCGAATGTCAAAAATTACAAATCACGGCTTAACTCAGACCGGGACAGGGTGGTTTATAGCTGTACCTATATGGCAACGGTGGGCGTCAAAGGGTTAATGAAAACACAATTAAATGTGACAGCACAATAATAGTAAAACCTCTCGTGTTGCCTTGAGAAGTTTGAGTGCTAGAGAGCAGTTGTTTTGAGCCGCGGCAGCCTCGACCTGTATCAGTCGTAGCGCCACCTTGTGGCCATCAAACAAACCATCGCCGCCGCCGACGTCCATTAGCGCACCTCTCTTACACAGACGGTCATACATGTGATCCATGAACATACACCTGACATCAACAATAACAAACAACCATAATGTAAAGAATATCTAATGTATTGACTATTCAATGAATATCTAATGTATTAGCTAGTGAATGAATATCTAAGTCAACTCAGCTCACACGACACAATACAATACATGATCATACGATCGACCTATATCAGCCCTGATATGTTGCTTGCTACAGGGCTGATATACACTGTCAATAGCAACGGGCTGAAAGCTTGAAATTACCATGCATCATGCGCATCTATTGGTTGTAGCAATCGTAGTGCTAATGAGCACCCGCTGCTACAAATGCCATAGCCATTCAGCACGCTGCTATCAATCAGCATATTGCAAATAATTCGCCTATCTATACATCAGTACACAAGTTTGATCGTATGATAAAGAGGTCATAACACAGCTGTGATAACCTCTAAAATCTAAACATATTCAAGGTGATCACAAAGAGATGTTCAGTGAACACTTAGTTAAATAAAAAGCTTACATCACTCTCACTATGCCATAATCAACAGAACCACATCAGAAAAAACTTTAAGTGTCAATCAGAACCAGCCGCAGTGCTACCAAGTAAGTAAGTGAGTGTATTTATAGTGCGGTCTAGTTCAATGATCAGTGGTTACAGACCGGTTAGTGACGACATCATCCCAGACAGACGTTGGATCCAGCAGTGAATCTGGACGTCGTCTCAGCCAATTGTCAATCATTCTCTCAGCTGACCTTAGCATGTCATCACCACTGCTACCTGAAAACGTTAAACAGCTTCCACATTCAATGTATGGATCAATGGTTGAGGTATTATGGATTTTAGTAATGGTACACATATAGCTGCTATATCCCAAATATGTATGAATTCCTTGCATGCATGCACATTCCCTTATGTCTCATTCAACTGCACTGCATTGACCCACAACACAGCATAGAGAGTCATCATTTCAGCCTACTCTCACCACAGGTCTCCGAGTTAGTATTATTTGGCCAAAGGCTGTGTAAACAATATGTCTTTTGGCGGCTGTCCATCCATTTTGTGAGTCAATATGGTTTGCAAAGCTGCATAAAACTTGGCCTGTTTGGTGTAAGTCCTGCATCTCACTGGTGTTGATATTAATCTCTGAGACAAATTTCGATTACTGCCGAGATCTGGGAAGCAGATTTTTCAACTTTTGTACGACTGGATTCAATAGCATGCCGGGAATTCTTCTGGCTTGATAGCTTTAATTAACTAAGCGAGCATGTCAATAAGTTCAAAGGTCAAAGATCACAGATGTGGGTCAATGTCACGACATACAACTTTCAGACGGGCTGAAGGATTAATGACAACTGCAGGTGATCAATCACTCTAGTATTTTTCATTAATTTTGCACAAAGCAGTGCCATTCACTACAACTAACCAGCCATGTTAACTCCATCAATATCAGAAAACTAAACAGAAGGTTCCCAATGCCATCTGAAACAAGGTCAATGCTTATTATTTAATCTGAACGCTGAAGTACAGATTCACCAGAACTTTGATGAGTCGACGTATCAGACGGAAGAATCAATAGAGACAACAAATCCACTGCATATTCACCAGTGTCAGTGATAAATTGAAGAAACTCGTGTAGTTCGACAAGACACTGTAGTCTCTGCAGACTCTCAGTCCGACTGCCGACCATCAGATCGTCATAGCTACTCCAGTCCTAATGCACAAATTCGTGCCACTTGGCGGCTGCGACAACAACGTGTATATTGCAAGCTACTGATAGTAAAACATCGACTAGTAGTTTAGTCCTCTCTGCTGTCTTGATACCTGTATTAAACAAGGTGAAACCAAACAACCTGTCATACCTGGTAGAACACAGTGCGAGCCATGTTGGCGTAATGCTTTGCGCGATCATAGTCTTCCTGCCAACTATATAGCAGTGACAGGAGATCACTGTAGCCAGACTACAATAACACACAACCACAAATGAATAATTTATTTAATATCTAACCACAACAACCACTGTTGGCATATGGGTACAGCTATAAAGCATCCTGTGCCAGACAGAGTTAAACAGTCACTTGTAATTTTTGACAACCGGGCACTCTGATGCTCACGGCTGAGCGTCAGAGTGCCCAGATGTCAAAAATTACAAATGACGGCTTAACCCGGTCTGGCACAGGATGCTTTATAGCTGTACCAATATGCCAACAGTGGGCGTCAAAGGGTTAAATATATATCAGCAGATTATAACGAACTCAATGACATTGACATCAATCAATCCTGTGATGTAATCCAGTACATTACGGCTGTAATACTCACGACTCACGACTGTTTGGAATAATGAAAGTGAAACCACGGAAATACCTCCAGCACGTGTTTTCTGTCTGAAACGACCATTGCATCGTCAACAAACTTCAGCAGCGGTTGTTGATCACGAGCGCCTTCCAGCAGACGTTTCACTTTACTCCGCATCAGAAACGGCAACAGCAGCTCCTGCCGGCAAACAGATGCTCTCATTGAGCTACCTCTCAATATCAGCACATTTTTAATGCTTTAATTGATAAAATATCCTCAGGTCCAATGTTTATCAGCAGAGATCTCAAGAAATTTTCAAGGGCCTAATGCAAAACAGCTATGCTGCAGGTCACTCTCTGCCAATCAAACCACGGTGGACATTACCAACACTTAGCTATGGTCATCATCCGTGACTAAGTCTGTATTAATTTATGTCGGGTGTATGTGTGCCGATGCCGATTTACAATCGAATCAAATAGGTGGACAAAATTGGTGTTTATAAAAATTTTCTCAAAATTCCCAGATACAGAACAGCGAACACCGAGCTGCAGCAACAGAGACAGCAATGTCAACAATAATCACGAGCAACTTACAGTTTTGTTTAACAACTTGCAAAAATGCAACTGTAAATTTTTATCTTCACAATTTTTCCAGCACTGCACATTTTTTGACAACTGACAACCTCACTGAACCACAAATTATGACACAGTCGCACACACACACAACATACTAGAACCTGATTGCAAGTCTGCTGCCAGACCAGCTCCATAGAGACATCACGAGTGTTGGCTGCGGAGTCTGACAGCATCAAGTGACAGACATTCTCCATTTTATCCCACTGACACAGTCGATCATAGCACTGCAAACACCACACCACACATGTGTCATGGCCCTTAATCTCACTCAATCTACGACACTTCCTGGAGTAATGTAGAAACGTCAAGACGAGACACTTGTACAGGTAAAAACAAAAAACACAATAACACAATAAACTCAACGTTATACACAATTTTTTCTCAAACCAATTACGAACAATCATTTCGAAATAACTCTATACATGTTGAAATAAAGTGCACCACAGACTGGTGTTTTGGCATGGCATTGTCTTGCCGTGTGTTTTGGAGTCATTTGATATTAAGCAACACAGTACGTTTCAGTAGCTTTTGACGAGAGAGACCGACAACCTTCATCGTAGATAACAATAGATAACACACTGCGATGGAAACACACCATTAGTCGACTGTCCTGCCACATCTCCAGCTCCGTATCAGTTGTCTCAATGTCAGACGATGAACCGCTGCATTCTGACAAGCCCTGTAACACACCACAGATCATATACTCACAGACCATTTACACTGATACAATGAGTCAGCTGGAGTCCACTAGAGGTCGCCCTACAAGAACTCTTAGGAGTGACACAGTGAATTTCTTCACATTTTGGCATGTCTCTTTGACATCGTCACAACATAACATCATCCCTGACCAATGCACAGTGAATCAGCGTTGTAGCTGCTGCCAGATGGAGCACTTTGAGCAATCCTACAATGCAGCAGGGCACAACGCTATTGAACTTCACCGTTGCAGTTGGCAGAAAACTACAAGCAGATTAAACCAAATGAGCAGTCGTGGCTTGAACTTCTCACAACAACTGTCAGCTCACACATCTGGCAAGAATGTCCATGCTATCAGAGTAGACAGTGGTGTCTTGTTTCAAGGCATCAGTCAAACCTCGTTCATACCATAACAACATTAGAAAAATAATACACGTCATATCAGCAGCCGGAAGCAGAGTTAACCCTTTGACGCCCACTGTTGCCATATGGGTACAGCTATAAAGCACTGAGCGTCAGAGTGCCCCGATGTTAAAAATTACAAATGATAGCTTAACCCAGTCTGGCACAGGATGCTTTATAGCTGTACCCATATGACAACAGTGGGCGTCAAAGCCTTGGGTTAAAATCACTTATGTCGGCAGTAACCTGATTGTAGCAGTTGGCAGCGAGGGTGTAGTCAGCGTGTAGCTCGGCGTCAATTGCCTGCAGCGTCACTGGATGAGTTGTCACGTACTCGCTCAGCACAGCATTCACAACGTCATATTCACCCACCGACTTGTACAACCTACACACCACACCGCCTCATTAATATTCATCACTGTCCTATCATCAATATTCATGACAGATGACTTCTACAGCTTCAACATTATGTTACTGATATTCAACATTGTGTTATTTATATAGGTGTTCACAATAAACACTTCATGAATATTTATCAGGTGAGTTACGATATGTTTACATAGTAGTTAGCGACCAATCAGAACAGAATGAATATGATCTGTCAATTTCTCTTCAGCTTTTCGGCAGCAAGATAAATGAGCCATTCCGGAATATAAGTCAAACGTAACAAACTTTAGAAGAAGCAGTGGCTTACTTTGTGGAAAATACATATATTTCAATAACTTGCCAGAATGTCAGCTTATGTGCAATCTCTCTCGATGGTTCAATACCGATTGTTTTTTATGTTATGTTTGTGAAAAGTGTGTTATGTGTATAATATGCACCCACTTTTAAAGTCAACACTTTAAACTGAAAACTTTATGCCATTCTACACGTCACAAATCTGCAGGAAGTATTGTCACTGGAAAATACATAGATTAGTATTTTGTCACCAGATTTTTCAACTGCCTAATGTTTCACTAGGCCAGCAGCCTATGACAGTGTATCAGCCTGTAGGAGAGACTACAGTGACCTGGCCAGTTCAATCCATCGACTGACAGTAGAGCTGGGTTGCGGCCGTTCAGTGCGAGCACGTTTAGCAGTCTTTGTCTCCGTATCTCCACCATCCAGCATGATGTACTGCTCCAGCAGCAGAATGCCTGCCAGCACACAGACTGGTCACAGTAATGACAAGATCTCACATACAACAGATCAGCATACAGTCATGTCAATCTACACAGCTCATTATAATAATACAGATGATCAGGACTGATTGGTCTCAAACGTGTCGCATGGTCTGTGGTCAACTATGCTTTGTGTACAAGGCAGAGACCAACTCTCTGTTTGCAGGGTGAGACTCTGAGACGGTCCAAACATGTGCAAATGTAAAGATGATGCTAACAGGACTAAACACCTGTTTGAGTGCATGTCAATAAGTGGTCAGGTAGGTAGCCTGCATGATTTGTCAACATACAGAAATCTTATTACTGCTGCACTTAGTGGTTTCAACTGTGCAGCGTAATACGGTGACAGACATGTTGACTGTTCATTGGCTTAAAACTCAAGAAACTGTGAAGCAATCTGGTACAAATGCTGGAATCGAAGATGGTTCACCGTAAGATACTCAACGTGACAACACACAACAGCAGTGAAGGGTGTGGGGAGACAACTGAGTGTGCTGGTACTGACCAATAGGCTGCAGCTGACTGGACACTGATACAGAGCTGATGAGGCTGGCGTCAAGATGCAGTGATCTCACATTCTCAAGCACGATGTCCTTCAATCACACAATCACAACTAACACATGAAGCAGTGTTCTAGCAGAAAAACTTACACAAGTTAAAGATGCACACACACATACATACAGTACATCAGTCTGTCAGTCAATGAAAATGCGACTTCTATGATCAATTCTCAGATGCGTCAGAGATAGTCTACATTGCTGCAGAAAACTCAGTGTATATTATGAGATGAAGACGACGACCAAAATAAACTAGTTTGACTATTGCAACACTTAATTTCTTAGTTTTAGTCTAACCCTTCCCAGCATACTAATAATCGTACTGTTCTACCGAAGAATGCAGAGTTAACACTATCAGTAATTGTTCCATAAAGGTCCCTGGTAATGGTGTTTATGATGACAGCGAGCTAACTCAGTTCTAGACATGCTACTGTTTTCAAGCCAGACGCCCTAGATGACTTCCAACCGACATCACTAAATCAATCCCAGTATGCTAGTACGTCAGGACTGCCCCACATGGAACTGGGCTTAAATCGGCCTTTTATTTGAGCGAGCAATTTTATGTTTTGTTTGGTTACATATAGTAGGCTAAGCTGACCACACCGTAAGCATGTCAGCACACACTAAACTATCTCATTGTAATGTGACTAGAGAGCATAGAGTAAAACAATACACACGAGGAGACAGGCAATGAACGGAGCATAGAACTGAGTGGTCGTTGTTAACATGTTGCCGATACAAGCGCTGATTCTCTTGAGCGTATCAGCTGCGTCTTTCGTCGTGAGCGCTGAGTCGATCTTCTGGAGCAGAGCAGTCAGCAGTGAACTGAAGAGAAGACGAGCGACCACGCTGTCCGTCTGTTGACAACATATAACACTCCTACTGCTACTGGTATCAATGTGGTGGCATGGCTTAGTGGTAACATGTTGGTCTCAATAGACATAGCTACTCTACATCGGACCTGGTTGTCTTGGATGGGTGACCGTCTACCATCTCGGTATGTATCCAGCCAACTAGGTCAACTCAGCCTTCTATCACTCCGGAGTAGGTAAATCGAGTACCAGCTTGCCTGGCTGGGGTTAAGGTGTATAGGGTGACAGGTAACATTGTGAGCCCACACGGCAGGTGAGCTCTGAGCTGGGTTTCCCATGAACTGCTATATGCTCCTTTTTTCCTTTTTACCACCATTACGAGAACTTCTATCACTAGCACTACCTTAACCTCTATCTGAACCATTACCAGTACCATTATACCCTCTGTACTCAACACAGTTCAGACCACATCCTCAAAACACTCCACACAAACCCCAAGCAAAGTTATGATAGTCACTGATGTATTCATCAATAGTAACAGACACTGGCATCAGGAAAAAATGAGCCAGTTAATGACAGGAAAACACACACACAAAACAGACTGAAATTATACGAAATAATATGAAATGAATGGAAATAAGCTAATATTTCTTATGCAGTAAATCTGACAGATCGAAGGCTGGATAGTAAATAAACGTTATGAACGAGAGTCCCGCATACAATCAGTTAAAGGCTGATAGAACATAGAAGGCGGCATCTCATTATTACACTGAGTTTCTCGAAATTCTTACTTACTGGTCAAGTGAGAGGATGTAAAACTCAAGACGACCAATCACAGTGACCATTGTGCCAGACAGACAAATTATGTCATTGACAGACAAGACAGAATTACAAACAGTCGTACATGTGCAAGTCCCTGAAGCGGAGCAATGAGTGCTGAGTATGGAATCTGTATATCAGGAAGATCACCGATACGATAACGTCGATACATCGTCACCTCGTTCTCTCGTTTCTGCTTACGTTCAGCCTCCATTTTCTACACATCAGTGCCGCGAACAGCGATGTGTCAATAGAAAATATAAAGATGAAGAAAAGGGATAATTGTAAATAGTGAACAATACTAAATAAAGACTTGTGGAACAAATGAGTTTTAAGTCTGGAGTTCAGTATCATCGTCAGTCAGATCAACTGAATCACGATCAGTCATCTGATCTTATCTTATAAACGTTGTAAAAACTACTGAGCTATGACATCCGTCTATTTGAACAACAGAGCAACAATGCCTGAATGGTGACAACTATAGTGAATAACAATCAATGCTGGTTATGAAGTGAAGTGCCCACAATCTTTCTACGTCCTTCCACACAAACCTCTCGCTGTTGGTTCAAACGCGTCTGACGTTTTGCAAAGAACACTCGACTTTCTTCCTCGCGACGACGAACAAATCTCTTCCGCAGTCGTAGAATGTCGCTTGATGACTGGCTTGACTCTAAGCCAATCACATAAACATACAGCTGACTACCATGACAGCATTTACGTACAAAAAAACCTTTACATTAGACACATTATTGATTTCATTCCAATGACTTGTAGACAAAGCGACATCAGTCAAACGCAAAATCACTCCAGCACATATCGATCAGCTGAGAGCTGGATGCGTGGAATGTCAAAGCACCTGGTCAACGTTAACGCTCAGATGTTCAAATATTCAATCAATACTGAACATTAAAACAAGTTGCTGTGTTTGACTGAGTCGTGGCATGACGCAGCATCTCAAGTTATGGATGGCTCTTCAGAAGATCCTACCCAGACCTCATCATCTGATCAATCCTATATAAACTGGCTGACTGCTTTACTGTTATAACAGTTTAACCCTGAAGTATCTATGCTATTTAGGGTCTTTATGATTGACTGATTGATTGACTCAATGATTGACTGAGTACAAAAACTGATATTTTGGGCTCAGTGTAGTTTAATCAAGTTGCACATAATGATCAGCTTAATAAAAACTTCACAAATTACTGATAAATTACTGTGAAATTACAGATAAATTAATGACAAGCAATTTACCAGTACTTTGTCAAGCACTGAGCACGTGAGACTGTGTGTCTATGACTTGTGCATGGATGTGAGTGGCTCTGGTGTAGTATGTGTCAAGGGTGTTTTTTTCAGTGACATTAATTGTGACAGTAACAGTGTAGCATTCTCCGCGTGAACCAGGGTGAACTCTCGCAATGCTGCTACAGCATGATGACAGCACCATAAACATTGTCCTGGTATTATTATTATTATTATTATTATTATTATTATTATTATTATTATTGACAATAATCTACCGCTGCTATCAACGGTGTCCACGACTCCACCACTGCCAAGCCTGTCCTTGCCGAAGTCTGGACCGACTGGAGGCTGCCTCACATGACGCCGAGGCCGGGACGGGCTGCGACCGACGGTAAAGAGCAAGGTTGACTGAGCGGCGGTCGAGTCAGTGGAGAGTGATGACGTGTGGGCGAGTGTGTCCAGGCGAGACTGTGTCAGCCAGTTGTAATACTGGTCACCTCCAGCTGAATGGCACAGAGAAACAATGGGATTAATTGAATATAAACAACTATCATACGATGGACTAGTAAATAAATGGGTAATAAAAAAAAGCCCTGCAATTGCTGACTATAATGACTGATGCTTCTACAACTGTCACAGTTTCTCTACATTAGTTGAATATGGCGAACAGTTCAGAAAACGCTCAAGTTACTCATGGCCCATGTTACGGGTGATGGAGCCAGAATTAGCAGCGAAAATATAAAATTGACCTTCAAACGCCGACGGTATTTCTTGCTAAAGCATCAGACCTCAGTCAACAGTTGCCCGTGCCGCAAATGTCATATCACAAGCAGGACAAACCGAAATAAACAAATAAACATCAAATTTTCTCCTCAAGAGCCAGCATGCAATGTCCAACCTCCAGCTGATAGAGCATGTCTGTACAGTTTTGTACCACCAAAATTTTCTGATCCAGTCAGCGGTTTACCTGCTAGGGGGCCTAAAAATTGGGAAGGGGCAGAATGCCCGACCAAAATTATCTGGCTGTAGCCTGACTACTTGTTCAACGTTAGCCGAAAGTAATGAAATTCAGAACTTAAATGTAGCATACAAGCTCAGATTTCTTCACCATTGGTTGAAGAACTGTTAGCATTGAGCATAATGTTGGAAAAATTTCCATTTTTACAGTTTTGGGGCACAAATCCCATACCACTGAACCGATCCACATGAAATTCCCCGTGGATTGGTCCAATAACTCAACCCTGTGGGACACAAACCCCCAAAACCTAGGTAAAGTTAACCATGTATACAAGACGGTAACGAACGAAAAAACATCTGACCATCGGCTTGTGTGGCAGTGAAGTTATGCACATCAACTGTCATTCTGAGCTGAGCCGACATGCTGACACCCCTCTCATGAGAGGTGGACTGGTCTGGTGCCTGGGTGCTCAGTGTAGACAGGGTCTCAATGAAGAGGGGAGTCATTGCTGCATGACGCTGCTTCCACGTCGACTGAATTCTGTAATCCTGTGTTTTATACAGTTACATCACATGATTGGTAATTATTTATGTTAAATCAAGCCATTCTTCCCGAATCTGTTATAGGGCAAGTTCGCAACTGTGAAATGGTGCTGCAAATGCACTGATTGATTGATTGAGCAGGGTTTAACGTCTGCACCAACACAATATAGGTTATACGGCCGACGGTTTTTACAGGTCTGATGACCCAACCAACAGTGTCAAAGCACTGAAGGAGGGTGGTTA
>Ga0056114_1000333_pt1 | contig 15308 bp, 3 predicted proteins | sample WorMetHERISLAND1_FD_77005 | JGI IMG/M metagenome (GOLD analysis project Ga0056114, IMG submission 77005) | Marine gutless worms symbiont microbial communities from Max Planck institute for Marine Microbiology, Germany - Olavius loisae HERON... ...
ATAAATGACATTTCGCAACAATTGCTCCATTAGAAAAATCTCATCTCGTGGACAGACACTTACGAGCTGTTCTAAAAACCTTAACGGCGAAATTATCTAGTGTAGGCAAAAAAATAATGTGAAATAACAACCACATTACGGCTTTGATACTGACTACGTTATGTATCAACACAACGAAGCTTTGATTACTAAATACAATATTAATGCACCACAATAAAAACATGATTTAGTGATCTTTCATATGACAATTCCCCATTGATGAGGAATGCCTCAGTGCCAGGCAAAGGGAGGAGGTGATCTCGTCCTCACAGGGTGCCGCCAGTTAGACAGACTGCACCATTTTATTGATTATAATGAATTGAAAGCTGATACTCATTGTATGATTCGATGCAAGCTGTTGATTACGTGCTTAGAATTAATTAATCTAATTAATAAATGTATTCAAAAGCAACAATATCGAAGCCAAGGTTTCCTTAAGAGTGGAGGGCCGAGATCAATGGGCTGACACTCGACGCCTTTGTGATAACATGGGGACCTCTCACCCCAGCAAAAATATCGTGGGCTTCTGCTCAAACACACAAACCTGCTGTGACCTTGCCACTGAAAGACTACACTAGTTGAGTTCATGTTTCGATTAAAAAAATAACACTTTTTCTATTATACACATTTCTTAAAATGTGAAAATAAAGTGCGCTGAAAAGTGCGTTATTACCATTTTCAGCTATGTTCTGTGGTGTAATCGTGTTTTGAAAGTTAGAAAGTAAGTGTAAGAGGCTGTTGTGAACTGAATACTGATACTCTAGTCTAAGCTGTTTAGGCTTTTTTGAAAGTTTTTAAACATGTATTTGAATACTTAAGATTCAATTTCAAAACACAAGAATTTGTCACGAGATTGCCAATTAAGGCTCATTATTATGAAAACGTAAAGTGCGTTCGCATAATAAAGTGCGTTAAAGTGCGCGCACTTTTCGTCCAGAATAAAGTGCGTTTCGCACGTGCGGAACAACTATGGTATAGACAAAGTCGGATTAGCTTGGTGATTAGAAAACTACAAAAATCTATCAATCAAAGAGTGAACTGAGAACTTATCAGAAAATTTCTTATCCCTGGAGATTAAGTAGAAATGTCTATTCATTTGCATGGAAGCTGGTTGGTGTTAATCGGAAATGTTCACTCCAGACTAAATTTGATTTGGTGTTATCCGGCATTTCGTGTTATCTTTTCTTATCTAGAATATAACAGAAAATGTTGGAACAGTTTAACACCAATGACTGTCAGTTCATGTTGACAATTCTTAGAAAAAGTGCTAATCTCTTTTCTGATCTAAACACGAACTCAACCATTGTATATATACGCCTAAAACCAACACAGCTCTCGTTGTGCACAATGATAACATGTGGCGTACGAAAAGTTCCTTTGCTACTGCCAGTTTCCTGCAAAGCCGTCGTTATCATAGGCAAAACCATCAACTACGCTAGATGAGTATGCATTGTAAGACAAAATCAACCAAACCGACGCTGCTATCTAAAAGCCACGCATTAGCCACGTCACACGAAAAGACCGCGCAGTCACTGAGCAGCTTTTCACTTTTGTTTGTGCGTTACGGAAACAGCAAGAAAAGCTCTCAATATTCCTGAAAATGGCCCACTGATCCAGTCTCTTCGATCAAAATTAATGAAAATATCAATGCCACTGTAGGCTAGGCTAGTTGTTAGTGAACAGCGATAATGTGAGTGAAATGTGCAGCTCAAATACAAGTCGCTAATTACGAAACAGAGAAAATTGCTTTGGACAGTGCTGTGTTATGAAATGATGGAGGACGACGGACGACAGACGACGATTGTGTTTAAACGAGCGGAGCAGCAATTCATTGGATAACTGATAAAATTTAAAAATTCATAATCAAGGGTGGTCAAAGGACCATATTTTGTGAATAGTATAGTTCAATTACTTTATGTTGTCTATGTTGGTAGTAAACACAAGAAAGCTGTGCTAATGCACAGAACACCGCGCGAAGCAAAGGCAGTGACTGGATGCGAAAGATCTGGTAAAAGTATCTGAAGAAGCGAATAAGAAGTGAGTGGTTTCCTACAGATGGTCCATTGTAACCAACCCTGTATCTCGCAAGGTTGCTAAAATGCTAAGCCCAACATGAGTGTTACATATTTCGGGTCATGACCTCGACCGTTGGGGTCACGTGAGAAATACGTCGTGACCATAATAGCTAAGTGTGTGGTTTACAATAGGTCGTCAATTGACAGCAACCCTGTATCTCGCACATTTGCCGATATATTAAGCCTCACACATTTGGAGGTCATTATCTTGACCGTGTGGGGTCATGTTACGTCACAGATCACGTGACCACTGGACTCATAATGTATGGTTTCCTATCGGTGGTCCATTGTAACCAACCTCTATCTCCCACCGTTTCTTTTGACGAGCTACAGGCAGAAAACCGTGGTTTGTAGGCCTACTTACCCAACGTAGTTCGCCCCTAAATATGCCCAGATTACTCTTCAAATATTTGGACGATGTTATCATCCCAAAGTAGGAGGATTTTCCGATTAACGCATGAAGTTACTTTCAGACTATCTCAATGTATGTGATCACAATCCACCAAAGTTACAGATGGACAGACAGACGGACTGACGACATAGTAATAGCAATACCGCGCTACGCACATACGTGCTTCGCACGGTAAAAACTGTGAAACGTCGATAGGCGAATGTCTAGAAGCGGCAGCAGATTACGGGGCTAACGCCTCGTAATGATGCTGCAAGCGACAACTGATAATGCTTCTACTCAGCTTGCTACACGTTGAACGACATTTACAGGCCCTACAGTACAAGTATAGCCATGCGCTATGACCATAACCCAACCAGTCCCCAGTGCCCTTCGTTTATAGCTAACCTTCCATTCGACATTGGAGAAGGATCGATGAGCCCTCCTCCACGCAAACCGGCTGAGGCACCGAAACGAACACAGGAACCGCTTCCTTTGCTCTCGGTACCAGCTCAGTGCCCTCGACTTCCGCCACCTCCACTGTATCTGCATTTCCTGGTGGTTCAGTACTTGCGGGCAGTTCAATATGTAATGCTGCCTGCTCATGAGCCTTATGCTGCTGTAATTCTTGAGGGAGAGCAAGAGATGGCAAACCTGTCTCTTCCGGTGCCGACAAAATTTCCAGTTTATCCACCACGTGAACTGATACAGTACACGTTACAATTCCGCCTTCATTCTCTACCGTCAGCGTGTATTCGCCGATATCTTCCGTCGACGCCTCGACTATGTCGAGGAAGTTCGTTCCAGTCTTTATGTCCACGCCCGTGTAAATCTTCTTGCCGTCCGGTTCCACTTTTTTGCCGTTCTTCGACCAGAAGGTCTCAGCGGCAGACTCTTCAGCAACTTTCCACGCAAGTCTGACGGTTTCACCGATGTTGACGGTGGCAGGGAGTGGTTTCAGTTCCATCACCGGTAACGGTCCTTCGAATTCTTCCTCCGAAAATTCCACCTCAATCTCTTCCAACTCGGCTGCTGCAACTTCTTCCGCCACGTGCTTCACTATCGCGTCATCCACAGCGGTGATACTCACTGTTTTGTCCACAATTCTCTCCCCAACACTGATCTCTTCTGCTGCTTGCCTTTCCGCTGTGTCTTTTATGGTCATCTCTTCTGATGGCCTCTCCTCTGCCTCTTCAACACTCTGGATTACATCCAAACCTTCTGAATCAGTCTTCTTCTGTTTCTCTTTTGATTTCTTTCTCTTCTTGGTAACTGTTTCTTTAATGGTTACAGTTTTAATACCAGCATCTTCTGATGTTTTGGCAACAGTTCCAGCAGATGACGTCACTTCACTCTCAGATGTAGACTTTACTACCTCTGCGAATTCCGCTATTTGGCTGGACTCGGCTAATTCTTCTCGAGCTGTAATGGTTTCATGGTCCATCGACGTAACTTCTTCAATTTCCTGCTCAGCAGCCACTGGTGGTATTTCTACAACACGCAACTGTTGATCTTTTTCTTCCATATCGCGCTCGCTAACATCTAACTGCAGTGCTTTCGTTTCCTGAGGATGGGAAGTCCCATCATCATCATCAACGACACGTGCTTTTGTTTGCAAACTAATTTCCTCCGACGATTGAACACCTGACTGAACCTTCGCAATAATACTAACCGACACGGAGCAGTTAACTATGCCACCTTCACTCTCCACCGACAATGTATACTCGCCGATATCATCAGTCGTCGTTTCAGCGATCTCCAGTAAGTACTTTCCGCCCACTTTATCTTCGACCATATGCATTCTGGCATTCGCGTCGGTGATATCAAGTTTCTTGCCGTCTTTCGACCAGGAGATCTCTGCCTGAGGTTCCTTAGCAACTTCACACGCCAATCTTAATACTTCACCCTCTTGTATCGTGGTGGAAAGTGGCTTTACTTTCAACACTGGCAGTGATCTTTCGAGTTCTTTCTCAGAGATCGCCGTTACTGGCTGCTTAACAGGCTCTTCGACTGGTTCCTTAAAAGGTTCTGCTTCTTCCTGTTCAGTTAGTTCTTCTGTAGTTACCATGTCTAACCTTGGCTCTTCTGTCGGTTTCTCTGACAAGGTTAGTTCAGCTTCATCTTCATCTTTAGTCGTTTTATCAGCAAGTGTAATTGCCGTTTCTATCACCTCTACTGTAACGACTGCTGTTGTTTCTTCTTTACTTTCGAACAGTTTTTCTCCCTCATGAACGACATGTTCCTCTTCTCTGATAATTTCTTCAGTTCGTTTTGTTACGACAACTGTCTCAGTTTCCACTTTTTCTTCGACCGTTTCAGGCGTCGGTTCCGGTACTGGAGCTGGAGCTTTCTTCTCTTTCTTACGTTTTGGAATATTTACACTAGTTGCAACTTCCGCAGCTTCCTTGCTTATGCCAACTTCATTCTGAGCATAAACTCGGAAATGGTACTCATGACCTTCTTTAACTTTGGTCGCAGTAAACGAATGTATATCGCCATCGACCTCACCGATCTTCTTATACTTAGCCTTGTCGCTTTCTCTCATGACAATCAAGTAACGAATAATCTTCACACCACCAGTGTCTTTAGGTTCTTCCCACTCAAGCGTCACTGAATCTGATGTCAACTCAGAGACCGTTACGTCTTCAAAACCAGAAGGAAGCCTTTTCGTTTCTACCTCCTCCACAATTTGCACTTCTTCGCTTGCTTCCTGTACTACTTTCTCAAACTGTTCCACTTCAACTTTTACACCCTCTAACACCAGCTGCTTTTTACTAGCTGCTGGTTTTTCTGGTTCAGCAGCTGGTTTCTCGATGTCAGGTTGTTTAACAGGCTCTTCCACTGGCTCCGTAACGGGTTCTGCTTCTGATTCTTCTTGCTCTTCAGTCTCTTCTTTTGTTGTTACTTCCTCTACCTTTATCTCTTCTTTCGGTTTCTCTGCCAAGGTTAGCTCAGCTGTAGCTTCATCTTTAGTCTTTTCATCAGTAACAGTAATTGAAGTTTCTACTTTCTCCTCTACGGCTACTTTGATTTCCTCAAGTTTTTCTTCTATCGCAACTTGCTTCTCATCTGTGACAATTTCTTCTGTTTCTTTTTTAACGAAAATTGTTTGCGTCTCCACTTTTTCCTCAGTTCTAACTTCATCGCTTACTTCTTGCACTACTTTTTCAAACTGTTCTTGTTCTACCGTTACACCCTCCAACATAAGCTGCTTTTTAATAGCTGCTGGTTTTTCTGGTACAGCCGCTGGTTTGTCTACCTCTGGTTGTTTAACAAGCTCTTCGACTGGTTTCATAACAGGTTCTGTTTCTTCCTCTTCATTCTCTTCAGTCTCTTCTTCTGTTGTCACTTCTTCTACCTTAGACTCTCCTTTTGAAATTGATGTTTTTGTATCAGCAGCAAAGGACGTTGACTCTTTTGTAATTAAGCTAGCTTGAGGTACACAGTTAGGTACTTGGTCTGTAGTCCGATGTTCTTCGGGTACTTGTTCAAGGTGGTAAAAGTCATTATCTTCATCTACAGTCAAAGATTCTGACACTGCAGCTTCTCTGATTTCATCTTCTCTTTCTGTCCTGTCTTCAATTTTCTGTTCTGAAACGCCACAAGAAGAGGTTGTCTTTTTGGTTACAGATGACGTCTCAGCCATCTTCGTCGCCTTGTCTTCAGTAACGGTTTCTTGAACTGTGATCTCCTGTGACTGAGTTCTAACATCAGGGTTCTGCACTTTCTGTTCAGACTGCGGTATCGCAGCGCCTGCCCCCGAAACGTCTGACTTCTTATGTTGCAATGTTGTATCTTCGGACACGTCAACTTTGCCGGAATCCGCCAAAGAATCCATTACAGAAGACTGAGTACTCACTGTTACTGCTGATTGTACGACTTCGTGGGTTTCTTCCGATTTCTCAACCACTTCAATCTCTAATGTTTGCTGACGCGAGGACCCATTAGTCGTCAACATCTGGACTCTGTCTGTTTCAATTTCATGCAACTTTTCATGTGTCTCTTGACTTTCTTTTTGCTTTACTGTCACAACAACTTTATCTTTAGCTAGTATCGTTTGGCCTGACTCCTTTTCTTGTAGTCCTTCGACCGTTTCTGCATATAACGTTTCTCGCTGCTCTTCAAATGTTTTCTCAATCTTTTCCGTGACCTTCACAGTGGCAGTTGTCTGAACAGTCCCGTGTACGTTGCGTGCTTCGGCACTGTACACCCCACTGTCTTCAACAGTGGCAGGAGATATATTAAGCTCAAACGTACTAGACACTGCATCATCGACCAGCTTAATCCTGCCGCCCTCCTCCACCCAAACACCATCCTTGGACCACTTCAACTCGGGCCTGGGTTCACCTGTAACAGTACGCAAGACGCCTCAAAAACACTGTCCACCAAAACATCACAACCGCTCAACAGTAGTTACACATCGTTTTAAAAATGTACATCGTACACTTATTCTGCATTTATTAATATTATTATTCGAGTTCATTATTATTATATGGCTACATATGTTTAGTGGAATTATTACTGTCGAACAATATAACCGATTATTTGCCCTATAGAAATAATGAATATTATGATGCTGTCAGATGTGACATATGCAGTGATATAAATTTCCATGCGTAAGAAATGCTTCTTCTTGTCCATGAATTTGACAAAATGAGTACGATGACAATAATGATGAACAGTCACAGTCATATAATATTGTGAGGACCCACTGTGTGGTCCAGACTGACAAGGTTACGGGATCGGTACGGAAACAATGAGGAACTTGTCAGTCTGGACCACACAGTGGGTCCTCACAATATCTTAAGATCTATCTCAAGAATGGAGCGGATTTACTTACAAATATAAGCTAAATGCGCGGTAATATTAATTATCATTATTTGTTCTTTTACTGTGTTCTATTGTGTTTTATTGTGATATTGATTGAGCATTATGTTTTTAAATCCAGCATGTTTGTGCTGCCATACTATAATAAACGTATGTATGTATGTATGTATCACTGTTATTTTAACGCACATCAAAGATATCATCAACGAATATTAATCCATTACAACAGATGTAAATTACTGAACCAACACACAAAACAATTTGTAATAAATCAGTTGAGTAAAATGACGGCGAATAAAGTGTGTATTATGGTAATATAACACACACAACAATCGGTTAATGTATTTTACGATAATGTTAGTACAACAGTTAGGATTAACAGGTGGTATAAATACATGACAGCTAGGATATGTTGCAGGTATTTAAGAATGGCACGTATAGACAGGTACATTCGACAACAGTATTAAAAAGAAATGATTACAACTCAGCATCAATCAAAATGGATGTTACTCAGTCTCACATAACAGTGTATGTCTTGAAAAACATTGTGTATTATCACGATATTCTCTGACGTTACGTGTTTGGCATATCAAATATAAAAAATAATTTTGCAAACGGCCAACTATTATTTTCTGCACACATGATTGTGCCAGATCCATATAAATGACAGTGGCATAAATGCAGTCAGTGAAATATGAGATATTGGTACACTGTGATAAAATGTTGCTGACCTGATGCGGTGCAAGACAAATTGATTGTTTCTCCCTCAGTGACGGTTGTTGGCTGAATGCTGACCTCAAACGTAGGCTCGACACCTTTCAATTCGACTGTTTCTACCACTTCTGATACCTCCGTCAACTACAATCAGTAAAACAATCTGCCAGTAGGCTACTTCTTTATACAGAACCAAACTATTAATAAGTAAGTAAGTAACTAAGTAAGTAAATAGACGTAATAATAATAATAGTGCATCTCAATCAAGTGACAGTCACTGAGACGTGTTAACAGTTTTGGCTCTGCGTTGTCATATTTTGGCAACAGTTAATCAGTAATCTTCAGATCGTTCAGTCAGAGTATGTAATATCATTACTTCCGTATTCCGAGCCATAAACGTTTAAATAATGTATATGCCGACTTCACAATGTTTAGATCGGAACGTCTAAATTAATGCAATTTCCGCCTCTTCACAAAGACATTGCAAAAGTGTACAGACAGACACTAACAACATCATGTACAAGTTACGGGTTACAGTAACACTATCTACTGTAACACTGATAGACTACTGTCACTGACGGTAATCGCAAAGATGTATCTTCGATGTTCATCAGTAAGCCGTGCGTTATGACAGAAAATAAATCAGTTAGTTTTTGCAATAAGGAGGTAAGATCCGTAATCACAAAAACAGAGACAAAATATTGATCGCATGTAACATTCAAAAACTGCATAAATTATAATATACCTCGGTCACAACCTGTTTCTCTTCTGTCACAATTTCTTCTGTTTGTTCTACGACGGCAACCGTTTGAGTTTCCACCGCTTCTTCGACGGTTTCAGGCGTCGGTTCCGGTGCCGGAGCTTTCTCTTTCTTTTCTTTCTTACGTTTTGGAATTTTTACAACAGGTGCAACTTCAGCAGCTTCAGTGCTTATGCCAACTTCATTCTGAGCATACACTCGGAAATGGTACTCGTGATCTTCTTTAACTTTAGTCACTGTAAATGAATGTATATCGCCATCGACCTCGCCGATCTTCTTGTACTTAGCCTTGTCGCTTTCTCTCATGACAATCAAGTAACGAATAATCTTCACGCCACCAGTGTCTTTAGGTTCTTCCCAATTAAGTGTCAATGAATCAGAAGTCAGTTCAGACAACGCTACCTCTCCAAAACCAGAAGGAATCCTTTTCGTTTCTACTTCCTCCTCAATTTGCACTTCTTCGCTTACTTCTTGCACTACTTTCTCGAACTGTTCTTCTTCAACCTTCACACCCTCCAACACCAGCTGCTTTTTAATAGCTGCTGGTTTTTCTGGTTCAGCAGCTGGTTTCTCAACGTCTGGTTGTTTCACAGGCTCTTCCACTGGTTCCACAATAGGTTCCTCCTCTGACTCTTCTTCCTCTTCAGTCTCTTCTTCTGTTGTTACTTCTTTTACCATTAGCTCTTCTTTTGGTTTCTCTGTCAAGGTTAGATCAGCTTCAACCTCGTCTTTAATTTTCTCCTCGGGAAGTGTAACTGCCACTTCTACCTTCTCCTCTACAACGACCACTTCTGACTCTTCTTCCTCTTCAGTTTCTTCTTCTGTGGTTGCTTCCTCTACCTTTATCTCTTCTTTTGGTTTTTCTGTCAAGGTTAGCTCGGCTTCAGCTTCATCTTTAGTCTTTTCGTCAGGAAGTGTAACTGCTGCTTCTACTTTCTGTTCTGTGACGACTTCTGTTGTCTCTTCAGTGTCTTCTTTAATTTCTTCCATTTTTTCTTCTTCATGCACGACATATTTCTCTTCTTTGATAATTTCTTCCGTTTGTTTGGTTACGACAACTGTCTCAGTTTCCAGTTTTTCTTCGACGGTTTCAGGTGTCGGTTCCGGCACTGGAGCTGGAGCTTTCTTTTCTTTCTTGCGTTTTGGGATTTTTACAACAGTTGCAACTTCTGCTGCTTCTTTGCTTATACCAACTTCATTCTCAGCATAGACTCGGAAATGGTACTCGTGATCTTCCTTTACTTTCGTCACTGTATACGAATGTGTATCGCCGTCAACCTCACCGATCTTCTTGTATTTCGTTTTGTCGCTTTCTCTCATTACAATCAAATAATGAATAATCTTGACGCCGCCAGTATCTTTGGGTTCCTCCCAATTGAGTGTCAGGGAGTCTGACATCAAGTCAGATACAGTAGCGACTGCAAAACCAGAGGGAATCCTTTTCGTTTCTACCTCCTCTACAATTTGCACTTCTTCGCTTACCTCTTGTACTACCTTCTCGAACTGTTCTTCTTCAAACTTTACACCCTCCAACACCAGCTGCTTTTTAATAGCTGCTGGTTTTTCTGGTTCAGCAGCAGGTTTGTCTACCTCCAGTTGTGTCACAGGCTCTTCCACTGGTTCAATAACAGGTTCTGCTTCTGACTCTGCTTCTTCTTCAGTCTCTTCTTCAGTGGTTGTTTCTTCAACCTTGGGCTCTTCTTTTGGTTTCTCTGTCAAGGTTAGCTCAGCTTCAGCTTCATCTTTAGTTTTTTCATCAGGAAGAGTAACCGCCGCTTCTACTTTCTGTTCTGTGACGACTTCTATTGTTCCTTCTTTAATTTCTTCCATTTTTTCTTCTTCATGCACGACATGTTCCCGTTCTTTGATAATTTCTTCTGCTTGTTTTGTTACGACAACCGTCTCAGTTTCCACTTTTTCTTCGACGGTTTCAGGTGTCGGTTCCGGCACTGGAGCTTTCTCTTTCTTTTCTTTCTTACGTTTTGGAATTTTCACACCAGTTGCAACTTCTGCGGCTTCCTTGCTTATGCCAACTTCATTCTGAGCATAAACTCGGAAATGGTACTCGTGATCTTCTTTAACTTTGGTCACTGTAAAAGAATGGGTATCGCCATCAACCTCACCGATCTTCTTGTATTTCGTCTTGTCGCTTTCTCTCATTACAATCAAGTAATGAATAATCTTGGCGCCGCCAGTATCTTTAGGTTCCTCCCAGTTCAGAGTCAATGAGTCTGAGGTCAATTCAGAAACAGTAGCAACTGCGAAACCAGAAGGAAGCCTTTTTGTTTCTACCTCCTCTACAATTTGCACTTCTTCGCTTACCTCTTGTACTACTTTCTCGAATTGTTCTTCTTCAACCTTTACACCCTCCAATTCCAGCTGCTTTTTAATAGCTGCTGGTTTTTCTGGTTCAGCAGAAGGTTTCTCAACGTCTGGTTGTTTAACAGGCTCTTCGACTGGTTCCACAACAGGTTCTGCTTCTGACTCTTCTTCCTCTTCAGTCTCTTCTTCTGTTGTTACTTCTTCAACCTTTGGCTCTTCTTTTGGTTTCTCTGTCAAGATTAGCTCAGCTTCAGCCTCATCTTTAATTTTCTCATCAGAAAGAGTAACTGACGCTTCTACTTTCTCCGCTACCGCTACTTTTATTTCCTCACGTTTTTCTTCTAGTGCAACTTGCTTCTCTTCTGTGACAATTTCTTCTGTTTCTTTTTTGACGAAAATTGTTTGAGTCTCCACTTTTTCCTCAGTTCTTACTTCTTCGCTTACTTCTTGTACTACTTTCTCAAACTGTTCTTCTTCTACCTTTACACCCTCCAACACCAGCTGCTTTTTAATAGCGGCTGGTTTTTCAACGTCTGGTTGTTTGACAGGCTCTTCCACTGGTTCCGTAACAGGTTCAGTTTCTGACTCCTCTTCCTCTTCAGTCTCTTCTTCTGTGGTTACTTCCTCTACCTTTATCTCTTCTTTCGGTTTCTCTGTCAAGGTTAGCTCAGCTTCAGCTTCATCTTTAGTCTTTTCATCAGGAAGAGAAACAGCCGCTTCCACTTTCTCTTCTACAGCGACTACTATTGTCTCTTCTTTAACTTCTTCGATTTTTTCTTCTTCCTGGATGACATGTTCCTCGTCTTGGATAATTTCTTCTGTTTGTTTTGTCACGACAACCGTCTCAGTTTCCACTTTTTCTTCGACAGTTTCAGGCGTCGGTTCCGGTACCGGAGCTGGAGCTTTCTTCTCTTTCTTACGTTTTGGAATTTTCACACCAGTTGCAACTTCAGCAGCTTCAGTGCTTATGCCAACTTCATTCTGAGCATAGACACGGAAATGGTACTCGTGATCTTCCTTTACTTTCGTCACAGTGTACGAATGTGTATCGCCATCGACGTCACCGATCTTCTTGTACTTAGCTTTATCACTCTCTCTCATGACGATTATGTAACGAATAATCTTCACACCACCAGTGTCTTTAGGTTCTTCCCAATCAAGCGTCAATGAATCTGAGGTCAATCCAGACACAGTAATGGCACCAAAGCCAGAAGGCAGCCTCTTCGTTACAACTTCTTCCTCAATTTGCACTTCCTCACTTACCTCTTGAATCACTTTCTCAAACTGTTCTTCTTCTACTTTTAAGCCTTCTAACACCAGTTGTTTTTTAATCGCTGCAGGTTTATCTGGTTCAGCAGCTGGTTTCTCTGCATCTGGTTCTTTCACTGGTTCTTTGACAGGTTCTGCTTCGCTCTCTACTTCTGTGCTTGATTCGACCTCTTCTTCAGTGCTTTGTTCTTCCATCTTGGTTTCTTCTTTCTGTTCTACTTTAACTTCTTCTTCTAGTATCTTTTTCTCTTCAACTTGTGTAATGACCTCTTCCTTAGTCTGTCCTTTTAAGGTTGTTTCTTCAACCATTACTACTTCTGTTTTCTCAACTGATATAGGTTTTTCGACAACTGGTTCTTCTGATTTTTTAATCAGTTCTGCCACCTCTTTCATTTCCAGAGGTTTCTTTTCTGGTTCAATAACGGGTTCAGAAATTTCTTCTTCACTTTCTTCTTCCGTGCTTGATTCAAACTCTTCTTCTGTGCTTGGTTCTACCACCTTAGTCTGTTCTTTTACTTCTTCTATCTTTTTCTCTTCAACCTCAATTTCTACTTTTCCCTCAATCCTTTCTTCTGTTGTGGTTTCCTCAACTACTACTTCTGTTTTCACTTCAACTTTCATTTTCTCAGGAACTGGTTCTGGTTTTGGTTCTTCAACTGGAACGTGCGGCTTCTCAGTTTCTGGTTTCTTACTCGGTTCTACCACCGGTTCTTTGATTTCTGGTTTAGGTAGTGTTAGTTCAGCCTCTGCTTGATCCGTTGTTTTCTTCTCCACCGCAAGATCTACAGCTTTCTCTACTGTAACAGCTGGTTTCTGCTCTTCAACCTGCTTCTCCTGAATGATTAATTCTTCCTCCTTCTTCGTTTCATGTTCTACAATTCTTTCTTCAACAACTGTGACTTCCTCTATCGTTGTCACTTCATTCACTGTGGTGGTTTCTACAGTTTCTTCAGTCTTTTTCACGACAGCTGGAGCTGACGGAATCCGCACAGGCGCGCTGAGCTCGGCTGATTCTTCACTGATTCCAAACTACACAGCAGAAATACGCCAAACTAATATTGACAATGTATCGTATGCATTTGAACAATCACCAGTTTTGTCAATAAATGTGAAAGTAATTTCAGTATGCTTGAAGTAGAAATGAACCTAGCTATCGCAAAACTTTTACTGTTAACACAGCAACGAATGAAATAAATACACTTTAGCATTTGAAGTGAATTTTTTAGTTTAGTAACAGTACTTTTAGTTTGTTCTTTTTCTCAAAGAAAACGATGCTCAACTGCCGCTGATATTATTTGCCAAATCTGCACATCACATTACATTACTTAAAGATATAAGTAGGCAAGTGAACGTTTGATTAACCAACACACAAAAGTCATCAGAACATAAACAAAATTAACATAGGCTACCAAAATTAGGAGAATTATTGATCACTAATTAGAGCCATGTAACCGCAAATACGTTGAACAGTCATTTGAATCCAACATAACAGCATACTTAACAGGTAAGAAATAACTTCCAATAGTCATAATTGAGTTTAATGTGTGATGTATGCAGTAATAATTGAGGTTTACAAATTACAATAGCTGAAATGACCCTCTAAGATCACTATAAAAGTTCATTTGTATTCGATAGCCGTCAATTGCAACCTCTCTACTCCGCACTGTTACTGGGATAGCACCTCTTAACAAATTGGAGCCCCCATGACCTCAAATGAACCTGAATACAGTTTCAAATCTGAGCCAGCATCCGCGTATATTGCAAGACAGACAGAGTTTGTAATAGAGTTTCGTGAGAAATATATGCAGTATAGCCAAATAAAAAGTTAAATATCAAAATCACCTCGTTTTCGGCATAAACGCGGAAGATATATTCCTTGTTCTGTTCAAATCCGGTCGCCAAAGAGCACGTCAGTTCCGATCCGTCGACCGTTGCTACTGTCTTGAACTTCTTCTTGCCAACCTCTCTCATAGCAATGATGTATCGTGTGACACCGGACTCTGACGCACCCCAACTCAACGTCACTTGGTCGTGTGTGACATCTGTTACGCGAAGGTCCTTCGGTGCCGACGGAGTTTTCACTGCAGCAACAATACGCCGCCAGTCAGCAAACGGATTTATCGTAAAATGAATTCCGGCGGTCGCTAAGGACATTTTTGTTTGGATAGTTGAGCCACGGCGCAGTAAAAACTTAATTATTGCACCGTTTAGAAATAATCTTACTTACCTACTTACTTAAAACATCCACTCGTATACGTACATAACTTTGAGATATCTTAACCAACTTTCGAACGTCTTTCATAGTTGGGCTCATCAGTAAACATGCAATAAAGCGCTTTTCATATTTCCCAATCCCACCCTATTCCTATTCCATACTGCTACCCTATTTTGTGAAATACTAAAGATCAAACTTACAGAATTTTTGACAAATGTAACGCAATAACAACAGTCAACTTTCAATGTTCACAAAATTAGCAATAACACATCAGTGTAGTTGTGTTCCAAAATCCATTAAATGCGGACATGCCTTTCTTTGGTACAAACACACGTAGACTGACGTATGCATGCTTGTCCAATCCACCCAAGACATCAGTCAGATGCTGCTTCCATTCATCGACGTCATTCACTTCCTTTAGGTAAATCGCTGCTGCAATAGGCCTACTTCCAAAATTTTGATCACATATCTGGGGGTCACATATCTGACAAAATTGAAGTGGATGGCTCTCTATCCGGAAGACTGATTGTCTCACATGCTCGGAGTGTTTTATCTTGCCAGAAGATAACGATAACGACAGGTGGCTCGGTGGTGTAGTGGTTAGAGCGCTGGACTCGTGATCGAGAGGTCGCGGGTTCGACTCCGACCGCGGCACTATTCGGGCAACAACCCTGGGCAAGTTGTTCACACCTAATGTGC
>Ga0056114_1000334_pt1 | contig 15296 bp, 13 predicted proteins | sample WorMetHERISLAND1_FD_77005 | JGI IMG/M metagenome (GOLD analysis project Ga0056114, IMG submission 77005) | Marine gutless worms symbiont microbial communities from Max Planck institute for Marine Microbiology, Germany - Olavius loisae HERON... ...
AGGCCTACTAAAGTAGTGTGTATCACTGTCACAGTGTTGACAGGTAACCGCCTGGGGTAAACTGTCCGCTGTGGCCGGCCGCCACTCCTTCTTTCGAGCTTTAGGAAGTTGGAGTTTAGACTGTGCGCGTTGATGGACTCGGATCTGGCATGGGTAAATAAATGGTAAGAGCGGTAGACAAAGCTGATGCTATGCTGACGCTTTCAAGCGCTCTATAATATCGGGAGCCATTTACCATTTTACCTGTCCGGTAACAGTGTTGATTGTTATTCGTCGTCGTAGGATCATTATGACTGGGGTCTTCGAGCTATCAAGAGTGTCCTGGTTGTTGCTGGTTCACTCAAGAGAAGTGACCCAGGTCGACCAGAGGACCAGGTATTTGACTTTGATTACAACGTTGTGATATAGGATAGGCTGAGAGCCAGCGATACAGTCGCGTACTTATAGGCCTAGCTCTCTCTATACACTATAGTTATCATGCGACATGGATGGTTTAACGCCTCCTAAAGCTGCCTACGCTTTCTCTTGTATAGCGTAGACTTGTCTGTCGGTTCAGTGCCACTGAAATATCATCAGATTTTGATGGCATTATGTAGACTGAAGCTGATTAGGACAATAACGAAACTCCTGCGACCAAAACTCAGAACTTGTAAATTCGAGATGGCAAGCGGGCGGACACATTATTGTAAAACGTCGTCTTTGCCAAAACTCAGCAGCAGTTTGTCCGATTTTCGCGAGAATTCTGTATGAGCACGCAAAATCCGAGAATAATGACGGTCGAATGTGAAAAATTACAAACTTTAAAAATTCAATATGGCAGACGACCGCTATTTTTAAAATCGTTATATCGCCATATTTCATTGATGTGATGATCCGATTTTGATGAAAGTTCGTGTGCTGTAGCACACTTGGGCACTGCAACCACTGCCGGAAAACGTCGTTTGGGCCATAAGTCGGCAGCTGATTGTCCAATTTTCGCAAAATTGTGTACAAAGATGCAAAATTCGAGAGTAATGACGGTCTAGGATGAAAATTTCAAACGCTGAAAATTCAAAATAACGGACGACCGCCATCTTGAAAGTCATTATGTTGCCATATTTCAGTCAAATATAATTCGATTTTAATGAAAATTTGTGTGTTGTAAACTTATATCACCAAAACCCCAAAATTTAAAATTTGACATGACGGACAAACGCCATACTGGAAACTATATTGTTTGACGGTTGCACAGCGGATAGTAGTCGCGGGAACATACACGTTTTGCGCGGACTTTTGTATGATGACGCAATATCCGACGCCAACTACGGTTGAACGTCAAATTCAACATGGCGGACGGATTGACACCGATCTATTGCTAGGGCGGGAGATTATTGTTTTGATCCATCGGGGCGATGTGCTTGTTCATTATTGTTGGCTTTCATGCACGTTTTTGTTGTGTTTTATTTGTTTCGCTTTCGATATTTGTTGTTTTTCGTTAACATTTTAGCTTCTGACCACGTGCGCACGTTAGCATACCTGCCCATCGTATCCTATCGTATCCCATTGCATCAAATGTGGGCAGCGCTTGCTACTTTCATCATATCATATTTGTTTTTGTAATGAAAGCTACTTTTGTAGTATCTGTATAAAAGAGAAGCTAATCAACTGTGATAAAAATCACATTTACATAGAGACAATGTGCTTAACTACTGTAGCTGTTATGCTGATGCCTGTGACGAGTAGGTACTGATGCGAGCACTACGTGACTTTAACATTCCCAAAATCATCACCGATGACCTGCCTGTATTCATGGGACTCATCGGAGATCTGTTTCCAGCACTGAACGTGCCTCGGAAGCGCGACGTCACGTTTGAAGGTCAAATCAAGACGGCCATGTTAGATCTTCGTCTTCAGCCCGAAGACAGCTTCATTTTGAAAGTTAGTAGGCTGCTACTACTAGGCTGTTGTGTTCTGGACATATTTTCTTAGTATCGTCACGTATTCTAATCATTGTCGTTACTTCATTCTCCATATACGTATCGTATACGTCTGCCTTTTGAACTGAAAGGTCACGCGTATGTTATGTCTTAACGTATTTGATGGTGCGCGTGTCCTTGAAGAATCGTTTCGTACTTTTCTATGAGTAAGTCCAGTATCTCGTAAGTATTATATTCGTTGCAACGTTCTTATCACCCAATTAGGAATCATTTGTGAGAGCTATAATTATCGTATATCTGTGCATAACATTACGCGGACTATATGCTGTAGAAAGATTTTATGTCCGTTTGTCGCACTATTCTGTCATAACGGCTAAACATGTTGTCGAAATTCCGTGTTTCTAGTTTTCTCAGTACTAAACCACGTTTCAGAATTCCAACGGCGCTCACTTTCAACGGGGAAATTAGATACAGTTGAGGTATTAAACAATTACAGTTTTGTCCAATAAATTGCTGTATCTCATAAACAGTCCAAGATAGACGCATAGTTACAAAGGACGACTAATTAGAACTCGTAGTTGTTCTGTTTGATTGTGTGACTTCCGATGATGACCTTGAAATATCTTGAAGGTTATTTCAGATTTTCCAAAGTCATTTTAGCTATTTTAGCCTTTCTATATCTACAAACGACCGTCGCTGTTTAGACAGGGGCAAGAATTTCACGGACAGTCATTGTCGACCGTTACATGAGTCAAAATTAACGTTGTAGACAAGGAGCAACGCTCCATGCAGTAATCAATTGCTTCTGTTGGTGTATGGCATGCAGTAGTTGCAGTACTAAACTACAGCCTACAGGCAGTGATTACGAGTGGGTTGGATGACGGGTTCCTTCCTTGTGTTTTTATGTATGTGTCTGTGTCTACACAGGCGTGGGTTAGCGCCATCCCAGTGCAGGTCTAGTCTGTGATGTGATGTCGATGTGGACAGATCGTTCAGCTGCAGGAGCTCTTTGACGTGCGTCACTCGGTCTTCATCGTCGGCAACGCCGGGACCGGCAAGACGATGGTCTGGAAGTCGCTGCTCAGAGCCAATCAGAACATGAAGAAGAAGCCGATAGCCATTGACCTCAATCCAAAAGCTGTGACCAACAACGAGCTGTTTGGCATCATCAACCCTTCAACGCGAGAATGGAAAGACGGTATAGACCGCATCGATTTATCCAGTCATGTTATTTAAATCGAAATGAAATATTATTAGTTAAGTACATGTACTGTGTATGGTGTGCGGCTTACTGTACCACACGTGCATGCGTGTTACTGCCAAGCGCTGAGACCTCTAATGGCCCGGGGTCCAATGCGCGTACCGGGTGCGGCTTCCCAACACAAAAACCGCGATTTCTCAGAAATGTGCGAATATTTTTGCGCTAATTTTTAGTCACTTGATTGACAGGTCCATAAGTCCAACGTCCTCTCGCTTTATTTACTTGACGTACGCCGAAGTGAATGAAGTGCAAGCTTTGCAACTGAAACTAAACGTTGATTTAGTCGAAGTAACCGAATTCCAGTTTGGTTTGTTTTGCAAACTGGCACCTTAGCTGTACTGCTGTATGAATATCTGCGTGGAGCGTGATATTATGGTCTTTATTAAATCCAACAGCAAAATACAGTTCGTCTCGAGTCACGCCCTGATCTCCACTGCGTCGCGCGTGTGCCCGTTTACTCCTTGCTTTTCACTGTTATTCATTGCACCTCAGCGCGGATAGGAGGCCGAGTTGAGTTGACCTGGGTGGCAGGTTAAATATTTGATATGCTTTGTTTTCTGTGTCACAGATGGTTACCCATCCGAATGCTAACCGAGCTGAATGTATCGGCTATTGTCATGATAAAAACCGGGCGATGGAGTGGCTTAGCTGTAATGCGTTGGTTACTTGGTTTCGATCAACGTATCAACGTAGTTGCTCTACGTCGGGCCCGGTTAGTACTGGGATGGGTGACTGTCTGTGGGTCGGTAGTTCATCTCGATATGAAGCTAGCCACCGGTCAACTCAGCCTTCTTCCCTTCATGGGATGGCTATGACATGATGGCAGCACTTGAGTACTGAGACGATTGTAGTATTATTATTATTGTCGTCGAGCGAAAGTGTAATTATTATCGGTGGAATGCTGCGTGTAGGGTTGCTGTCGCTGATAATGCGTGACTTGGCGAACCTGAGTCACGAATGTCCCAAGTGGATCGTCCTCGATGGTGACATCGACCCGATGTGGATCGAGTCGTTGAACACTGTGATGGACGACAACAAGGTCCTGACGCTGGCCAGCAACGAGAGAATCTCTCTGACGCCGTCGATGAGACTGCTGTTTGAGATCAGTCACCTCAAGACGGCCACACCAGCCACCGTGTCGCGAGCCGGCATTCTCTACATCAACCCAGGAGACCTCGGCTGGAACCCGTACGTACACTGCCTTCATATCATTTGCATTTCAAACTTATTCGTTCGAATATTAATAGTGCTAGCCATGGTTTGAGTGTGGGCTGATTTACAAATAATTGATATCGTTCGATGAATGAATGACACTTGTATACCAGTGATAAAATTGAACTCATGTGACAAGCGGTGTATATAGCCTACAGTACATTATTTTACAAGAGCCTCAGCTGGTAAGCAAGTAGTTTTACAACAAGAAAGCCCGGCTATCGCTGACAACTCGCGTGATGCTTGTGCAAGCGTCGCGCGGTTTCTCTACAAAAGGCGCAGCTTCAGTTTGTAGGCCTCATCAGTAGTTACCACTAGTCAGTCAAAACATAGCTTCATAGCAAATGAGAAATACGATACGATACGATACGATAGAAGAGTTCAACGTGGTCTCGAAAGCTGAGTATTCAGCTTTATCTAGCACATGTAGGCCTATCCAGAAAAAATATAAAAAAAGAAAGAAGAAACTAAAACAAACAAACGCCAGTGTCCCTTTAATTCAGTACAGGTTAAAGAAATACATAATGTAGGCTATATATTTGTCTGCTTACGCGCTATACGTCTACGGAACGTGACGTCGGTTGACCTTACGATGTCGGATGACCTTAAAATGTTTTGAATTCTATACAACATAAAACAGTTCCTCACGTCATGACGGAGTTCAGTAGAGGCGACAGGCGGCGTAGTCTAAATGCACGAAACAGTTTCCCACTTTATGATGACAAGCGTATATTATTTTGTTGCAAAAGCGTAATAAATAATGTCATCGAGTAGTTGTCACACAACGCGTTCGACCTCGGTGTTTGACAATCTCACGCCTTTCTACAGTCACAGTATAGCAAGATCATATACCGTAAGCATTGTGCTAAAAACTCGGTCCAACTTGAGTGCGATCAAAGAGTTCTATAGCAACGATGTTGATAGCATGAACCCGTCAATCGTGGCGAGAGTTTTATACCCAGCCTGTGTTTAATTCCGGAATGGGGTTTAGTTCAAATAGGACGATTGGTACACTACCAGGCTATGAAAGGATTTTTATGGTACGTTTAGCCCTTTCGACACAGTGTAACAGTCGCAGGGTTGGAATTGTCGGGGGTTGGGGGTTGAACCCCCCAGTTCATGTCTACAGACGCTCATTTTTGAGTGAAAATCGGCCATAAACTTCGATCTCTGGGCAAAATTTCAAACATTTCGGCAGCTGACCCCCCCAGTTCTTTTAGGTCAATTCCAACACTGAACAGACGCCCGCACGGACGGACGCACCGACACCTTCCTACAGCACAGTTCACGCTATGCATAATATCACGCAACATGAACCAGCAGAAACTGTCCTTTCGTCTACCCATCCCATCCGTCCTTTATGTATTGAGACCATTGTGGTGTCCTCTAGGAGTGCCGCCACAAACTAGGCGATGGCTGAGCGAGATATCACCATTGGGACCAGTTATTTTATAGAAAATTTATAATAATTATAAGCGACTGATCGCTGTATTATAGTAATTTGTCGTTGTTTATATCAGATACATCAGCAGCTGGATAGACACCCGCGAGGCTCAGTCGGAACGTGCCAACTTGATCATTCTCTTTGACAAGTACGTTCCGGCTTGTCTGGAAGCGATACGGTCTCGATTCAAAAAGATCACTCCAGTGGTCGACATCAGTCATCTGAGGATGCTCTGTAGCTTGCTCGAATGTGTTCTGACGCCGGAAAATACTCCACATGACTGTCCGAAGGAATGGTACGAGCTGTACTTCGTCTTCTGCTGTGTCTGGGCCTTCGGAGGATGTCTCTTCCAGGATCAGGTTTGCTTTCTACTCAGTCACAAGTCACAACCAATACGCAAACTCACAAATTTCAAAAACTTTATATTTCCACTTAGTTGTGCGTTATTTGGCCCATATGCCCCATCACTACGGTAGCTGTAGCTGAAATAACACGTTGTCTGTGTTCCGTGTTCACCCGTACTTACAGCTGTTAGCGATGTGTAGTGTGTACCACGCAAAATTGTTTCTCTGATCTCGACAATTCCCACCCAAACGCAACTGGAATCAGTGGAATGGATAGCAGTTGAGGGCACTTGTCTCCGTGTCAGTCTGTCTGTGTGCCGTGTGGCGTGACAGTTGGTGGATCATCGGGTCGAGTTCAGCAAGTGGTGGACGACGGAGTTCAAGACGGTCAAGTTCCCGACACAAGGCACCGTGTTCGACTATTACATCGAGAGTGAATCGAAGAAATTCGAACTGTGGACGAAGAAGATTCCCAAGTTCGAGTTCGACGCCGAACTACCGATGCAGGTGCCGTGAGAATAATTTCGGTAGCGAAGAGAGATGAATATAAGATTAATAATCATACGAATAATCTGATGCAATTTTCATAGTTCACTCAGATTCAGATTCAGATTCAGATTCAGGCCACATTCTTGTCACGTAAAATAAAATTCACATAAAACAAACCTATCTACTATTGTGTAAAGTAATGTCTATGAGCATAGGTGAAATATAAAAATTTGCCTAATGGACGGACTATTGTTATGCTGCGCCGTGTATGTTGTTATTGTACGATGTATTACGATGTATTCCCGTGGGAAAACAACCACTGTGTCTGCGTAAGAACAAAAATGCAGGTGAATGTGACACTCTGAATGTTATTTTCAAGGTAAAAAAGACTGAAAAGTTGTGCATGTTGCCAAATTCAAGTCAGAAACTTTATCACGTTTTTCTGTTTAATGGCAAACGTGCGTTTTTATGCTGCTTCAGCGCACAAACATCAAGGTTTGCGGTTACGTAAAGTGTAAAAACACATTAGAGTTTATTTGTTGCACATACCGTGTTGTACATAATGACTGTTTTTTCTTCACTTTCTTCTGTTTTTCTTCGACGATTCAGGTAGTCTACAATACAGCCGTATCTGTTTACTACGTTGCAATGCCGTCGGCGAATTTTGTGAAATGTCGTTCGTGATTGTCAACTTGATTCTTCTGATCAGTCGAACTCTCTCAAGTCATTGCAACTCTCCTCTGATTGGCTTATCATTCCACTGTAAAAAATCAACATCGTTAGATGGCGCCGCTGTGCATTTACACGTACCAGTATATGCCAGCTACACACTACTAGGCCTAATACAGTCGTTTAATCTTTATATTTGCCCACTTTTCACTCATAGTAAAACAAAGTGTTTAATTTTTAGCCGACCGTACGGTCGCGCTATTGGTACAGTGTTGCGTCTGTCGTCTGTCTGTTGTCTGTCGTCGTCGTCTATGGCGTTATGTATTGTGGCTAAACGGTGCGTCCTACAGCAAAAATTACTATTGACAGCCTATAGGAAGTCGTATATAAGAAATCGATTGGTACCAAAATGAATGACCTTGACCTTCGTTTAGAGGTCGTATCAAGGTCATGTCAACCATTGCGTGAAATTCGGTGTTAAATATCTCGGAAACCATTAGAGATAGAGGCTTGGTTCCAAAGGACCACCATTAAGAAATGGCATGTGTACTATATATGATGGTCACGTGACCGGTGACGTCACGTGACCCCCGAAGGTGCTGTGAGGCAGTACGGTCGGCTATCCTAGCGACAGCTTGGCTTCTTGTTTTGATTGTACACAGTTTTGTGGTTACATATTCAAGACTTACTGTAGAATATGAATATATACGCAATTTCCGCTGATATTAGTTGGCGGCGCTGTGATGCAGGCGATGCTGGTACACACGGCCGAGACGACACGCATCCGATACTTCCTCGACCTGCTGCTACAGCGCAAACGACCAGTGATGCTCGTCGGCTCGGCTGGGACCGGTAAGACGGTGTTGATCAACGACCGGGTGAACAGTCTGTCGGAAGACGACTACATGGTCAGCAACATCCCGTTCAACTTCTACACCACGTCGGAGATGCTGCAGCACGTCATGGAAAGACCGCTCGAGAAGAAAGCCGGCAGGAACTACGGTCCGCCTGGCACGAAGAACCTCATCTACTTCGTTGATGACATGAACATGCCGGAGGTACGGAAGTTCAGTCTTTCTTGTCCTTCTGCGGCTTAGTTGTGAAGCGTCTGCGTTGTTGTTGGTGACATCCTCACGAATCTGACTGTGCAGACCTCCTTGTCCATCTAATGTTCAGGCCTCAGGGCGCTAGCTGACACACGCCCGCTCGCTGCTGTATCTATGACCATTATAATGCCACTTCAAGACTTCACTACCAGTTTGGCAGAGATAAACTTTCCAAACCTTACCGCTTCTGGCTACGGTGCCGCCGACTCTCATGAAATCTTTTGGCAACTCGTATTACTCCGGTAATGTTCGAGAGTTTGACTTTCAAAATCAGCTTTTGCTTAATTGTACGTATAGGCCTAGGCAAACGGACGTGAACGGACTGACCGAGATACACACATACATACATATATTCAATTCGTTCGTTTAATTATCACGTATATAAAGGACACGCAGCACAGTGAAACAATGATATACGCGGTCGCGCTAAGAAATAGTTAAGTCAGTATATATCGTAAAATAACATGCGGGTGATGAAATTACAGTCATCGTAACTGGATTGTTTTTGAGTAAGAGAAAAACTGTTACAGACACCGACGGACGGGCAGACTGAAGGACATTTTCTGCTGAATTTTTTGTACAGTCATTAACTGAGCCCTTGAGACAGGTGAGACTTCGACAACAAGCCGCCGAGGGTCATAGTAACTGAGTGCGGTGTTTGCGGTGGTCAACAGGTAGATCCGTACTTCACCGTTCAGCCTCACTCGCTGATCCGACAACATCTCGACTACGGACACTGGTACGACCGGACCAAGTTGACACTGAAAGAGATTCATAACACTCAGTACCTGTCATGTATGAACCCGACCGCCGGCAGCTTCACTATTGATCCTCGACTGCTGCGTCATTTCAACGTGTTCGCACTCAGCTTCCCCGGCCAGGACGCTCTTCACACCATCTACAACAACATCCTCTCCAACCATCTGTCTCTCTCGTCCTTTCCAGTCGTTAGTATTTGCTTCTGTTCTTCGTCCATGATTTAGTTCGTCATTCTCGAGAACTAACCTATGCAAGTAAGTAAATAAGTTGTGTACTATTTATAATCATCAGAGCCTAAAAGCAAAAGTAAGTTTCTAAAATATGCAAAATTGTTCGCAACATGCAACGCAACTTGTTCCAGACCCGCGGCCGCTTCTGGCGATACAAAAAACTAATAATAATAATAATAACAAGGATGTGTATTCATTGTTCACAATTGTACAATATATGTATATTATTTATTTGTTGTACTGTAGTAATGTTTTTTTACTTTTTATTCTTGTTTCTAACATTTGCTAGTAAAGCCTAGTATTATCAGTTGCATCATTTTCTCACTGGTGCGATTGCCAGTGCTTGGTGCTTATTAATGGAAACTTGACTTATTGTAATACAATACTGAATTGTGACAGACAGACAGACGGACGGACATCTAGTGCACTGACTGCGCTATGCAAAGCGTTGGGTGAGTAAATCGTGACTGTGTGATGTCGTGTGTTACCAGGTGGTGCAGAAGTCAGCGCACCTGTTGGTGACCGGGGTGCTGTACATGCAGCAGAAAGTCTCTCAGACGTTTCTGCCGACAGCCGTCAAGTTTCACTACGTCTTTAATCTGCGAGATCTGTCCAACATATTTCAGGTTAATCGTACGTTTTGACTTGAGTATAGACTATGTTTTTGCGTTATCAGTTTACTGGCCGAAATAGTAACTTTGTGTGACAATAAGCGTGCTCGTTTGTTACTGTTTTGACCGTTGTTCTACAGGGATTGCTTTTTGCGACGTCGGATTGCTGCAAGAACGCCACCGAGCTGATTCGACTGTGGATTCACGAGTGCAACCGCGTGTACCGCGACAAGCTGGCCGACCGTCGCGACATCGATCTGTACGACAAGATCCAGTACGACGCCGTCAAGAAGTGTTTCGAGGACTACGACGAACATCTGCTGTTCCGGCAGCCGTTGCTGTTCTGTCACTTCGCGGCCGGCGTCGGTGACTCCAAGTACCTGCCGGTCAACGACTACGCCGAGGTCTGTCGACTGCTGAAGGAGGCGCTCGACAACCACAACGAGCTGAACGCGGCCATGAACCTCGTCCTGTTCGAAGACGCCGTCTCACACATCCTGCGTATCAACCGCGTCCTGGAGGCACCGCGCGGCAACGCGCTGCTGATCGGTGTCGGAGGCAGCGGCAAGCAGAGTCTGTCGCGGCTGGCGGCGTTCATCGCTGGTCTCGAAGTGTTCCAGATCACGCTGAAGAAAGGCTACGACATGTACGACCTCAAGACTGATGTGGCGGCGTTGTACCAGAAGACCGGAACGAAGAACGTCGGAATGGTCTTCCTCATGACCGACGCTCAGGCCAGTTGAACCTGTTTTAGCTGCTCTAACCGTTGTTAAGTGATGTTTCCAGAAATGTCATAGTATGTTGTTGCTGAAGCTGTAACCATGGTTACCAGCAGCAGTTGGGCAATACACTTGTTAACTGTAGTTAGCGAATGATTCGCTGAGGATCGTTGACACATTACGAAGGCTGTTGATGTTCGTGTATGATCTGTTGTTGTAGATTTCCGACGAGAAGTTTCTGGTGCTGATCAACGACTTGCTGGCGTCCGGTGAAATTCCGGACCTGTTCAACGACGACGAGATGGAGAACATACTGACGGGTTTGCGTAGCGAGGTGAAGGGTCTGGGACTGATGGACACGAGGGAGAACTGCCACAAGTTCTTCATCGACCGAGTCAGGAAACAGCTGAAGGTTTGTAACATAAGCCTGACGGAACAGATACTTGTTTACAGCAGGCAACTGATGTACAGTCTGTAGGTCACAAGATACAACAAAATAAGCAAATATTTATGACATATAGCAAAAGTCTTACGCATATTGTGAGTAAGTATGTAAGTAAGTAACTAAGCGAGTAAGTTCATTGATAATCGACGCATCAAATAAAATTGTCAAAAATGCGCCGCAGCCTTACTCCAGGTAATGAGGAACAGTGTGAATAAATCATAAATGTAGCCTAATGAAAGTTTCCTGCAAGGATAGTCTGGATAAGTTTCAATAATTGGCCAAGATACTGCGCGTGATTTGAGTTCGCATCTTTAAAATAAAAATACAAAACTGGCTGGATATAAGACCAGCGAGTTTATCTTATTGTCGTTTGATACACTGTGCGTGCAGCATGCTAACACCGCTAAAATCAATTATTAGTCTGGCTGACAAGGTTTCATGGTGTTTTCTTGTTTGATTTATCTCATACGTCGTTGTGTTGTCAGGTGGTCTTGTGCTTCTCACCAGTCGGTTCCGCACTGCGAGTTCGCAGTCGCAAGTTCCCGGCGCTGGCCAACTGCACTAACATCGACTGGTTCCACGAGTGGCCCGAAGAAGCACTCCTGTCAGTCAGCCAGAAATTCCTCAGCGAAGTCGACATGCTGACGGTAAATACAACGTACACAACTAGAAACCACTCGGAGAGTTCAGACCTCCACAGTGGTGATATTACGCTCTATCGACGGATTTGTGCTAACAGTCGTACGCTCTGCGCTGTAGGACGATTGCTTGTTGGGTGCCGCCATCAACCGATCGCGCTGCGCCATCAGCAGACACAAACTCGGTCGTTGGCACTGACTGATGGAGGAACGGCTGTAGTACACAATCGACTGATGGCGCTATACAGAGTTGCGCTAACGATCACTCTGCGCTTCTTGTCCGACGCTGAACGTACTTCGTGAATAGTGAATTGTGTTCACGTGCTAGTGAACGTCATCGGTCGATTGTTGCATGATCGTAGATGGTGGCACGGACAAGCTATCGTCTAACAGCGCAGCGCCATCGACTGATAACGCCAATCCGTTGATAGCGTGTAGCAGAGACACTGACGTAATGTCCTATTAACAGAGCACGGTAGTACTAACATCGTAAAAAGAACTTTCCCGATTCGTTAAGACCGTTGTCAAAATGTAGAGCTAATTTGTTATTTTATTGTACGAATCGTATCAGTATTTTGTGGACATCTATCTACAACTTGTAAAGGATTTTGTTAACAGTTACATACACAGAGATATAAAATCCACGGCAATAGCACCCGGTCGTTTACCCTGTCGTAAGGCCTAAATAACTCGTAAGTTTAATTCAGTTGTTGCTGAGTTTTATAATCTTGATCAGCATCTGCCTAGACTTATTAGGCCTACATGATCAACCGAAATCAGTTTATTTTTGAACATTTGTGCACAGTTATTAATTTGCAACTGCCTTGTCATATTTTCTATATATACCAGCATGCAGTCGTTTATTCAACGTTGGAGTCACATGCCCTACACTCACTTCCTGTGAATCCTGTCACGCGTCACTGGATGCCGGACTGGAAGAAACCCTTACTCACTTACTTACTTACTGCGTATTCTTTACTCTGCGTTTCTTACTGGTAAGAAACTTAATAACTGTCAAAGTGCGTTTTAAAAACCTCGGTTTTTAGGTTTTGAAAACTTTTAAAAATCTTATAAGTCCGACTTTTATAGTTTTAGGTTTTTACTCATTAGGTGACTTGTTTAATAAAATGATGCTTGCTAACTATAAAGTGCATCCATATGCTTCAATCTTTGCTCACCAGTATTTAGTAACATTCTGACACTCAGTGATTATAATGAACAAATTTAGAATGTTCCTCTAATAGGTTAAAATCTGAAAGAAATAGTAATATAAAAACCTTAAAACTGAAAAACCCTAACAACCTAATGTTATCGTAATAACCTATAGGTTTTCATCCTTGGATTAAGTAGGTTTCGTGTGAACTGTGCAGCCGGATATGCGTCAGTCGGTGTCGGCTTTTGTCGCTTGTGTACACAAGAAAGTGAACGAAGTCAGTCAGACGTATCTCAACAACGAGCGACGATATAATTACACCACGCCGAAGAGTTTCCTCGAACAGATAAAACTATACGAGGTAACATGTTACCTTCACCACCACTGCAAAAAGTGAACTGCAGTGGTAAAGTGATTTTTCTCTAGTTTATTTTTGTATTATAATTTTACCAAGGCTTTCAGGTGGAGGTTAATGACAATAGTTTTAAGTTTCACGATGATTACAATGCATTCAAATACGAAAATAATAATTTGGCAAATTTAAGTCAGTTTACTAGGTTTTTACGCATGTTTCGTAGCTGAATTAAGCGCAATGATTCGTTGGTTCGTCGTTGAGTCGCACGGGGTCGCTGTGCGTTGTTGATAGAGTTTATTGAACCGCAAACATGAGGAACTACAGGCGAACATCGTGCGTCTGGAGAACGGTCTGGAGAAGCTGAAAGGTACGTCGACGCAGGTGGAAGACCTCAAGGCAAAGCTCGCTGCTCAGGAACAAGAACTATCCGTCAAGAACGACGAAGCCAACAAACTCATTCAAGTCGTCGGCGCTGAGACTGAAAAGGTGAATCAATGCGACGTCGCCGGAGTTTTCACATAGATTTCCATACACGCCATCCATTTTGTAGAATTTTACTCCGTTGTTTCTATGTAATTTTTTCGTAATTTATTTTAGCTGCTTTTTATGCATTAGAAAGTCTAGATCTAGTTCCGTATAACTGAAGCTTAGTAGTAGAAAATAATAGTGATAGTTTGTTATGTGCACATGTCAAATGCACATTTTACCGGTAATTAATATATTTTAATTATAGAACCAATGTCAAAAAGAGCTAAAATGAATTACAGTACGAATACATTGTTACAGACAATGGAGTAAAATTCGACACAGCTTATTAAACTGGATGGCGTGTATATATCTATATATCTATAGCCTATATCTACGTGTTATAGGTGGATTTTTTAGTTTCAAGGAATCATATTTACGTGTGTTTATGATAAAATACAATATAAGCTTACAATACTGGGAAGGCAAATACAGGGCAACAGAAAATGCAATACAACAAACCGGTATTAAAACAGTAATGCATGTTTACAGTCTGATGTGCGTGTGTGACATCCAAAGGTGTCGAGAGAGAAAGCTCTTGCTAGTGAGGAGGAGAGAAAGGTGCAGGTTATAAACGCTGATGTGGCGAAGAAGCAGAGAGCATGCCAGGAGGACCTGGCAAAGGCTGAACCTGCGCTGGTTGCTGCCAAGAATGCTCTCGGTACCCTCAATAAGGTACGTGAAGACTTCGATCTCGTGTATTATGATGGTTTTTGTTGTCATCCATAGGTGTCATTTTATTTGAAGTTAATTAATTTATTTCATTAAGATTAAATTAAAACATGAAAATTCCACTAGTGACAGTCGAGTAGCATGATAAATTAAGTTGCTAACGGAGCTGTAATCTGATATCTTGTTGGTCCTTAGAGACCATGTATTAGGAGGGGATTTTTATAGAGTTTCAAGGAATCATATTTAAGCTTATGCTCACTTGTGTTTTGTAGCTGACTTATACGTTTGTGAGGTGGTTCATTATGTTTTATTCAAACACCAGTGCACAAACTAATTGCCACCTCTGCAGTTTGTAGTTTCTGAGAAACTGGATCAGTAAAAAAGTACTTGTTGAACTTTCATCAAACCTGCTTTAATAGTTTCCTGTGATTATGTCGGTATTTTTAGAATAATCTGACCGAAATGAAGTCGTTTGCTAAGCCGCCTACAGCAGTCATATCAGTGACCGGGGCTGTCATGATACTGCTGGCTAACAAGACCAAGAAGATTCCAAAAGATCGCAGCTGGAATGCTGCCAAGGTCATGATGAGCAAGGTACAGCCAGAGTTCTTATTGTGCTGTTGACTTTCTTTGTTCTCTGGGTTATTTTCTTTTGTAGATTTTCCTTCAGTACTTTGATACTGTTGGTTGGGTCTTTTGACCTGTAAAAACCGTCTCCCATATAACCTATACTGTGTTGGTGGGGACG
>Ga0056114_1000335_pt1 | contig 15260 bp, 8 predicted proteins | sample WorMetHERISLAND1_FD_77005 | JGI IMG/M metagenome (GOLD analysis project Ga0056114, IMG submission 77005) | Marine gutless worms symbiont microbial communities from Max Planck institute for Marine Microbiology, Germany - Olavius loisae HERON... ...
AACTAATGGTGAAATTATTTTTGAAGAATTCTAACCTATGTGATCACAATTCACCAACGTCACAGACAGACAGGCAGACAGACGGACAGACGGACAGTCAGACAGACGACATGCGATCGCAATACCGCGCTTTGCACTAAAGTGCATCACACGGTAAAAATGCTTTAGAGCATGTGATTGTAGCGGAGCGTGAGCGGAGCGGAGAGCGGGTGTCACAAAAGTAGGACGCTCCGCTCACATGCTCTGCGTAGTGCGTACGAGTAGTACGACTGTACGACTCACAGTGACATGATTTCGTACTTTGGTTTCTCGGCTTACTTATTTTTCCTCTGAAAGCAAATGTTTATTTAACATTCTTTGCTGTATTGGGCGAAATTTGAACACGGATTTTGAATTATTGTAATTTAACAACTATACATTTTACTTTCAGCTTATCGTTCTCGGCGTTTAATATTTCATCTATTTTCCAACCACCGAAAAGTCCGTTTTCTGGCCAAACGGCCACATATGATAAACGGTCCGGCTAAAAGTCGAAATCCAATTTTCGGAAGTGATTAATTATCGAAATCCACGAAATCCACCGCCTATAAGTCGAAATCCACATGCAAAAAAGCGAAATCCAACACTGGCCACGAAATCCACTGCAACACCCCCAAAAGCTAATTATCGAAATCCACCAGAATTGGACGGAGTGTGTTTAAGAATGGCTTTACTACGTTGTCATGTCCAGTCGTCCACACTCCACAGTGAACGCCGGCATACTTGAAGTCTATACCATTGGCGTTAATTATCGCATAGGCCTATTATTTGTTACATCGGCGATTAATCCAACCGGGACGGCGATTAAAGTGAACTCTTAAACATCTGTTCAGTTTGAAATGCAGAACGTATACCGATTGTCGAAGAAAAGCAAGCAGCGTGTGAATGGTTTTGCTTTGATGTAGTGAAGCAAGCTACCATAAAGGGTTTACAGTCAATTCGCCTCACTGCCAATTCGCCCCCAATAACCAACTCGCCTCACCCGTGTGCTACTGATGTCGACTCACGCCGGTGCCGACGGCCAACACTTCAGCTCTCGTAATCAACGTTCAACGGCGTGCGCAGTCATTTGTCGTTGTCGCGATAATTAATCGCACCTATATACCAGTACTAGGCCTACCACGAACGTTACATAGTGGGCTAAAAATCAATATAAAAATTCCATAACTGCAGCGATCGGTACAAAAACGCATTTCTACAGCCATGTATTTAGCGACAACATTCAGAAAACGTGGTTCACGGTACAACGCTGGTGGATTTCGATAATTAGCTTTTGGGGGTGTTGCAGTGGATTTCGTGGTCGGTGTTGGATTTCGCTTTTTTGCATGTGGATTTCGACTTATAGGCGGTGGATTTCGTGGATTTCGACTTTTATCCGGACCCATAAAAAATAGTCACATTTTTGAAGTCTACATCCTAAGTGGGATGCAGATGGATGTTTATAACTATTGTTTTCTTACTGAAAGCTATGTCCTATGTTTTCTGTATTATTATAATGTACCAAAATTATATACAAAAATTATTCACTAATAGAGTTGTATGCGTATCTGATGTAAAATATTTCTAGTTTATTTCTCGTGGTATGTACTGTATGTAATAAATGTTCTAATGCAACTTGCCACTGACAATAGACCAATCAAGACAATCAGAAATCAGTTGTTGCGCAGAACAGCGTAATATTCATAATGTAAATATCTGATATCGTAATCTAGTATACTTAAATGACATCATATAACGGTCACGTCGTCTGGCTTAATGTTACAGAAGTAAGTAAACAGGCTACGTACAGACAACGTCTGTCTTAGTCTTACTCGTTGCTACCGAGATATTTGGAGACTGCAGTCACTGCACTTTTAGTTCACGCTTGGGAGAATAAGATTCCTATTCTTGTTCTTCATAATCAGCCAATTGCTGGTCTAGTTGGAAAACAAGTCGAATGAAATTCTAGGGCGGGCAAACACAATCTCAGTGGCGTGGCTCACTCCCTGGCACCTCTTAGCTACGTGCCTGACAAAAACTTACCGGATAATTGACCCATCGTCTGTACGACGCCAATGAACGAGCCGGACGATGGGCCAGTCTCCCTGACCCATTGTCCGGCCCGTTAGTCGTTCTTTTAGTCAGACCTAGACAAATCATCGTCTATCTTCACTTGCATACTCATAGTGCCTGTGCAGTGACTCACGCCATCTGAATGTTCTGCACTCACTCTAGTTTGTCCAGATTTTTCTGAGAACTGCAGTATAGTACACAGTTACAGTAATCTAGCTTAGTGCCTACAATTGACACAACAAAAGTCTTTGATGCTTGAGGTCTGCATCGCTGCTTATAGCTATATCTTCCTTGATCGAAATCATGATCCGTCGAAGCTTCTGCATTAAATTTCAATAGAGTCTTCACTTTCAAAAACTTGGTTTTGTTTTGGTCAGCCAGTTTTAGTGAAAAATTGCAGTTTCGGTATCGGTTTTGGTTTCTGAAAAGGTAAAACAGCAGTTCTGGAGTGTCTTTAGATCGTTTTGAAAGCACGCAGTGTCATAATGAGTCCTATAGATAAACTGTTCCAAACGCGGGCTCAGCCACTAAGAAACGACATCTGCCTACTTTGTTCAATAGTACGGCACAGTAAGTAAATGTTGTGATGACTCACGTAGACAGCGCTGGGGTTCATATGTGGATGTGTGATAAATGTGGCTTTAGCGTTACGTTGACATGGTGCACTGCTTGTATGTTAAGATTTAAGAAGCACGTCTGAGATGGGTTAGTAGCTGCAGTGAAGTGAAAGTCACAGCAGACATTCTGTAAATGGTGAAGTTAGATATGGTTGTGAGCATGTAACTTCAGTTCACGTGTGTATAACTATCGTCACTAATGGTGGTTGTGTGGATTAGCTACCGGTAGTCTCTGATGTCGTGGAGCGCTGCCGACGTGTGCTCAAGGCTGAGCAGTCACTGTGTCTCGCTCTGTCCTGGCTCTGATCTGAATGATGGAAATATTACACAAAATCTAGACTCACAGCTTCATCAGGTGCATAACGTGTGTCATACATTGGTATTGGTGCAGTGGAGATTTCTGCCTTGAAACACTTGGATCAGCATTCGTCATTGTTGTGCAGTGAAACGTTTTGGAATGTAAGAGTCTACTAGCCTGTAACATTGATGTCAAAATGTCAGTATGTCAATTGCAATCATTTCAATGTGCATCTCGTAGAATATTGATACGCCATATGTCGTGTCAGCATGATAACAAGTTTCTTGTATCTACTGTACTGTCCACAAGAGCAGTTACATGTCTCCCCACATGGCGCTCTCTATCTCAGCCCGTCAATGTGACGCTGCTGGCGACTGGCTAGGTAGTTGGTCATTGATCTCCACTGGATGATGACCGCGCTTAACTTGCACCAGTTCGTCTTCCACCAAGCCACTGTATCCGAATTTCAACTAAAATTCGAATTTTACAAATCGAACTTCAAATTTGAAAATAAACTGAATTTAACATCTCTAGTGTAAACTACCTCACACAGTGAAAGGAATGAGCCATGTTAAAAGAAAAAAAATAGTTTGTGTTAACTGTTGACTGTTTTCAAACTATTCATTCACATTCAGATGAATAGTTAGCCCAGATTTATGTTCGGCCAAATCACTGTTTGGTACAGCCCTTGTGGTTACTTCAGTTTTGGAAGTTTTTAACATTAGATGACAGATTTAACTTTCTGTTCTGTAATGGTCACATATGAAGCCATCTTATGATTGTGTTCAGTTCTATTTACGCTGGCATTCATCGCAATTGTCATCACATCTTTGTCCGTAGATTCATGCATTGATTGGAGAAATGCGAAACAAGTTCCATGATACCATGGACGTTCTCATGCGAGTCAGTTCATCTGATAATAATATTGCCGATGACACTGTTCGCAGTCGTGAGCAACAGCTGGCTGAAGTGTCAAAGATGGTTCTTTTTATGAAGGTGCATTAATTTATTTGCCATTTCCTTTTAAGTCAGTCATTTTATTGAGATGTGATGTTGTACTATAAATTTATGTGTGTATGATTATTGGCAGAAATTGACTTCTAACACGAGCAGTTCATCCATTTATAGTTCATTATATTTCACTAATATGTTATTTAGAAATTCATTCAACCTATGAGCATATTCAAAGACATTCACTAATATGCATTTGTGATAAGAGAAAGTACTTTCACCAAGGCGGCACAGTTTTAATTCCTGTTAAGATGTTGGTTAATAATAGATGTGTCATAAGAGCTTGCAATGTGAAGTTTTGTCTACAAGTGGACATGACATGCCTCGGCTGTAGAACAAAGATGCGGTGCATAGAAAGTCTATAACATATTGTTCTTAAAGGTAGTTTAGTTCGGTGTGTTCTGGTGTTGTAGAATGATCTTGACAGAGTTGTTGATCAGTTGGATGCTGCCACTGCCAGTCAGCAAAGTCTGAAAGAACAGCTGAACATGATCCGCTCCGATCGGGATTCCCTGCTGGAAGAGCTGAGGCGTTCTGGGATCGGACTTCAGTCAAAACGGTTTTTACATTGCTGCATCTTTTCTTGTGTAGTTATGTTCATATGAATGAATGCATATGGACAGTTTGTACTTTATTGCAGTTGTGGTACCTGTGGCAATGCGACTGCTAGAAGGCACGGTAATACAACCCGATCTCAGGGTATGGTATATGGTATATGGCGGAGTAAGATTTCATTTAGGCTGGTCGTCTAAGAAGATGAAAGAACTAAGTTGGTAGTGGAGGATAGTGTATTAAATTATGGAATGCTGTGTATGGTTCAACACTAATGTTACTTGTGGTTCCAACACAATTGCAGTTTTTAAGTTTTTATTTCGGATGTCAGTTCTGGTTATGTCAGTATCTGTGTGACGTTCATATCTATGGAAAACAAATAGATTGCTAAGAGCCTAAAGAGTGCAGTGTCTGACTGTCCTGTTTGGAGTAAGCAATGGCATCTGTTGTTAGTCAGCGCAAATGCTCGTACAGTGCATTGATAGTACGACTTTGGTTATATTGCAGCTGATATTAAAGTGTGCTAAGAGAGTTTGTCGGGTGTGAACATTGTGCCGTGCTAGTAGTAACATGGCTGGTGTTTGTAAGCAGAGATGTGTCAGCGTTGGACAAGGAGGTTCAAGATATGACAGCTGTGAATGATGCTGATAGCGGGCTGCAGATGGCCGTGTCTCCATGCAGTCTGTCATCAATGACATGTGCTGCATTCAAACACTCACAGCACAGCGGTGAACTTGCTGTGACTGGGCCTGCAATATGTGGACACTCGGGTACGCAGTGACATGGTTGTTGGCGACTTTTTGACTGTTGACTCAACATTTTTTATTGATGATGATGACGATGCTAGAATATATTGTCATAGCCTTTAGTAGATTGACTCAGAAAGCAAGTGACTTAACACATCTGTAATTCTGCAGTGGTTTTCACTGTAAAAAAACTCGGATTTGTTACAGTTGATATTCTGTGAATCTGTGGTTTCAGTATTGGTGTTGGTTTTCAAAAAATGGCATAAAACGGCAGTTTTTCGGTTCAGCCCAGTTTTCCATGAAAAAACACGGTTTTTGGCATTGGCTTCAAAACTGATCTAATGCTAGATATCATTTATTTGTCTGATGCTGACAAATCCCTGAGCGTCAGAGTGCCCAGATGTCAAAAATTACAAATGACGGCTTAACCCGGTCTGGCACAGGATGCTTTATAGCTGTACCCATATGGCAACAGTGGGTGTCAAAGGGTTAAAGATGTCAAATGTAGAGTATGTGAGAAGTTAACTGACAACTATTCGTCAGTTGTTGTAACTGTGAATGTCTGCCTGACAGCGTCTGACGCTGTGACGGCCGAGAACGTGTGTGCAATGGAAGTCTGTGAATCGCCGTCGCTGACTGCCGTCGCTAACAAGAGCCTTGATCTGAGTCGGTCTTTGACGGAGAAGATCGCGGCGGAGGTTGACGACAGTGACGAGGAGAACGATGCTAAGCGCGTCGTGACTCCTGTCAGCTCTAATCAGCAGGTTGTGTGTACGCAGCAATGTGTGATACTAGAGATAACCGTGGCCCAGTGATTGTGCTAGTTCAGGTCTTCAGAGATGCTTGTGAGTTTTGACGGTATTGTGGACAAAATTGCCGAAGTTGTAACATATCTAAACCATTTGCCAAAGGAATGCCTGACGCCAAGATGTCTGTCTTTACTGATCAGTGCAGTTAGTTACAGTTAATGGCATTTTGTATATAAACATGCATTGTGTCTTTTGTTTCACTTGCATCTATATTAGTGATCATATGGCTGCCATATTATAATTTTAAATCCAACTAAAGCACACTTAATGTGCGTTGTGTTAACACCCTCGACATTGTCAGTGATTGTGAGTGGTAATGGGAGGATTGATGGAAGCTGTGATCTGAATTTGGTGTTTTTTTGTCATATTTTTTTGGTAAATACTAACATTATATAGCTGGAACTTGTGCTTTTTAGTGGCTGGTAGTTTTCAGAGGTTGGTTGTGTGTTTCTTCAAATAATCAGTCGTGGAATTAATTGCAGCCTTGACGAGTTCTACATCTTGTACTGTTTGTGGCTTTGTGAGGCTGTTTGGAAAGTGTTTAGCTATGAAACATTTATTGCCATTAGAGATGACTTTGCATTATTTTGCTGTTTTAGAATATTGGACCTCACGACATCGTGTCAGGTATTTAGACGTTATGCTGTTGGGAGCTTATTGTGCTGAAGTATCGTCTGTTTGTATAAATTCTAATGTCAGCTGTGACTTACATTTATTGATTTTAAGTACAGTGAAGTATAATTTCGTATCATTTCACTTTGCCCCTTTACTTCAGTTCCGTTTCCATTTCTAGTTTCATTTTCAAGTGCAGTCAAAACAATCTGAAACTTCCTGCCAGTGTCTGTGTAATATAGGTTTTATTGAATCACCGTCAGGGATCATTGTTTTTCATTATTGAGGTTTTGTGATGTTTAGCTTTCCATCATACAGTGATGAGCATAATGTTAATTAAACGCAGTGAACCAGTTGTGTTACTTATTTGTCTTTGTAAACTGCTTGTTGTGTTTTATGATCAGAGAGAAATTTAGCTGATATCGAATATCCTCTGCCGCTGAATGAGAAAAGCTCTAAAGAAGGTGATTGGTTCAATACTTCTACTCGACATCATCATCATTTCTGGCATGCGTCACTACGAGTGCATAGTGCCAAATGTATACATCAGTCTCCAGACTGGCAGACTAGACGATTCTGAGCCACATCAGTTGCTTCATTCAGGGACAGGTTGTTGGATTTCAGGTCTTGCTGGATAGTCTTTATCCACGTAGTATGAGGACGTCCTGGTGGTCTCCTCCAGTTCTCCAAGCTGTTAAGACCTTGGCATCTGTTTTGTCTCTCATTCATGCAGGGAGAGACGCTGTGGTTTGACAGTGGCCAAAAGGTGTGGTTGCTTGGTTGTGAATCTCACGTCATCATTCCACACGTGATGGTACCATTTGATACCTAATAGCTTTTGCAGACACCATTGATCGAGAGCATCAGTCTTGTGTGTATAGGCATAGGTTTATTTAAATGCTTGCTGTGTTTGTGCAACTTGAAGCTCTTGGTATATGTTTCATACAGCTTTTAGTGCTTTATTATCAGATGTAGATACTTAACTTCCAGCATTATACCTAGTTTTGAGAGGCACAAAATATAGAGATTAAAATGATTTTTAAGACGTGTATGTAAGATATGTAACATGTAGTGTGGAAAGCATAGTGGTGTATCATTATGAATTGACAAGTGGTATTGGTTCCTGAGTTATGTGTTGAGCAAATTCTATCATATCATTTGATGGCTAAGCAATTTGTCGACATAATTTGCTGAGTGTCTGTCCGCTTTGTTATACTGTTGCATTTTAATTATCAAATATTATGTAAATATTATGGTCGTGGCTATTGATAACACTTGCAGATTGTGTGATATTGTGGTGGCGCAGTAATGAGATGTCGTGCTGCGCGTGAAATCCTAGACACTGAAAGGAAATATTGTTCGTGTCTGTGGACACTAATTCACCACTTTGCACTGTCTCTTTGCCAGTCAGACATCGTTTCTGCTCAGGATGTGGAGTAAGTCTGTGTCATCAGTTGTATTCATGGTAACTTTTCGAGCTGCAATGCAGTTAAATGTTTCAAGCTCATTATTGTAGTCATTAATGTATTATTAGAGTATCAAGCAAAAATGACCAGCAGACTGTGGTAGCAAGAGCAAATATCGATTAGCTGAATCTTTTAAAACGTACTCCTACATTTTTCACTCAGTGTCTCTTGCCAGACCGGTGAATGGTCTTGTTGATGGAAATCAGTTACAGTGTAGATGATGTGCTAAATGATTGACAGCAAAATGCCAAACCTCTCAGACTGTAGAAGTTCAGTGATTCTATGTCGTATAAAGTTGTGTGTCCTACTGATTGTGTGCTGAATGTATCTCTGATTGTGCAGTGCAATGTTTCCACCATGCCTCGTGAATATTTATGACCATCACTGTTCATTTCTTCATCGGCTAGAGTGCCGTCTTGCCAGTCAGCATCCCTGTTTCCTTGGCGACATATTTGATGCATTCATTCCGTCATCAGACGTTAGTATCTATGCTTACTTGAAGTGTTGCTTTGATTGACAGATAGAAGGCCATTTATACATGTGCCTGTAAATGATTACCGTGACAGTACTGTTGTATGGTTTCATCATGCTGCAGCACAAACTTTCATGGAATCAATTCAGCCTGATACCGTTAAAGCAGGCCTGTTAAGCAGTAAAACAACATGGCAAAACTGACATGCATTGAGTAAACAAATTGCAAGTTTACTTGCACCCAGTCTAGGCCTGCCTCACCTAAGTGCCGTGATTGTCTCCCATAGTACTGTTACCCAGTTATGCAGTTAAGTTCTTATTTATTTAATGACATAGCAAATGTTGCTGAATTGCATCGGGAGTACTCAGCATGTCAGCTCTGATCGTCAGCAGTTAGTGACATAGGATGAATTGACATTTTAAAGCCAACTTTTTATCTGTAGTCCATTGTAATGGTAAAAATATCGAAGTCAGTAACAAATGATGGGCGAGGTTTCATATTTTGCCGAAGTGGAATATATCTGCTCATACCTATCTACGAGAGATGCTGTACTCGACATTGCACAGATTTAGCTACATCACGTACACATGTGAAAATGCTGATGTGATTACATCTGTTTAGATTTCCTCATCTCGAGTTGTATGTGGTCTCGCGGTGCTGTCGCTCACAACATGTGCCATTGACAGTGTCTGACGATGAGTGATGAACATGTGTCAAGGCTCGGCAAACGTTGATTAAATACATGCGCTGCCTGTGTCTGTAGAATGCATTGATGCAGCTGTATAAAGACTACGTCAGTGTTTTCCCAAACTGCCTGGTGACACTACGCAAGACGTCTCGGCAGAATGCTGGATTTCGTAAAATAATTAAGGTGAGCTTTTGTTTACTGTTTTTGATCATTGCTTATGTGATGCTCTGCATAGTGCTGTTTGTGCTCTTGTCTGGTGTCTGTCTGTCTGTCACGCGCCAGTATTGTGTTGAAATGGCTGGGCCTAGGATGATGTGGTTGCCACGACAGCATACCCGAAGGACTCTAGTTTTCAGTAAGGTAAAGATGTAGAAATTCAAAGGCTATTGCCACCAGTAAAACCACTCTCATACTGGCATTCAAGAAACTTACGTTTGCCGTCAGCCGAAGCAGTTATTAGTACGACATCATTCCACAGTGTAGCCAGTGACCACTCCACTCACTGTACTGATGGGTAATGGAGATTCCCAGGCAATGCCATATCGTTGGTATTGCCAACTAAATTAGTGGCTTAAGGCCAAATGTGGCATATTAAAGGCCAAAACAGGCTCAAAAAGGCCATATTTTACAGCAGTGTCATCCAACTCCCAGTTTGTAGTGTATGTTGTCAGTGTCATTTTCGCTAATATAATTTTCCTTAAATCCCAAGCCCAGTTGTCGTAATGCAAACTGCTGTCAAAATGCCATTAAGTCCTAACTTAACCCTTTAAAGCCTACTGTTGCCATATGGGTACAGCTATAAAGCATCCTGTGCCAGATTGAGTTAAGCCGTTATTTGTAATTTTTGACATCAGGGTACTCTGACGCTTAGGGCTGAGCATCAGAGTGCCCAGATGTCAAAAATTACAAATGACGGCTTAACCCAGTCTGGCACAGGATGCTTTATAGCTGTACCCATATGGCAACAGTAGGCTTTAAAGGGTTAACGCACAGTGCTACACCACTTATAGACTACAGCCTGGCAGTTCTCAGATAGATGATGTGACACTTCCACTAGCATCTAGCTGGGTTGTCAGTGACAAATGTGCTCTATTGTTTTGACACGTTGTGCAGTGTGACTGAGAATTGAAATACATTAGGGTCGTTCCATGTCATATCAAACCAGCTCGGGTTTCCAAAATTCCCACGTGGACATATATGTATGTTGTGTGTTTGGATAATATTATCTTCCTAACTTAAATTATTTTTTTCTGGAGAAAAAATTCTTGAAGTAAAACTGGAGTTAACATTTTTTGCTACTGTTCATTGAAATGTTTAAGCCATTCATAGACCAAATCCAGTCAATTTTGTCACAGATTTACAAACTTTTCAGCATACAGCGTTCATTATTTTTTTAAAATTGCAATTAAAAATTTTATTAAAAATCATGTGGTGTTAGTATGCAGCTCCAGTTTATGTAGTACAACTGGAGTTATTGGTTGTGACATTGCTGTTGTCAGATTACTGCAGCAGATAGTGATGAGATGTGATGTGATGACAGGGTCTGGAGTTGCATCCTTCATGCGCTGGTCTTCAAGTTTCTGCTTTCATGCTGACACCAGTTCAGCGAATGCCAAGATACGTTCTTTTGTTAAAGGTCTGTTCACATCGATGTCCTGAAAGTATTGCATTCTGCTGCCACTTTCACATACATTATCATTTTTACTTACCGGTACGTGACGCTGTACATAGTGCAGTATATGCTATCATGCAGTGACTGTCTGTCTATCTGCCCATCTGTCTGTCACACGCCAGTATTGTATTATGTTGATATGGCTGAACCTGAGATGATGAGGTTTTCTCGACACAGTAGCCCAAAGACTTTTAAGCAATGAAAGTGCAGGAATTTGAAGGGTATCACCCGCTGTTTTTTTTTTCACCCGTTTATAGCTACTACGTTTATAGTTACTGCTATTTTGCCATACGTCCATTCTTGTCTGTAAAATGTGTCACCATATTTTTTTTTGGCTCATAAAAGTATTCCCTGAAATGACCTATACTATGTTGGATGGGACGTTATTCGTCATAACACACATGACTGCTTCATAATGGAAATTTATATCCAAACAATTGAGCAATAAACATCGTGTTTAGCACACGATCAACGAACCAAGCAGTCACAAAGTGACAAGTATGTCAACAAAACAAATTCCTGTGCTTCTCCTGCAAAATTTGACCGTGTTGCTGTAGTATTCCTGCAAAATTAAATCCACCCCATTAAATACGAGAGAATTTAACTGTATTTAAACCCATTCCCACGACACCTGCAGGTTTCTTTCCTTGCCGTTCCCATGCAGCCATCTCTTCTTCCTCTCTGTGAATGTTGGCAGTTCACTCGTGACCCGGTAATGTTGGTTTACAGCAGTTGCAGCGCAACATGGAGCCGTCAGTTGCTGACTTTGCGTGCATCGGACGCTGCCTGTCGCGTCTCGGTGAGTTTCTATCAAGACTCAATAACTCCATCGAGTGTTCAATGGCAGCTGTGTCCATTGCGTCGCCGCCATCGCCAAAACCTCGCCGACGTTTTCAATTCTCGTTCCGATCATCTTTGCTTGACACGTCTGACGCCAGCCAGCGGCCTCCTGTTGTCAGAGATCCTCTGAGAAAGTAGGACTCGCCTTTTGACATTTTGTATTGAAAGTATATGTGATAGGTTGTGCAAGATTTTTTGTATGTATGTTTGGTTGTGTGAAAGTGTATTTATCATATTTAACTTTTGTTGCAGTTTCGTTTTGTTGCATTGTAATACAGTGTTGTTCGGCTTATTGTAAAACCTTGCATACAACGTGCACAACTTTGACCTCAATTTGGGGTCCTTAAAGAGATGCATATCATGAAAACAGTGAGCATAGCAGTGGTAGTGGCCAGCACATTGTTATGTTTTCATTGCTATGATGGTTGCGAATAGATAAAGCAGTCACTGATCATATTGTGTGTTAATGCGATGTTGTTGGCTGTCTCTGTGTACTGGCCTTCACTGATTGCTGTGCCAATCATCTGACGTATTGATTGATTAATACACAGACTGCATTTATTGCGACTGTTAGCATCTGGCCCACATCACAGTAAAGTTTAGCATCACCTGCGTTTGACTGAAGCAGAAGTAGTGCTGTATTTTGTAACCAATGATCTGCTGAATACATTCGCTGCAAACCCCTTGAGTTGAGAGGCCAGTTTCATGCCCTCATCACAGATTAGTATCATAACTGTCCCATTGGTTTATTGAATAATAAACCTGTTGCAGTGCGAACAGGCAGCATCAAAGCATTGATCCTGTGTGTTTCTGAACTACATTTATATGCCGTGTGTCTCTGTGTAGACCGGAGTTGCGTGCAGTATCAACGGACATGCTGGTGCGACGTCACATCCTGCCAAGCACGTCCACTCCCGTCGGCTCTCGAGTGCAGCCCGTCGTGGCTTTGCACCGTGGAGCTACGTTCAACGGCTGTGACAGTAATTTGAGGTCGAATTTCAGAGGTCGTGTTGATGACGTCGCTGTTCACCGAGACTCTGATGTATCAGCGAGGAAGGTCTGTTGTGCCGACACGACGGCCAACTGTTCTGTAATACAGTTTTCACCGGACAGGCAGCAATGCAGCACGCCAGCCGGGCGTGGCGGCCGCTGTGTGCATGCTACAGCTGCGAGCTTTGTTGTGCGCAATGATCTCGCATCTGACGCGTCATTCGTCAACAGATCGGCAAGAGTAAGTCGACATTCGTCAGCCAATCACAGCTCTGATCGACGGTGGAAAGAGAAGTCGTCGGGTAGTTTTTTGTCTGGTAGAAGTCTCGGGTTTCTGCAGAAGCTGTCTCGCGGACCTGCATGCTCTGATAGTCAAGACCGCTGTGGCGCTGCTGACGCGTCAACCACGACTGTGAAGAGAAAATCGTCGTTCCGCGATTCATTCCGACGAATCTTCCTTAATCGCAGGTTTTGTTGAAATCTGTTTTTAAATAAATTTAATGACATGTAGTTCATGCTCTTGTGATGGTGGCTCTATTTTCATTATTTTATTAGGGCTGTAGTAAGTATTAAAATTTTAAATTGCATTAATGCAAGCTTTTAATGTCATTAACTTAATAATGTAAATTAGATTAATTATTAGTGTTATTGTTATAAATAGTCTTTTGTTGTTTCATTTTAACTGATGGAGAAATAACATTGTCGATGACTTGTGTATGTTACAGTAGTGTTTATTAAGTTAACGATCAACAAAAAGGTATTATGCAGCCTGATAATTATTTTTGGTGTCCAGTGAATTTCAGGAGAAGGTCATTAAACTATATTTGCTTTTATCATTGTGTCACTGTCATTCTGTTGCCTCTTAATAAGTGACGAAGTAATAAAGATGTAAGTATACAGTTAGGATATTTCACTTATCCATGCAGTTAAAGGCATGTAGCTTGACATTGCAATGGTTACCTGCCAGCTGGTGATATCATCCAAAAACCTGGTGTGAGCTTAATCAGTGTGAGACAGACACGTTTAGTAAAATTTGACTCTGTCTGTATATGTGCTTATGTGGCATATCATCTGTGCTGCCTCTAGGCCGCTTACAGAGTTGGAATTCTTATAGTGATGGGCACTTGGTAAAATTTGAAAAGTTATTTTTCCAGAATTATGATAAACAGATTTGCTGTTGAATGGACGAACAGACATTTTCTTATTGTTTTTTCTCTCGTAAAACTGCTAGTTCAGCTGATATAATTTCATTTATGGCAAATAGAATGCCAAGTGAGTACATGAAATGCGTGTGTTTTCGACCTCTGACATGAGTGTTTCGTGCATCCTTTTCGTTCTACACTTTTATAGCATGAGCTATTGATCCTTAAGAAACCCAATAAATGTAAGCCACATTATCTAATATTCACAGTTTCTGTGTGTACAGTTTTAGATTGTTTCTGCTTTTTATCTGCAATACAGTGAGTCAAAAAAATCCCCCCTGCGGCCGGCGGCTTTCTGACATTTTTTGACAAACGGTTGAGAATTTTAAATCAATTTTTTACACATCTATTATACGTTCCTATCTATGCTAGATTACAAATTTTTATTCAGTTATCTCCAAATTTGACGAAGTTATGCCATATTAAGTGCGACTACCTAGTTTACATAATATGCTCAAAATGTCCACCATTGGGCCGAAACACACGCGTTCAGACGTTTGCGAAAGTCATTGATAGCTTTGTTGATCGTTATTTGTGGCAAGTCATCCCAGATCCGCTGCTTTTATAGTGTCAACAAACATGCTGGATATGACATATGACATCAACAGTGACGTCATTTGCTCAGTAAGCAAACTTACAAGTTACGTTCTAGTGAAATGTTAAAAATTCGATAGGTGGTATCGCTTAGTATGGCATAACTTCGGCAAAATTGGAGATAATTGAATAAAAATTTGCAGTCTAGCGTTGATATGAATGTATAACAGGTGTGTAAAAAATTGTTTAAAAATTCCCAACTGTTTGGGAAAAAATGTCAGAAAACCGCAGGGGGGGGATTTTTTTTTGACTCACACTGTAGAGTATGACAGTTGTATTCATATATTTAATAAGATTCAGATCAAATAATGTGTTCGGTTGTTTTGTTGTTGTATGCTGTTCAGGAGAGACGTGTCTAGCAGTCAACGTTCCACCATTGACGCGTCAGTTTGCTCAGTGCACACGAAGCCGCTGAGGCCTGTCAACTACTAGCTAGCCGCTGAGGCCTGTCAACTACTAGCTAGCCGCTGAGGCCTGTCAACTACTAGCTAGCCGCTAGCCGCTGAGGCCTGTCAACTACTAGCTAGCCGCTGAGGCCTGTCAACTACTAGCTAGCCGCTGAGGCCTGTCAACTACTAGCTAGCCGCTAGCCGCTGAGGC